>Ga0210057_1005578_pt1 | contig 16123 bp, 13 predicted proteins | sample CryGeyCG2114_010_2_FD_183968 | JGI IMG/M metagenome (GOLD analysis project Ga0210057, IMG submission 183968) | Groundwater microbial communities from aquifer - Crystal Geyser CG10_big_fil_rev_8/21/14_0.10 (SPAdes) (version 2) | ecosystem: Environmental > Aquatic > Deep subsurface > Groundwater ...
TTTCAATCTCTGACCATTCCTTTGTTTTTTTCATTTCTTTGACGATACCTAATAATTTTTGAAGGGGCATATATTTTTCATAGATTAATTCTCCCTTTTGTGAGTTCTCTTCAATATTATGTTCTTGCAAAGCAATCGCTTCCTCTTGTCGTTCAATTGTTCTTTTTAACGCATTAATCTTTTTTTCATAAGGAGATGTGACATGGAAAGGATTGATTGTGCTAATTGCCTCATTATAAGTTTTTGTAATCGTTTTTTCTTTTTGATCCTGCAAAGGAAAAGGAGTAATGTCATCTTCATAGATGTGTCCTTTTGGATCTTTGATTTTTTTTAATATATTTTTAAGTTCAGCAAGAATTTTTTTGGCATTACCTTCTTTTGGAGATACATTTTTATCTGCACCCATTATTTTTAAAATTTCTTCAGCATACACACCACCAAGGTTTAATTCAGTTGCAAGAGCTGTTGCAAGATTCTTTTTTTCACTCTTTTCTAATATTTCAGATAATTCTTTTTCAGTAATGGTTTTCCAATTAACCCCAGGTGCTGGAAACTTATAAATTTCTTTAGGTTTAACGGTTCTATCTTTCCATTTTTGCCAGACAAAGACAGAAATGATGTTGTAATTTTCATCTGTTAAGACAATATTTCCTTTACTGAACAATTCTATAATCATGTAATATGGTTCTTTTTTATCAAATTCAAATACAACAATTCGTTCTGCATCTTTCTGTGAAATACTTTTGATGAATGCATTGCTAAGATATTTCCGAAGTTGCATACAAAATCCAGAAGGACGTAATGCTGATTCCTTTTCAGTTGTTAAGCTTAGATATTTTCCCGGAATAATCTTTAGAAGCCGTTTTCCTTCTCCTACTGCATGTAATTGGAACATTACTTCTTGGTCTTTGTGATAAATCTGGCTGACCTTTCCTTTCACAAGAAATTGGAGTTCATTCACAAGTGCTGCAAGTTCCAGAGATGAGATTCCTTTCTTCATATGGGTTAAAATACAAAATGGTTTTATATATGTTTACGTTATTTTTCTGATAAATGGTATTTACCGTAGCTAATTGTCCGAAGTGTAATACGTTGCAAACAATTCAAATTAATGATATGTTCACAGCAGTTCTGAGATGTTGTTCTTGTTTGAAACAGACAAAGATCAGAAAAGCAGAGGGGGAATTGATTCCATTATATGATTTCTATGAAGATGTGCGAGATGCAGTTGCATTATGTCAAAAATTGAAAGAAAAAGGGGATGTTGGATTTAAAACAGGGAATTCATTCAACAAATAGATATATAAATCCACGAATATTCTTTTTCTTATGTTTGAAAAAATAAAACAGTTTCATTTGATTACGAATTTTCCTAAAAATTATCCCTTTCATAAGAAGATTTTGGCTAATATCGGTTTTATAATTACAGGGATTATTATTCATCCAAGAAAAAATCTTTTGAGCCATAAAGATACCATCAAAGCTCGTTTTATTTTAAGAAAAGGAGATGTTGTTCTTTTAGGTGACCTTAAAAAAGTTTCTTCGCTTATCATTCGTGGGCCTTTTACTCATGCTACAATTTATGCTGGTAGAAAAAGATTTATTGAAGCTGTACAAGAAGGAGTTAGGTATACAACATTTCATCATCTTTTTACAACTTATGATACTTTGTTAATTATGCGTATTCCTAAAAAAACAAAAGATAGAAAGAAAAAAATTAAGGCTGCAATTGAGATTGCGAAAAAACAAATAGGCAAACCTTACGATTTTGATTTTTCTGGAAAAGCAAATAATTTTTTTTGTACGGAATTGGTGAATTATTCTTTTAAGAAAGCTAAACATGACACTAAATTAGAATCTGTGAGTAAATTTAAAAAAATGGAAAAAGATTTTGTTAAAAAATATATTTCTGCATCGCATGCTCTCCATCCAGTGAAGTTTGCTGAAGAAGGTAATTTTGACATTATTTTTATGTCTCATAATCTTCAATCAAAAAATAAGATTCTGTTAAAATCCTCATTTTAAAAGTGAAGCGCCCGGAGGGATTTGAACCCCCGACCCGTCCCTCTGCAGGGGACTGCCTTAACCGCTTGGCCACGGACGCATGATAATAATGAAAGCGGGCCTAGAGGGATTCGAACCCTCGGTCTACAGCTCTCTCCACATAATATGTAGAAGGCTGTCGCCCTATTTACCTTACCTGGCGAGTTAAATTGAGATTTACCGGTATCCAGGCTAGGCTATAGGCCCACAATTACATTAAATCAACAGACAACTTTTAAATATTTCGTATATAAGTTAGGTTTATGGCAAATTTGATTGCAGATATTCCAAAAGAAGTAATATTCAAAGATTTAGATAAAGATCATCAAATAGATCAAAATTATCTTCAAAATCACATGTTCGATGACGATTTTGAGAAGATTTCCTTGTTGAAGGCTTTAGAAAAATTATCTACCACTCATAATCCTATCTTATTTTATCCGGGATCTGGTGCAGATATCATTTTTCCTTGTCTTTATGTAGAATATTTGTTCCCAAAAGTAGAAGAAATTACATTTCATTTTATGGACATCAATAATTGTAAAGGTTTAGTTTATGGTATTCTTGATTCATTGGGTGTTTCAATTACAAAAGACGGTTCTTTTTGTTGGAATGGTATTTTGATTCATTTAATTTATGAAGAGAAAAATGTTTTTCACACAGAATTACCTAAGCACGATATTTACTTTGAGAAAGCATTTCGAATCATGAAGGATTCCGATTCTAGATATGAAGATAAAGTATTGTCTGCATTGAATGAAGGGGGTGTATTAATTAGTGATTCTGGATTTCAGAAATTAGATTTACAGCGAATAGACGTTCCTGTGGAATTGAGTTCTTATAAGGAAATGATTATTGGAGTTAAAAAATAAAATGTTTATTCGTAATACTTTAGCAAAATGAAGCAGAGATAGTACCGACTCACTTTTCTGCTGGTGGGATTGCACTGCGAGCACCCCGTAAGGGGCTTCCCCCACCCGCAAAGAAATGTTAGAGTCGATAAACGTTCATAAATTGGTACTTTCTCTGCTTCAGAACACTAAAGTATTACGTTTCTTCTTCCGTTTTAGCCATAATTTTTAAATAGTCTTAATATGTTCTAAGAATATGATTATTCAAAAAGTTCACGAACAGATCTATCATGTTCGTTTTAAAAGTCAAAATAATTTGTCTAAAACATTTTGTCGTTTTCAACAACATTTTGAATCTCCCTTTTTCAAAGGCAAGTATTTTTCTATGGCCTCATTTAAACGTTGGTATATTACTCATTCACCAGATGCGAAGAAGACTGGAAGATTTACTTACTATCAAGATTGGGCTGGATATAATGTGCCTTCTTATGTTTTTAAGCCATTTCAAAAAGGCAAATTTGACCCTTTGTCGCCAGAAGAAACGGCTTTATTGACAGTACTCCCATTGAAAGAAAAGAAAAAGTTTTATGTGATTGGGACATATGGAAATCATACAAAGGATACAATTCAACATGAAATCGCCCACGGTCTTTTTTTTACAAATAAAGAATATAGAAAAGACATGTTAAGATTAATTTACCAAATTGATAAACAAAGTAGAGAAGCAATAAATCATCATTTTGCTCAAACAAAAGGTTATCATCATGATGTGTGGTTAGACGAAACACATGCTTACATTATGACAATGTTGGACCATCTTAAAAAGAATGGAGTTAATATCAATCCTTTAAAAAATATAAATAAAGAAATGAATATTTTATTTAAAAAATATGTTCCTTAAAATTTATTCAAACATAATTTTAATCATTATTTTGAAGATGAAGTAATAAGCCATTTTACATAAGCATAAATAATAATGGCTGAATGAATTTGTAATAAGTTACAATTATAACATTCTTTTATGGTTAGACTAATTCTTGTAATTTTTGTTCCTAATTCATCTATTGGTTCGAGTAGTTCTAAGGAAAGTCTTCTTCTAATCCCCTCTACATTTATTTTTTTTAATTCATCTTCAATAGACGTTTGAAAAAGATATCCTTTAGACATACTTTCATTTAAATCAATTATATGTGTAAGACCCCCCGTAAGGGGCTTCCCCCACCCGCAAAGAAATGTTAAAGTCGATAAACGTTCATAAATTGGTGCTATCTCTGCTTCATTTTGCTAAAGTATTACTTTAATCTAATACTTCTATTTCTGTAGTTAGTATTGTTTTTGAATTATAAGAAAAAATAATCAATTATTTAATTGTAACCTTATTCACAACAACGTCTTCTTTTGGTCTATCTTGGCTTGCTGTTGGAACGTTTACAATTAAGTCTACAATATCCATCCCTTCTAGCACTTTTCCAAAGACAGGATGTTTGCCATCCAAGAAATTGTTGTTTACAACGTTAATGAAAAATTGTGATCCACCTGTGTTTGGTCCCGCATTAGCCATGGAAATGGTACCACGATTATTTTTATTCTTGGATGTAAATTCATCTTTAATTTTGTATCCTGGTCCGCCTGTGCCCCACATTGAAATTTTAGATTTCTCTTTACTTAATGGGTCTCCACCTTGTACCATGAATTCTGGTATTACTCTATGAAATCGTGTACCATCATAGAATCCTTTTTCTGCTAAATCAATAAAGTTTTTTGTTGTAATTGGCATTGAATCTGTAAATAATTCAAGTTTAAATGTACCTAATGTTGTATCAAATGTTGCTGTTTTCATAGTTGTAACCTCGCTTTGTTTTTCTCCATTACATCCTGCAATGAAGAGTAATGCTAAAAGAATGATTGATAAAATGAATAATTTAGATTTCATGGCAACCACTTCTTTGGATTTTTTAATTTTTGAGGTAAATATTCATCAATTACAAAATTTAACCCATGTTTTGCCAATGCTTGCTGTTCTGCTCTTGCTTTCAATTTAATTTGGACTTCAGTTGCCTTTTGCCATTCTTTGTGATGTTTTACGAATGGATCATTTTTTAATGCGTCTCTTGCACGTTTAATATCTACATCTTTTAATGGATGTGTGGGTAATTTATAATCTGTAATATCGTCGGGTGTAATTCCAATATATGTCGCTTGAGGTACACAGAAGAATTCGTTAATGTGAGCAGCATTTCCAGATCCTACTTTCAGAGTTCTGTGAATGTTAAAATATCCATAAAAATCACCATCACAAAATACGTACACTGGAAGTTTGTGTTCATCAGCAAGTTTTCTAATAAATCTTCGACATGCCCGCGTTGGAACTCCTCCCATTGCAATTAAGACACAGTTTGCTTTTTTCCAATATTTATGTTTGTTTAAACGTTCAAACATACCTGATGTTTCAATTGCTAATATAAATTTTGCTTTAGTTTTAAATTTTAAATGTTCTACAGAGGAAGGGACAGAATATGCACCTGCCCCAAATTTTGTACAATCAATCAATAAATCCTTTCCTTCATCATCTTGATCTATAACTGTCAATTCTCCTGCAACTGCACCGCCTTTTTCTTCAGGAATAAATCCAATTTGTTCTCTGTTGACCATCATCATTGCTTCAATATCATCCATCACGGAATCTGATTCTGGTTGTTCATTAAATCGTGCATCGCCCCAGTTTTTACTTACATAATATGCCTCTCTTTTTGTTGCGATATCATTAGCTTTAATTAACTCTTTAGATAAGGCCATCATCCTCAGGGTTTGTGCAAATGTTTTAATTGTAGATGCCGTAAGGGTTCTTACTTTTGTTTTTCCTAACATTTTAAAGAATCCTTCTTGTTCATTATAGGAAACATTATTTAGGGAACGAATAGGTGATTCTAATTCGGGTTTTTCTTTAAGTTTAATTGCATCAAAAACTTCTTGTGCAATCTTTTTAATTTTTTGTTCAACTTTATTTTCTTTTTCTTTAGTTGTCATGTTTATTTTAATCTTGTTTGTTTTTCTGTAGTTTTTTTTGTAGATTCGGAGTTTTTATTACTTCTTTTTTCTTTTGGAAAATCGTCATCATCGTCATCGTTCTCGTCATATTCGTTATCTTCTTTACGTCCGATTGCTGCAAATTCAGGGTCATATTCAGGATTATCAATTGTAATTTCTTCTAATTCTCCACGTGTGTGTTCGAGAATCTCCGTAAGATTATCTTCAATTTGTTTCTTTGTAATTTCATCAAAACCCATAATCTCTTTTAAACCTTCAGCAACATGAGGAATATATTTTTCGATATAACCTCTTTTTTTAGCTTCTTCCTTTATTCGTTTTTTTTTATTGACAAATAATGCTAATTTCCGCCCACATTCTTGTAATGCAAGTCGCATTTCTTTCATTAATTCATCATAGTGGGCAAGAGCAGATTTCTCTTCAGATGTGAAAGGTACCCAGACAGAGGTAACATGTAATACAATTGTACAAGGACCTACGGGTAATGCGGAACGACTTTGTTGTAATCCATAAGATTTCCATGCAGTAGTTTGAATAGCTTTTGTAATCCCACAAGCACCTTGTTGATATAATAAAGGCACACGATTTGCAAAACGCATCACTCTTACAGTTTTATCACCTGGCTGTTCTCCACCAAATGCTAATGCTGCTTCAACCACAAAAGGATTTCCTCTATATACTGCAGCAGGCCTAGTTGTTGAACAATAAAATTCTGCATTGATTTCTTTTCGTAATCCACGTTCTAATAAATCGGCACTAATTGGAGAAATACAATCTGTGGGTGGTGCCATAATTTTTGTTTTTTGAATCCCTGTATACAAATTTTCAGCTGAGTCACGTGTGATTTTTTTTGGTTTTGTATGTGGTAATAATGCTGAATTTCCACAAATTTCTTTTGCTACATTTGCACTTACTCTTACAAATTCAATCATTAAGAATTGTTGTAACGTTTTTGCTACCGTAATTTCAAGCATTTTGATAAGACGTCCAAGTTCAATTCCATAAGGATGTGGTTTAATTTCTTTTGCTTCTGGTGGAAGAACTTCGGTTGCACGTGGAAAAATAATTTGATTTGCACTTGGATCTGTGTAAATAATCGTACAATGTGGATTTACAATTGCAGTTTGTTTAATATATTCATCTACACTTTGTCTACCTTTAAGATATGCAGCTTCCATATCAATTTCAATACGTGTGCCATGTTCCTTTTCTTCCCATGCAATTTCGCTTTCATCAGAAAGTACAGGATTATTTGTAGCTGTGTCAATTTTTAATTTTACAAATTGTGCGAGTTTACCTTTTTCTGTTTTAGAAGTAATGGAAGCCGGTTTCCCCGTTGTTAATTGTCCAAATAATACAGCTGCAGAAATTCCAATTCCTTGCTGACCTCTTGTTGCAGATAATTTATGAAATTTTGAACCATATAATAATTTTGCAAAAATCTTTGGTATTTGTGCTTTAATAATTCCGGGACCATTATCTTCAATGATGACACGAAACCTTGTTTCAGATAATTGAATTAATTCTACTTGAAGTTCTGGAAGAATTCTTGCTTCTTCACATGCATCTAATGCATTATCTACTGCTTCTTTGATTGCAGTTAGAAGAGAACGTCGGGGATTATCAAACCCTAAAAGATGCCTATTTTTTTCAAAAAATTCAGCGATAGAGATTTCTCTTTGGTTTTTTGCCAATTCTTCCGCTGTTTTTGTAGTCATGCGTTTTGGAATTTAAATGGGAATTTATAAGTGTTGTGGTAGTAATTATTAAAAAAGTGAACTTATTTTTTGTTTTGTTTTATAGTGAGTTTCCATTAAAAGCGAACAATATTAACATCGTTTAAGCGAACTATATATGAAATTCTATTCGGTAATTAAGGAATTTCAGTATAGTTAGATTTTGGTATAATTCAGCATGTAAACCTACCTTTTTTGCAGTACAAATATTCTTTTGAGAATCATCAAAATATATAATTCTTGAGGTTGTATAAAATAAAAAATTATCCGAATAACATCTCTTTTTTCTTTCGTTCTAAATAATGATATACTGTTTTATGCATACTTCCCTTAAGTAGCATTGCAACAGCTTGACGTGCAATTGTAGCTTGGGAGACTTCACCAATAATTCCTACAGTTTTTCCATAAACCACAATATTTGTATCAGTTAATCGTTCAATTTCTTCACGAGATTTTCCACCTTTCCCAATGACACGGCCCTTTAATCGTAATAAATCATTTTTACTTTTACTTGTAACATCCGTCATGTTAATTAATTCAAATGCATAATCCGTTTTTAATAATAATAACGCGATTCTAGGATTAAATCCCCTCCCAATTGCTTTCACGATATCTTTTGTAGAATAAAGTTGCATTCCATCTTCGCCTGTGATTGTTACATCTCCTTCCTTTGAAATGTCTAATTGACAACCTGTTTGTTCTTCAATTAATTTTTTAGTAGCACCTTCTGTTCCAATTAATACTGCTACCCGTTCTTCGGGAATTCTAATTTCGTACGTGAATTCTGTTTCCGTATTTGTCATTGATAACTACTTTTTTCCTACTACCTTTTTAAGTGTTTCTTCATAATTTGCATTTATCCCTAATTTTCTAAAAAAATGACACACATTTCCTATGTCTCGTTCTAACAGTTCCATTGAATTAGGTGTTCTTGTTAAAGTTGCTTGAGAGTAATCAATAAAATATGGCTCGTCATTAAAATTGAGTATGTTAAATGATGAAAGATCACCATGGATCAAACCTGATTTATACAATTTTTTAATTTGGTTGACTGTTGTTTTGAAGAATTTTTCAGGATCTTCAGGATATTTATCTTTCAATGGGGGGGCGGGGTTTTCATCACCAATGTATTCTTCAATTACAATATGATTTTTCCATGCAATAGCTTTTGGTGTTTTGATTTTTGTTTTTTCAGCTCTCATGAGATTTTTGTATTCCCGCTGGGTCCATGCTAAAATTATTTGTCTTTTATGTTTTTTCATAAATTCATAACGTGGGTCTTTACGGATATAATCAAACATTTTATTAAAATCACAATTTTGCATCCGATAAATTTTTACTATAAGCCTTTTTCCATCTTTTAATGCAATAAACACGTTACTTTCTTTTCCAACAGGAAGGGGGATATCCAATTTATCAAATATGCCCTTTTTTTGAAGATCAAAAAGTGTTTTATTTGTGTGTGCATCAAATACGCCTTTATCTGTTCTAAAGCGTTCTTGAGATTTTAAAGTTACCATATTAACATTTATTTTCTTTCTGTTTAAGTAGGTTTGGGTGTTTATTATAATGATTTAATTTTAATCTGATTTATGTGGTTTGTTTAGACCTCATTATTCTTTGATAAATTAGAATTTGTGTTTATTTTTATAAATTGTAGAACCATACAATGTTCTTACTAAAAAGTTACAAAAAGAGCGAAACATTTATAAAGAATCTAATAAAAAAGAAAGCTACACCTCAAAACCACCTCTTTTCCTCAGTAAGCTAGCATTTGATGTTAGTTTACTGGGGTTTTTATATAATTAATTTTCTAAACCTAGATATCTTGAATAAGGATAATTTTCATTTTATTTTTTGAAAAAAAGGCAATAATTGATATGTTTTTGCACAATCCAATTTTTTAGCATAAGATTTATATACTAGACCCTACAATTTATTCTTATAGCCCGTCGCGAGAGTACCTGGGGGAGTCTACGGTAAAACCAAGCGATGAATTCAGGGGTTAGTGACTCGGGCTTCATAATCATTAAAGACAAAAACCTGAAAAATAGGTTCCTATCATAATCATTTACATTCATTGAAAGAACGGTAAATTGGTAATCTATTTTTCTACAACATAAAGGAAGAGTATGCTCATAACGTTATAAAACGTTGATCACGATCATTACATTAGCTTACATTTAGGGTGAAGCCTTTACTAAAAGCTATTCTTTCTTGGAGACATAAAAATGGCAAAAATTAGCCCTGTAGCGGCAAAATATATAGTAACAGCAGACATTAACATTTCTGGTGTGGTTGACAGACCTGATGTTATTGGTGCAATTTTCGGACAAACAGAAGGTTTGTTAGGAAACGATTTAGAATTACGTGAATTACAACGAAGCGGTCGTATTGGCCGGATCGAAGTTAATGTAAGTACAGTTAGCGGGAAAACAAAAGGAGAAATTATTATTCCTAGTTCTCTTGATAAAACAGAAACTGCAATCATTGCAGCAGCATTAGAGATTATTCAAAGAATTGGTCCTTGTAATGCACATGTTCTTGTTAAGAAAATTGAAGATGTTCGTACCAGTAAACGACAATTTGTGATTAGCAGAGCGAAGGAATTATTACAAAACTTAACAGATACTTCTTTCCCAGATTCTCAAGAGTTGGCTGATGAAGTATCTCAATCCGTGCGTCAAATGGAAATGGTTGAATATGGTGCAGAAAAATTAGCAGCGGGTCCAATGATTGATGATAGTGAAGAAATCATTGTTGTTGAAGGAAGAGCAGATGTTCTTGTTTTATTAAAACATGGATTTAAAAATGTCATTACCTTAAATGGTACTTCTTGTCCTGAAACAATTAAAGAATTAACCAAACAAAAGACCACAACAGTATTTGTTGATGGAGATCGTGGTGGGGATTTAATTATTCGTGAACTTTTAGGTGTAGCCGAAATTGATTTCATTTGTAAAGCGCCTGATGGAAAAGAAGTTGAAGAACTTACCAAGAAGGAAATTCATAAAGCCTTACGTGGAAAAATAACTGCTGAACAAGGTAAACTTGATTTAGGTGTGAATGATGACGGTTCTTTAAAAGAAGAACCTCGGCCAAACAGGCAATTTAAGAATCAAAGGTTGCCTTCAACGCCACCTCAATCACAACAAGCTCAACCAAGACCTCCGCAAAATGGACGTTTGCCTCCTCCAAGAGCTAACCCACAACCATTTAATGCTAAACGGCCTTTACCTCTAAGAGGTTCTGGAAAACAATTAGTAAATTCAGAAGGAAAAATTTTGAAAGATGCCATGGAAGATTTATTTGGAACTCGTGGAGCACGAATCTTTGATTCTGGAATGAAAGTACTTGGAAATGTGCCTTTAAGTGAACTTAATGCAACTTTAAAAAGTTTAAGTGGCGGTGTATATGCCTTAGCTTTAGATGGTGAAGTAAACGATGACTTAGCACAATTAGCTGATAAAGTTGACATTAGTCATATTGTTGGCACCAGTAGTAAAGTTAAATCCAGTAAAGTTAATGTTTTAACTGAAGATAAACTTTAAATTTAATTTTTGTTCTTATTTTTTCTTTTTTTCAAATTAATAATTTTAAGGGTAATTCCCAAATGCGTGTAGTAATTTAATTTTTAATTTTCTTTTTTTACAATAAAATTGTTCAAATTTGAAAAAAAATTTACGCAATAATCACGTTTTAATTTAGCCATGACATAAGCTCTCTGTTGCAGATTATCTAATCCCCATTTCACTCGAATTTCACTTTGTGGGTTTACATGATTTAGAGCTTGTTCTATAATTTCATATTTACGTACTGTTTCGGGAGCATCTCTTGTTATTACATCTAAAAAAAATTCTACATCACGGGATTCAACATTTTCCGCAAATATCCCTTTTTCTATTTTTTTTAAATCATCTAAGAACCGAAATGATGTACATTCTTCACCTGTCATTGTTGCCACTCCCAATGATTCTGGAAAAATAATATAATCAAATAAATTGTTTATTGGCCATGGTTTTGTCATATCAAACTCATAATGGGGAAATCCTTCTTCTTTTATACGTGGATGAATATTTATGTCACTGGTGTGAATTTGTTGTTGTGAAATATTAAACCCATGACAAAGTAAGCGTTCTAAATGACCATCACCTGAGCCGACAGTTAAGAGTGATGCACCATTACTTATACGTGCAATCAAATCTGGGGTTATTGTTTCATGTTTAAAATAATAAACTCCTGAAAAGAAAAAATATTTTGAAATCCCATGAGGTTCAAAGAGATCATCATAATTATCTTCTGCTGAAAATACTTGTGCTGATCTTTTATAGGCTTCTTCAATTAATTGTTCTTGTGAAAATCTGTGCCATTGTGAAATCATAAAGTTATTAAAATAGGGGGCGTATTTAAATCTTGTGTTAAATTACTACTCAAAAAGGGCGACTAAGTTACACTTTGATTCTTGTGAGATTAATTTCTGTTGTACTTTAATTATTAATTTTGGGTATTATACTTGAATGCTTTCTGTGATTTGTTTTTAATTAATTTACATTAAACATATTTTTCTCTTTCCGTAACCTTTATTACATATTCCTTCTTTATACATTGAATGGTGTTTGATGTTATTATTGGTAGAAGTAAAAAAGATGTGGATAAATATGGGAAAGAAGGAACCGTTTTAATTGGCAAACAATATGTTAAAATGGGTCAAACTACATCTCTTTCTAACCCCGTGTATATGGATGTTGCAGGCGCACATGTTGTTTTTATTGTTGGTAAACGTGGATCGGGAAAATGCCTTCAGGGGGATACTTTAATCACTCTTAATGATGGTTCTTTGGTTAAAATTAAGGATTTAGAAAATAAAACTCAAAATATTTATACCTTAAATAATGATTATAAAATACAAGAAGGTCAAAAATCTTGTTTTTATAATAGGGAAGTAAATAGAATTTTTGAAATTAAATTTAGAACTGGAAAAACAATCAAATTAACTCCAGAACATCCCCTCCTTACAGTTAAGGGATGGTCTCCAGTAGAAAAGTTAAATGTGGGGTCTAGGATTGCAACTCCTCGTAAATTAGAATCCTTTGGTGATGAAAAGATAAGAGAATCTGAAGTTAAACTTTTAGCTTATCTTATAACTGAAGGGCATTTAGGGAATAAATTCGTTTTGTTTTCTAACAAAGATCAAAAGATTATAAATGATTTTAAGCAGGCAGTTTATGATTTTGATGATAATTTAAGGATTGAGCGACATAGTGATGATTCTTGTTTCAGAGTTTCCCAAATCAAAAAAGTTATGAAAAAGCAAAGTTTAAGAAATAAGAATGGACAATTTATTAATAATCCAAAATGGGATCATTCATCAATACGTAACTGGTTAGAGAAATTAAATCTTTACGGAACAAGATCTCTTACAAAATTTGTTCCTGATTGTATTTTTACAATGCCGAAGCATCAAATCAGTTTATTCTTAAATCGGTTGTTTTCATGTGATGGAACTATTTACAAAAAAGGTAATCATTGGTTTGTAAGTTATTGTTCTTCTTCCAATTTATTAATTTCACAAGTTCAACATCTATTATTACGATTTGGTATTGTTGGAAGAATTAGAAAGAAAACTATTGGAGAAACATTTGAATCAAATGAATTAGAAATTTATGGTGAAAATGTCAATACCTATCTTCAAGAGATTGGTTTTTTTGGTAAGAAAGAAGAACGTTCTACTACCGCCTTGAAAGAATCAGTGAAAATAATTAGAAATCCCAATGTTGATACTGTTCCTAAAGAAATTTGGGGGATGTATAAACCAGATAATTGGGCAGCAATTGGAAGGAAGATGGGTTATGCTCATCCTAAGGCAATGCGTGAAAGTGTGAACTATTCCCCTTCACGACAAAAATTATTACAAATAGCTTTAGCTGATGAATCCGATTTATTATCTAAGTTTGCCAATTCCGATATCTTTTGGGATGAAATTATTGCAATAAAAGAAATTGAAGGAAAGGAAATTGTTTATGATATTACAGTTCCTGAGACTCACAATTTTGTTGCTAATGATATTATTGTTCATAATTCCTATACTATGGGGTCTATTGCTGAAGGTTTAGCTGATTTACCCGAAGAAATAAGGCAAAATCTTTCTATTGTGTTATTAGATACTATGGGAATTTATTGGACTATGAAATATCCTAATCTTCAAGATTCAGATTTAGTTAGAGAATGGGGATTTGAACCTAAATCTTTAGATGTAAAAATTTATACACCTTCTGGTTTTTTTAATAAATATAAAGATCAAGGTATTCCTACTGATTTTCCTTTTTCAATAAGACCTATTGATGTTGATCCCTTAGATTGGAGCCGTGCATTTGATATTTCATTAAACACCACTGAGGGTGTTTTGATTGCAAAGGTAGTGCAATCCTTAAAGGAAAAAAATGAATCTTATGGCATAGACGAATTAATCTCTCTTATTAAAGAAGACAAAGAATCTGAAAAAGTCGTACGAAATATTGTTGAAAATCAATTTGAAAAAGCAAAAGGATGGGGTATTTTTTCTAAAGAAGGAACTGCTTTGAAAGATATTGTTGCAGGTGGTCAAGTAACTGTTTTAGATGTTTCTCCCTATGCAACGATGCCTTCTGGGTGGGAAATTAAAGCGTTAGTTGTAGGTTTAATTAGTCGTACATTATTCAATCAAAGAATGCTTGCACGAAAAACAGAAGAATTCAAATCAGTTGATGCTGCCATGCATTATTTTTCTAAGGAAACTGAAGAAAAAATGACTGAACCTTTAGTGTGGTTAGCGATAGATGAAGCACATGAACTTCTTCCTCATGATGGAAAAACGGCCGCATCGGATGCCTTGATTACCATTCTTCGTGAAGGACGTCAGCCAGGTATAAGTTTAATTTTGGCTACACAACAACCTGCAAAAATTCATACAGATGTAATGACACAATCAGATACAGTTCTTGCACATAGGCTTACTGCCCAAATGGATACGGAAGCGTTAGGGCAATTAACGCAGAGTTATATGCGAACAGGGTTGGTTGATGAAATAGATCATCTTCCACGTGTGAAAGGGGCCGCTGTTGTTTTTGATGATGCAAATGAGCGTATATTTCCGGTTCAAATGCGGCCACGAATTACATGGCACGGGGGTGGGTCTCCAAAAGCAATCAAAGAAAAGAAAACACATGTTGATGATACTTTGAAGAAGTTAAGAGAGTTATAATTAGTGTATTAGCCAAGATTAGGAATAAATTAATAAAGGAAATCTTCTTGTTATAATTAAAACACAACTGAGGTAATATAAAAAGGGATGGTTTAGTAAAAGTGATCCACAATTAAGATCAGTACGTGCGGAGATTTTAGCTTTATTTCAAGTTGCACAAAAGGATATTTCTTCTCTTGAAACGATAAAAAAGACACATAAAACGGGAGCTCCCGAGGATGTTGCTTTTCATGTAGACGGAAAGATTATGTTAAGGAAAAAACAACTTGCTGATAACATTGTTGCAAAAGTGGAAGAATTAAGACCTTAAAGCTTCATTGCTCTTAATTTTTGTACTCTTTCTTTTGTACTTGGATGTGTAGAGAACATGTTCAGGAGACTTTTTCCTTTAAATGGATGATGGATAAACATATGTGCAGTTGCTTCTGTGGAACCCAGTTTTTTAAATGGGAAATGATCCACATTTTTTTCAATTTTTTCTAAAGCAGATGCAAGGGAATAGGGGTCTTTAATTAATTTTGCACCTGTTTCATCTGCAAGAAATTCTCGTGATCGTGAAATTGCCATTTGAATAATTAATGCCATAATAGGTGCAACAATCGCCAATACTAATAATTCTAAAATCCCTCCGTTATCATTATTTCTTCCACCACCAAATCCTCCAAAAATTGCACCCCAACGTGCTATCATTGCAATATATGAAATCACCCCTGCAATCGTTGCAGCAACGGACGAAATTAAAATATCTCTATTTTTAATATGACTCATTTCATGTGCTAATACACCTTTCAGTTCATTTTTATTTAATAAGTGCATAATTCCTGATGTTACAGCAACTGCTGCGTGTTGTGGATTTCGTCCTGTTGCAAATGCATTTGCTTGTGGTGTTTCAATAACATAAATTTTAGGCATAGGAAGTTTTGCATGTGATGCAATTTCTCTAATCATATGATAAAGATCAGAATGTTTGTTTTCATCGGCCGGTTTCGCTTTATAGATTTTCAATACAATTTTATCTGAGAACCAATATGAGAAAAAATTTAATCCTCCTGCAAATAATAAACCGATTACTAAACCTTGTGTTCCACCAAATAATTGGCCTAACCCTAAGAGAATTCCCGTTAATCCTCCGAGCAAAAGTACTGTTTTAATCTGAGAGTTAAACATAATTCTTTTAGATTTTGCATGTTTAAATATGTTGTGGT
>Ga0210057_1005583_pt1 | contig 16112 bp, 13 predicted proteins | sample CryGeyCG2114_010_2_FD_183968 | JGI IMG/M metagenome (GOLD analysis project Ga0210057, IMG submission 183968) | Groundwater microbial communities from aquifer - Crystal Geyser CG10_big_fil_rev_8/21/14_0.10 (SPAdes) (version 2) | ecosystem: Environmental > Aquatic > Deep subsurface > Groundwater ...
AGCTTTGCGTTGTTCTTCAATGAGTTTTCCGCGACCTCGAGCCTTTTCAGCGTTACCGCGTTGCCCTTGAAATATTTCTCGGCAGCCTCGTTGACAAGCTTGATTGCCTTCGCGTCCGCCTCGGCCTTGACGGCCTCGGCGTCCGCGCACAACTCGTTGTGCGGCTCGCGCAAGTCCTCGCGGACCTGCAGGAGCTCCTGACGGGCCGCCCGAGCCTCACTGAGGCTCAGCGTGCCCATCCGCAACGCGGCGCTCTGCCGCGCGACGATGTCGCGCTGCAGCTCGTCCAAATTCACGCTTTCGCCCCCGACTTCGATCGTGATCGCGTTCATCTTCTTCTTATCCTTTGGCTCTTGCGAGCCTTGCCCCTAATGGGGCGGCAGTTTGTCCGCTGAAACAAAACGTAGTTTAGCGCGGACTTGGTAAACCGTTAAGACGAAAAATACCCCCACAAAGGGGTCGTCTCAACGGATCTGGTTGTTCAAGTGCGCAACTACCTTATCAGAAAATAACCCATTTGTCAAGAGGGGTTGGCAATTTTCTCTTTGGCGAATAGCACAAAAACCCTCCCCACGGCTATTTATCCCCAAGTAGGGCCGTTGACCGTGGGTTAAACTACCCGTAAAATAGACATCAGTGGCGGTTAGTGGGGAAAAGTGGGGAAAAGTGGATAACTTTGTGGATAACTATGTTTATAGGAGAGTATCAACATTCCGTAGATGAGAAAGGGAGGGTGCAGGTGCCAGCCAAGTTTCGTACACAGTTTAAAAGTGGTGCCGTGGTCACTCGTGGTCTAGACGATTCGCTGTTCTTTTACACCAAAGATGAATGGGCCAAAATAGCAGAAAGAATTTCTGCTCTACCCCTGAGCAAAAGCAGTGCGCGCTCATTTGCCCGACTAATGCTGGCGGGCGCGATGGACGTAGAGATAGACAAACAAGGTCGCATGATGTTGCCCAAATACCTTCGCCAGTTCGCTTCTATTAAGAAGAACGTCGTTTTTGCCGGTTTATACAGCCGGGTGGAAATATGGGATGAAGCCAAGTGGCGAAGCTATCAGAAGAAAATGGAGAAGAATGTGGTCACCATTGCGGAAGATTTAAATGAATTAGGATTATAACTATGATGAGTCGTTACAAAACAACTAAAAGACAACGCCGACGCACCGTGCGCCGACGGGTCAAAATTGGGCCAACCGTTGGTATGGTCTTAGCTATCTCCGCCTCGTTGGTTTTAGGCCTCGTATCAATTACTCAAAGCATTAGTCGAGAGACGGCCATTTATGAATCTACGGAGCTGAGAGAAGAGAAGGGTGGAGTAGAGCAAGAAATTAATGAACTCAAATTATTAGAGGCTCGGGCCAAAACTCTTGACCGTATTGCTCAATCTGAGGTCAGAGAAGAGTTGGTGCCTATTGGAGATGATGTGGAGTATTTAGATAGTGAACAGGCAGTGGCTGGTGCCAGTACTGAGCAATAATAGGCTAGACTAATAATATATGGGCAGAAAGTTTACCCCTCTTTCATTTTTCACCGCTGTGGTGCTTTTAGTGGGCGCTTTAATGTTCGTTCGTCTTTGGCAACAGTCTGTGGGCATGCATACTTATTACATTGCGTCAGCTGAGCAACAGCAGTATGCTACTCAAGAAATTCAAGCCCAAAGAGGCATTATTTATGTGGCCGACACAGAAAGTGGCCAGCCTGTTATTTTGGCCGATAGTATTCAGCGCTACGCCGTCTCCGCTACTCCCAGACACGTGGAAAACCCAGACGTAATTGTGCCTGCCTTAATGCGACATCTCAAACTGGAGCCCGAAGACGAACAAGCCCTTTGGAATAAACTCACTTTTGAAGGTGGTACAAATTGGCCGGCCGACAAAGGTTTTTACACCTCTCCCTTTGCTCACGGTTTAACCAAAGAAGAAATTGAGGCTCTAGCTAAAGACATAGATCCTAATATTCAAATTAACTTTGACGTTGCTCAAGGAGACTTAATTTATTTTTCTAACGGTCTTTTTTTCATTAAAGAGTATCAGCGCATTTACCCTGAAAACGACTTAGCTTCGCACATTTTAGGTTACGTTAACTTCGCGGGCGAAGGGCAGTACGGCTTTGAGCAGTTCATGTCTAAAGATTTAGAGGGCAGCGCGGGTAACGTGGCGGTAGAGCGAGACAGCCGAGGGCGATTACTTAGTCAGGTCGGTTCAGTATCCGGCAGAAACGGCTACAGTTATGTTTTAACGGTAGATCGCAATATTCAATACAAAGCAGAATCGGCTCTCAATAAAGCAATTAAGGATTACGCCGCTGAAAGTGGTAGTGTGGTGGTGCTGGAAGCGAAGACGGGCAACGTATTGGCTATGACCGCCAAACCCTCTTTTGACCCTAATAAGTTCTTTGAGGTAGAGAAAGATAAACAGTCTGTTTTTCTGAATCCGGTTATCTCATCTCGCTACGAATTTGGCTCTGTCTTCAAGCCCTTGGTCATGGCGATGGCGATTGATAAAGGATTAACAAATCCAGATGAAGTCGGCTCCTACGAGGGCTCTGTTAAGATTGGTCAGTTCACCATTTCCAACGTGGAGAAGAAAGCTTATAACAACATTACCATGACCCAAGTTTTAGAGAATTCTGTCAATACCGCCATGATGGAGATTGGCAACAGATTGGGTAGCGATGGTATGTATGATTATTTAGAGAAATTAAGATTCGGGCAGGTGACCGGCATACAGTTGGCTGGTGAAGAGACGGGCTTTTTACTGCCTAGAGAGAAAATGAAAGATATTCAACGCTCCACCATCTCTTTTGGGCAAGGCATTGACACCACCGCTCTGCATTTGGCGACCGCTTACACTGCCATTGCCAATAAAGGGCAACTAATGCAACCGAATATCATTGACCAAATTATCGCACCTGATGGCACAGTTACTCATGTTGAGCCGAAGGTGGTTGACCAAGTATTTTCTGAAGATACCGCTCGCCAAGTGAGAAATATGATGGTTTCAGTCATTGTTTCAGGTCATGCGCGCCAAGCGGCCGTGCGGGGTTACAAGGTGTCGGGCAAAACGGGTACTGCTCAAATTGCTAATCCGGCGGGCGGTTATTATGATGATCGTTACCGTCACTCATTTATCGCCATCGCTCCTTCCGATGAGCCTGAGTTCATTGTTTTTGTCACCTTAGAGAACCCGGCAAATGCGGAATTCTCCGTATCCACCGCTGCTCCTCTTTCTGGGGAAATTACCAAGTATCTGCTAAATTACTATCAGATACCTCCAACGAACAAATAATGAAAAAACTGGCCAAAAATTGGTACTTGAAGAAGGTTTGGGCGAAAGCGCAAAAAATTTTGGACTCTGATAATCCTTACATCATTGCAGTCACGGGCAGTGTCGGCAAAACGACCACCAAAGACGCTATTGTTCATTTACTTGGGGGTCCCTCTAAAAACGTTAGAGGCAGTTTCGGCAATATGAATACGGAATACACCATACCTTTGGTCATAGCTGGGCAGAAGAAAGTGCCACGCGGTCTTTTTGACTACTTAAAAGCTTACCTAAACTTGATGCTCAAAAGCAGTGGGGGGCCGAAAGGGCACACTTTGGTGTTAGAGTTTGCTTCAGAAAAGAAAGGGGATATCGCCTTTTTAGCAGAAAAAATTCCCCTTGATGTGGTTGTGTTGACCCAGTTTGCCGTTTCGCACGCGGGGCCGACTTTGCAGGCTATTGCCCAAGAGAAATTAGATATTATTCAAGGATTACGCTCAGACGGCGTTTTGGTTTATAACAAAGATGACGAGTGGCAAGCGAAATTGAAAGCCGATAAAAGGGCAATTTCTTACGGCGAGAAACAGGCTGTTGTTACTTACTCTAACGTTGCTCAAGAGCAGTACGGAAGTAGTTTCACTGTCAACTATCAACATAAATCTCGTAAAGTCAAAACACAGCTGTTGGGTTTGCATCAAATTAGCTCTTTGGCGGCCGCTATGGCAGTTGGTTTGAGTCGGGGGAAAGATCTCTCCTCCCTTGTTAAGCGAGCAGGAACTTTCGCCGCGCCAGCTGGTCGCATGAAATTAATAAAAGGGCGTAAAGAGATGTTGATTATTGACGATTCATACAATTCATCGCCCGTAGCCGCCTTGGAGGCTCTCAAAACTCTTTCTTCTATTGCCAAGAAAGGGCAGAGAAAAGTGGCTATTTTAGGCAATATGAATGAATTGGGTGCGCAAACGGTGCCTGCCCATTTAGCTTTAGGTAAACAGGCGGCAGAGCAGAAAGTTGATTTTTTGGTGGCGGTTGGGCCAAACGCCAAACGAATTATTCGGGGCGCGCGCGAGAGTGGCATGGAAGATCAAAGATTGATCTCTTTTGACTCCGTGGAATCTGTTATTAGTCGTTTAGACGGCATTGTGCAGGCGAAAGACGTCATACTGGTTAAAGCCTCACAGGGTGGCATGTTCTTTGAGAGAATAGTCAAAGCCTTAATGGCTAATCCACAGCAGGCTAATGAATTACTGGTTCGGCAAGATTACAAAAGGTAGAATAGACAAAAGTAACAACAAAGATGCAAGATATAATTTATGGCACTGAGCAGTTCACTCTGGCTATTCCGGCTTTGGTTAATGTCTTTTCATTAATGTCCCTTGCCTTTATCGTTTCAATTCTTTTAACTCCTCTTTTTACAGACTTTTTATACCGCAATAAAATAGGCAAGCGCATTCGCAACACCGCGCACGATGAAAAAAAAGCGCCTATCTTTTATAAATTTCATAAGAAAAAAGAGAGCACGCCGACTATGGGTGGCTTGCTTATCTGGGTAACTGTAGCGGTTATTACTCTATTGCTCAATTTAGATCGGGCAGGTACATGGTTACCTCTGGCGGTTCTTGTGGCCACAGGTATGGTGGGGGCGATTGATGATTTAATGAATGTGCGTGGTCAAGGCAAGCATAACGGTGGTTTAGAGTTCAAATATAAAATTATTTTATACACCATTATTGCGGCGGTTGGTGCTTACTGGTTCGCTTACAAACTAGAATGGATTGACCGTTCAATCCATATTCCAGCAGTCGGCGACTTTATTATTGGCTGGTGGTATATTCCGCTCTTTATCGCGGTGGTGGTTTTCTCTGCCCAAGCCAGTAACTTAACCGATGGCTTAGACGGGTTAGCAGGTGGAGTCTTGGCTACAATGTACGCCGCTTACACCTTTATTGCGCTGACCTTGGGTATGACTTCATTGGCTGTTTTCTGTGCCACCGTTTTAGGCGCAATCCTGGCTTTTTTATGGTTCAACATTTACCCGGCGCGCTTCTTTATGGGTGACACGGGTTCTATGTCTTTAGGTATGACTATTGCGGTGATTGCTTTTTTGACCAATACGTTAGTCATATTTGCGGTCATTTCATTGATTTTTATCATTGAGGCTTTGTCTGTCATTATTCAGTTGACCTCAAAGAAGCTGCGTGGGGGAAAGAAGGTTTTTCTCTCTGCTCCCATTCACCATCATTTTCAAGCTAAGGGTTGGCACGAGACCAAAGTCACTCAACGCTTCTGGCTGATCTCGGGCATCGCTGCTAATATTGGCATTATTTTAGCTCTTGTTGGTCGGGGAAATTAAAAAACCGCCCTCTTTTGAGGGCGGAGAAAATCAATTGGTAATCATTTTCGTGTCTTTGGCGTAGGTGGAGCACAGCAGTTCAGGTTCAGTGATGCAGTAATGTAGCAAAGCCATACGTACAGGCACTCCCCAACCGGCCTGTTTGAAGAACATTGCTTGGGGGTCATCTTCAATTTCACCCGAGACTTCTTCTCTGTAGGGTAGGGGGTGAAAAGCTTTGATGCCAGTTGCTTGAAGAAGTGAATCGTCCAATCCGACTATTTCAGCGTTCTTGATGCCGAAATCATTGGGTAGCTCACCCTTGTATCTTTCTACTTGAAGTCTCGTCCAATAACCGACGTCAGCTTGCTTGACGAGGTCAACGAATTCATCACGATCAGCAACTGTTAGGATTTCATAACTCAAACCCGTCTCATCTAGTTTCTGAATAACGGGGGGTGGCGGGTCAAGCACAATACGGTCAATCTTGGGCGCCACAATGGTCACTTGTGTATCTTTCGCCACTTGGGCCAGCGCAATGAGCAGAGAGTTGACAGTTCGGGCGCGACTAATGTCACCCGCAAAGATAAAGCGCAAACCGTTAATGGTGCCGAATGTTCGGGAAATGGCGTACATGTCCAAAAGAGCTTGAGTGGGGTGCTGGTCAAAGCCGTTGCCGGCATTAATGAAGGCGCTCCACCTCTTGTTGTGACCAAAATGATGTTCGCCTGTATAGTCGCCGAAGAGGGCAGCCGCCTGATAAGCAAACTCTTTGACGGCTGTGCGCAGAACGAAAGCATCCATATGGTATTGGCGCAAGTTCTTGATGGCTGAAATCCACGATTCACCTTTGCCAAATGATGTATCTTCCATTCTGACTAGGTCAATCAAAGGGGTGGCACCAAGACGAGCAGCTGCCACGCTGAAACTGGTTCTTGTCCGTGTTGACTGTTCTAAGATAAGACCACCGACGACAGTATTGCGTAACGACTGAAGGGGAATCTGATCAAACACTTGCCCAGATAGTTTCAGTCGGTCGCGGTTAGTCAAATCGGTCAATAGCTCATCTGCCTTATCAGAAATGAGTTTAAAGATGCCACTCGTTATCTGTTCGGCGTGCACGCAGGCGGGCCAGTGGTGATAGCGGGGGTCGTAGTCCGTAATAAGTTCAGGTGCTTCAATCATCGCTTGATCCTTTCGTTGACAGATTCATCAAGCTAAAAGTATTCTAGTAACTTATTAATTTATTAGCAAGCCAAACGGGGGAATTTGCTCTAAAATAGAGTTATGTCTATTAATTTAAGTGACCTGAAAGACAAAAGGGTTGCCGTTTTGGGTTTTGGGGTGAACAATCAGCATTTGACTAAATGGTTGGTTAATAAAAAAATTCAGGTGACTGTCTGTGACGAAAATGAAGAGGCTAGCAAATCCCACCCAGATTTAAAGAACAAGGTTGAGTGGCAGTTGGGCAAAAAAGCTTTTATGAATTTAGCCGACTTTCATTATATTTTTCGCACTCCCGGTATCAGGCCTGACCACAAAGCCATAGTAGAGGCCCAAACGAGGGGGGGAGCCATCTTAACATCGCAAACCGAGTTATTTTTTAGCCTATGTCCCGCACCCATAGTCGGCGTGACGGGCACAAAAGGTAAAGGCACTACCAGCAGTCTCCTATTTCACATGATGAAAGAGGGGACGAGTAATGCCCTATTTAATAAAATTTATTTGGCGGGGAATATTGGGCGAGATCCTTTTGAGTTTTTAGACGAAATTAAAGTAGAGGATTTAGTCATTCTTGAATTATCCAGTTTTCAATTATTTCAAGCCAAAATCAAACCAAAAGTAGCCATAATACTGTCTCTAAGCCCCGATCACCTAGACTATCACACCAACATTCACGAATATGTAGCGGCGAAAAGTTATTTGGTGCGCGAGCAAACAGCAGAAGATATCGCCATCTTGCACCATGAGAGTAGTCACCTACAATCTTTTAAGGCCTTGACTAAAGCACAACTGTACACTTTTTCTAGATCAACCAAAGTCAGCCGAGGCACTTATGTTTCTAGCGAAGATAAGAATATCTACATTACAGGCGAACAGGCACCTTTATTAAAAGCTACTGATTTATTAATACAAGGAGATCACAACCTAGAGAACGCGGCAGCGGCCAGCTTGGCGGCTTATTTGTTAGGGGCTTCGCGCCAAAATATCTCTTCGGGAGCTAAGGCTTTCAGTGGGCTTCCCCATCGTCTGCAAAAAGTGCTTGAACTTAAAGATGTCAAATTCATTGACGATTCTATTGCTACTACTCCCGAATCTACCATGGCGGCCATAGAAACCTTCTCTGACTCACCTATTCATTTAATTGCGGGCGGTGTGGCTAAAGGGGCAGATTATGAAGAATTGGGGAAGGTAATAGACGCCAAATGTCAGAGTGTTACTCTAATAGGTAGAGACGCCAAGCAAATTGCCAAACACATCAAGGGTGATTGCTTGGTTGTTCCCAATATGGAATCCGCCTTACGAGCAATACTACCGAAAGTCAAAGCGGGTGACGTGGTGCTCCTCTCACCTGCTTGTGCCAGTTTTGATTTGTATGACAATTATGCCCAGCGAGGGGACGATTTTGCCAAACGCGCCAAACAGAACAGTAAATTGATTAATGGAGAATAAAAAAAGGTTATTCGTTATTAGAAAAGCAGATTCCAGATTATTATTTCTGACTATATTTTTGGCGTTTGTCGGCATTATCATGGTGCATTCCGCATCCGTTAATATTGGTATTGAGAAATTTGCTGACCCCAACTATTACGTTAAGAGACAAATCGTCTTTTTCTTTTTAGGATTAGTCTCAATGATTTTTTTCTCCAATGTTTATTACGAGAAGTGGCGTAAATTGGCCGCTCCCCTTTTCTATGCAACTATTTTTTTACTTATCTTACCGTTAATATTTCCCAATTCTGAAGGGGTCAAAAGCTGGGTTGATTTAGGTCTTTTCTCATTTCAGACTTCAGAGTTAGCTAAATTGACCTTTATTCTATTTTTCGCCGCTTGGCTACAAAAGAGAGAGAAGGTTATTAAACATTACACTACCTTTATTACGTTCTTAGTAATTTTGGCTATTTTATCAACTCTAATTATGTTGCAACCAGATTTTGGTACCTTGAGTATTATCGTAGCTATCGCATTCACTATGTATTTTATTGCTGGTATGAGTATCCCCCATCTTTTGTCTTTCTTCGGCATTGGTGGGTTGTCAGCTTACTATTATATAACGGCAGAAGCTTACCGAGTACAGCGCATTTTGACCTTTCTTAATCCTAATTCTGATGTGGAGGGTGCGGGTTATCACTTAAGAAATATCGCCATTACAGTGGGGTCTGGTTCGTGGTGGGGGCTAGGGCTCGGCAACTCTCGGCAAAAAAGATTATTTCTGCCCGAACCGCACAACGATTCAATCTTTGCGGTTATTGTTGAGGAATTAGGATTTATCAGAAGTGCCTTATTGGTGTTAATAATTATCTACTTTATCTGGCGAGCATTAACAATCGCCGCTCACATCAAAGACAAGTATGCCCAACTAGCCTTAGTCGGCATTATTAGTTGGATCTTCTGGCAATCATTATTGAATATAGGTGCTATGATTGGTTTAGTCCCTCTGACGGGGGTTCCCCTGCCATTTATTAGTTACGGTGGTACCAGCTTATTAGTCCTAATGTCAGCAGTTGGGGTGGTGCTAAATATTAGCAAATACAAAAATGGATAAATCGGTCACATTAAACATTGTTTATACTGGAGGCGGTACAAGCGGCCACCGAGCACCGCTTATTGCTGTTCATCAAGCATTGGCACAGCTAACAAAAGTCAAAGCTTACTATATTGGCACCAAAGAAGATATAGCCAGCAAAGATATTAGAGCGCTTAAAAAGTATGAAGTAATCACACACCAAGTAGATGCGGGAAAACTCCGCCGCTACTGGTCTTTAGACAACATTAAAGACTTATTTAAAATAGTGAAAGGATACTATCAAGCCAAAGAATTTTTGCACAGCACTAAAATAGATATTCTTTTTGCCAAAGGAGGATACGTCACAGTCCCCGTTGTCCTAGCTGCAAAAAAATTAAAAATACCCATTATTACTCATGAGTCAGATGTGGTCATGGGGCTAGCGAATAAATTCAATTCCCGCTGGGCCAAGGTGGTTTGTACGGCTTATCCTAAAGAATATTATCGTGGAGTAAAGAGAGACAAGCTTGTTTGTACGGGTAATCTTATTAGAGAAGAGCTAATTCATGCAGCCAAAAACAAGAGCGTCAGAAGAGCGATTAAAATTGGCGGTAGAGAGTTAGTCGCTAATAAGCCTGTTCTCTTGATTCTTGGAGGCAGTCAAGGCTCGCATCGTATTAATGAAATTATCATATCTTTGCTAACTGTTTTGGCAGAGAAATACATTGTCGTACATCAAACTGGAGTTGGCGATATAGAATGGCTTAACGGTAAGCGTAAAGAGATGAGTGCGCCCGAACAGAAAACTTACTTCCCCGTTGATGTTTTGAATGTGTCGCAGTTAGCCGATATCTTGAAAATGTCTAGCTTGGTCATTAGTCGGTCGGGTTCAATTGTTAGTGAAATAGCCCTATTCGGCAAACCGGCTATCTTGATTCCCCTATCAAATAGTGCCGGCGGTCATCAGTTAAGAAATGCTCGCATCTTTGAAGAGAAAGGTGGAGCAAAAATTATTAAAGAAGAGAATTTAACACCAAAAAAATTACTAGATCAAATTGTCAAAATTCACAATAACGAGAAACTGTTAGTGAAAATGCAAAAAGGTATGCAAAAGCTTAAAGATTCAAAAGGAGCCAAGAAGGTAGCTAAAATAATTATTAAAAATGTCTAAGCAACACATTTATTTTGTTGGCATCAACGGTGCCTCTTTAAACGGCATTGCTCAAATTCTTGTCGCCAGAGGTTATCGGGTGTCGGGCAGTGATGTTTGTGAGAATGAAATTACACAAAAATTAAGAGGCTTGGGCATCAACGTATTTTCTCGCCAACTTGCCTCCAACATTACTAAAGACATAGATGAAGTAGTTATCAGTTCTGCAGCTTTGAACGGGCCCGGAGCGGTTGAAATAGCCAGAGCTAAAGAGCTGGGAATAAAAGTTCATAAAAGAACAGCTTGGTGGAAAAAATTAATGGGTCAGGCTCAACAGGCGGTGGCGGTGGCTGGTTCACACGGTAAAACATCTACTACCGCCATGATCGGTCACGTGCTTTCCGAGGCGGGTTTGAATCCAACCGTCATGGTGGGTGGCTACGTACCAGACTTCTCAGGTACGGTACGTGTCGGAGCGAAAGAGTTGATAGTGGTGGAAGCGGATGAGTATGACAAAGCCTTTCATCAGTGCGCACCAACAATATCTGTTATCACAAACATTGATTTTGATCATCCGGACACCTACCCGACTTTGAAAGATTACATCAAGGGCTTTAGAAAGTTCGCCAAGTTATCAAAAAAAAGAAACGGTAGTATTATTGCCTACGGCAAAGATAAAAACATTCGTCTGGCTTTATCTAAGATACAGTCACCCATTAAATATTATTCAGAAGACAACCTTGTTCCCAATGTCCGTGTACCCGTGGTGGGCGAACATATGTTACTTAATGCCCAAGCCGCCTTTCATGTTTGTCACCGTTTGGGAGTAGCCAAGTCCGTAATTGTCAAAGCCTTGAAAGAGTTTAGGGGAGTAGGTAGAAGGTTTGAATTTTTGATGGAATACAAAGGTATGAATATATATGATGACTTCGCACACCACCCGACAGAAGTAACAGCAGTAATAAAAGGAGCAAAAGAGAAGTTTGGGGGTAAGGTAGGAGTAATATTTCAACCGCATCAACGCATTAGAACGAAACAATTTTTGGCAGACTTCTCTACTGCTTTAGAACAGGCAGACGCTGCAGCCGTTCTGCCAATTTACGAAGTAGTCGGGCGTGAAGAGGAAATTGACATCAAGAGTGATGATATCGCTGATATTGGAGACAATATTCAAGCTATTACGCAGTCGGGCATTAAACAGTTTGTAGATTCTTTACATAACTATTCTGTTTTGCTCGTTATGGGGGCAGGTGATATAAATCAACAAGTAAAAAAATGTCTTGAATAAAATAGACAAAGCGGAAAAAATAGAGTTTGAGCGAAACGTGCTCTTGCGAGACATTACGACTATGAAAGTAGGCGGTCTGGCTAAGTACTATTTTGTGGCTAAGAACGCCATTGATTTGGTACAAGCGGTCAGTCAGGCAGTTGAGCAGAAAATGTCTTACTTCATATTGGGGGGAGGTAGTAATGTCATAATTAGTGATTCTGGCTTTAACGGTTTGGTTATCAAAAATGAAGCCAGAGATATTCTAGTAGATGAAGCGCATTCTATTATACAAACCGATAGCGGTGTGCCAAGCGGTAAGGTTGCTTCAGTTGCAGCCTCTAATTCTCTTTCAGGTGCGGAGTATTTATTCGGTATTCCGGGCACTATAGGAGGAGCTGTTTACGGCAATGCGGGTTTACGTGGGCATGAAACGAAAGAGATTCTAAAAGATGCTGTTGTACTAATAGTTAAAGAAGATAATAAGCCAGTAATTGTGCGTAAGAAGAAAGAGTGGTTTGAGTATGCCTACAGAGAGTCAAAACTCAAGCGTAACAAAAACACAACCAAATATCCGCCCGTATTAATTTCTGTCAGGTTGCAACTTTACCCGGCTCGTCGAGAAGTAATCATGGAGAGAACAAAAGAATTTTTAGGTCACCGTCGCGGGGGCAAGATTGCCGGTTCAAGCTTAGCTCATGCTTGGCAACCGACGGGGCTAAATTGTTCTGGGTGTATTTTCCGTAATCCTTCAGACGACCCAATGCAGGCGGCGGGTAAACTACTAGATGAAGCAGGGGTGAAAAAGTTAACTGAGGGTGGAGCGGCAGTAGCCAAACAACATGCCAACTATATATACAATAAGAACGAGGCTAAAGCGAAAGACGTATATGATTTAATAGTGGAGGCTCAAAACAAAGTAAAAGAAAAGTTTGATGTCAATTTAGACCTTGAGGTTGAATTGGTTGGAGAATTTAATGATAAAGAGAAGAAGAAGAGCTAGTTTTTTCCATAAACAGCCGAGTTTTTATTCAAGCCAAATTGAGGCGCCTCCATTAAAATTGCGATGGTGGCAACAGCTGTTGATTATTTTTATTGTTTTATTAGCAGGCTTGGCATCATGGTACCTGTTTTTTTCAAACACCTTTGAAATTAGTGAGGTGACCGTTGAGAATAATAATGAGGTATCCACAGATCAAATCAGATCGGCTGTCAGTTTTGAAGGTCAAAATATCTTTTTAATTGATGCCGATTTGGCCACTAAAGTCTTAAAACAGAACAGCGAGATTTATGACGTGAGAATTGTCAGGGTGCTACCCAATAAAATCAGGGTAATTATAACTGAACACAAACCAATTTTGATCTGGCAATCTTTAGACAACAGTTATTACGTCAACCAATCTGGTATTGCTTACAAGCAAATTAATGGTAACGCCAATGGCTCAATTTTGAGAGTAATTGATATAGCCGCTGTGGAAGTGGTAGTGGGGGAGTCTGTTGTGCCAAGAAGCTTTATTCATTCTTTTCAAATTATGAAAGACAAGCTGACTGAAATTTATAAAGAAGATATAGACTTTTTTGAGGTTGAAGAAACTGTTTACGATTTAGATTTAATTACCAAAAACGGTCAAAGAGTAAGATTTAATATTCTGTCTGATGTAGAGAACCAAATCAACGAATTAAAGAGATTGCAACAATTAAGGCCAGACCTTTTTACTAAATCTTATATTGATCTACGTGTTGATCGGTGGGCGTACACGAGATAATCTTTGCTTCATAAATAGATTGCTATAATGGTTTTACCACATGTATAAACAGCTACCTTCTAATTGGCTCTTAAAAGAGAGCGCTGAATCGCAAGGGTTTGTTCAGCGTTTACAAAAATCTGTTGGCTTGCGTGGTTCGGCGTGGCAAAAGTTTATCTCCCTTAACTTTGACGAAGGATTTCTTAATCCTTGGGAATTGCCCGACATGAAGAAAGGGGTCAAACGGTTAGTGCAGGCGCAACAGAAGAATGAACGCATCTTAATTTACGGCGATTACGACGCCGACGGCATTCCCGGAGCCTCTTTATTACTAAAAGGGCTGACCAATGCTGGCTACAAAAATGTAGAAGTCATCATTCCAACTAGGCTAGAAGGATATGGCATCAACATTGACCGTATTAAGCCAATTATTAAAAAATTTCAACTAATGATAACGGTTGATACAGGTATAACCGCTTATTCAGAAATTGATTTTATTAAGGAGCAAGGGGTAGATGTGATTGTGACAGACCATCATGAAATTTTACAGCATATTCCAAAAAGCGCTTTCGCTGTTATTAACCCCAAAAGAGCAGATTCAAAGTACAAATATAAAGAGCTGGCGGGCACGGCCGTAGCTTATAAACTACTCTGGGCCCTTTATGAAGAGTTGGGGTTAGATAATTCATTTTTGAAATGGAATATAGATTTGGTAGCGGTGGCAACTATTGCCGATCTAATGCCTCTGACTGGTGAAAATAGGCTTTTAGTGCACTATGGTATGCAGGTTCTCAAAAAAAGCAGAAATAGAGGTCTGACATCTTTAATGAAATTGGCCAACATAGACCAAGCCAAAATATCTACCGGGTCTGTTTCTTTCGGTTTAGCTCCACGAATAAACGCTCCATCAAGACTGGAGAAAGAGAGGGTTGACAGTAGTTCTATTAAAAGTGAGAATATTGCATTTACCATGCTGACGGCAGATAACTATTCCACTGCTTTTGAGAGCGCAGTTATAGTTAATCAGCTAAACTTGGCTCGACGTCAAATAGTGCAAAACGAAGTTGAGCAAATTATGCAAGAAACGAAGGTTCCTAAAGGTGGGGGAGCTTTTGTTGTACAGAATATTCCTGTTGGGGTCATTGGTTTAATTGCTTCATACTTGTCACAGACATCAGGTTGGCCATGTTTGGTGATGACGTCTGTTGGCAACGAAATAAGAGGTTCAGGTCGCTCGCCGACAGACCTGTCTATTTTAGATTTAATATCTAAACACGATTCATTATTAGTGAAATACGGGGGCCACAAACAGGCGGCTGGGTGGACAGTAACAACAGATAAGGTGGGGGAATTTTGTCAAGCAATTAATAAAGATTTGCATAGTTTAGCCAAAAAGTTTCCCTGCATGAAGAAAGCTTCTATCAATACATTTTTGCAAGATCATGAAGCAACTATGGCGAATGCCAAGCTGGTAAACCAACTCGCTCCTTTTGGTGTAGGCAATCCTCAACCATTATTTTTAATTGCCACCACGGTTGACGCAATAAAATATATGGGGCAAGCGAACAATCACTTGAAAATCTTTACCCCTGATGAATTCCCCGAAATTGTTTGGTTCAACGCTGAAATTTCACCTAAATTAAGTGTGGGTGAAAAAATATTAGCCCTCGTTTATTTAGAGATAAATAATTTTAATGGGGAGCGCGTACAACTTAATGTTCAAGAATTAATTCGTTCAAATGAAAAAAACTAGAACCAATACAATTTATGTCTGCGATGTTTGTGGCCACGAGCATTTACAATGGCAAGGCAAATGTGATTCCTGTTCTGAGTGGGGAACATTAAAACAGCTGAATCATGCGCTAAAACCTGCTTCTGCGGAGGTTTCATTCTCAAACATCAGTCAGGTTTCAAAAAAGATCGCAGACATCAAAAGCGAGAGCAAAGAGAGAATTGCCACAAATATTTCTGAACTAGATCGAGTGTTAGGGGGAGGAATTGTTAAGGGCTCCCTTATTCTTATTGGAGGAGAGCCGGGTGTGGGTAAAAGTACTCTGCTATTGCAGATGGGTTTTTCTTTGACTGCCAACAATCACTCAGTGCTTTACGTTAGTGGAGAAGAGAGTGAGTCTCAAATAAAATCAAGAGCGAATAGAATACCTCATAAAAACGATGAACTAGTCATAACAACCCTCAATGAGGTCAAGAGTATCGCTTCAATTGCTACCCAAATTAAACCAGAAGTAATGATCATAGACTCCATCCAGTCTTTGGTGAATGACGACTATCCATCAAGTCCCGGCAGTGTGGTGCAACTGCGTGAATCCGCTTTAGTTTTGCAACAGGTAGCTAAAAGAAACAACATCACCATATTCATAGTGGGGCATATTACCAAACAAGGCACCATAGCTGGGCCCAAGGTGTTAGAGCACATTGTTGATACCGTTTTAACGTTTGATGCTAAAAGCGACCAAGCGTACAGGTTGTTGAGAGCAGATAAAAACAGATTTGGCGATACTTCCGAGGTGGGAGTCTTTGCCATGCAAGCCGACGGTTTTCAGTCGGTTAATGATCCTTCTTCTTACTTCTTACAAGACAGAAATGTTGCACCGGGGTCTTGTTTGAC
>Ga0210057_1005586_pt1 | contig 16107 bp, 1 predicted proteins | sample CryGeyCG2114_010_2_FD_183968 | JGI IMG/M metagenome (GOLD analysis project Ga0210057, IMG submission 183968) | Groundwater microbial communities from aquifer - Crystal Geyser CG10_big_fil_rev_8/21/14_0.10 (SPAdes) (version 2) | ecosystem: Environmental > Aquatic > Deep subsurface > Groundwater ...
TTAAAACAAGCAGAAAGTTTAGAAGAAGAAATAAAACCTGAACTAGACTTACCAACACCGGTTGAAAATTTAATCAGCGCAGCTAACGATTTATTTCAACAATTAATTCCGGAGGAAAGTGCATGTTAAAAAAAAAGTACGTGGAAACACCTTCAAACTCCGCGATTATAAATCATGAGCGCTACTTCCCCGAAGGGGCCGACCCCCGTAACGCGCGCATAGCCAATAAATTAGGGGAGTTTGACTTTAGGGTGCTTTCCACGTACAAAAAACACACACTATTAATACTACTATTCTTTCTACTAATCAGCAGTGTTTATGCACAAGCCTGCACATCATACCAGTACGAATTAAGCAATACTGCACTAGAACAAATTTCTAAAGAACAAGAACAATCCGTGTACGAAAAATTTGTAGAAAAATATTATCCAGATCAAAAAGAAACAATGTTACACGTGTATAATCAAGCAAGCGAATCAGAAAAAACACAAATGCTTAACGAAGTAAGACGATTAAAAATGATTTATTTATTGAATCAAAGACTTGATAACAAAAATTCTTGGCTCGGACTAATACAAGCAATGATTAATTACAAACTAGATGCAAGAGTATTAAAAACATTATTAACTCAATTAACAAATTCTAACCTGCCATTAGAAGAAAAAAATGAAATACTAAATTATTTAGAACAACAATTACAAACATCAATAATTAACAAAAACTTACTAGTCACAGCAAAAGAATTAAGAGTTACAATCAGAACACAATTAGAACAAAAAGAACAAGAAAGATTAAAACAAGAAAAATTAACAAAAAGAGACAGAATAAAACAAAACTCAAGATTAACAATTCAAGACAAACCACAAGAAGAAAACTTACCAAACAGCATAGTAGATCAATTCAAAAAAGCACTAAAAATACATGAAGGACACTTCAGAGAATTACTCCCCTTAATAACAACAATTCTTGCAGGACATCAAGGTTCAGTGCAAATAAGAGAAGAAAACGTAATCGGAGAAGCACAAACAAGACCTTTAGTTCCTGAAGATTTTAACAACAAAGAAAGATTACAAGCAATTCTAAGAAAATTAAATTATTTAATAAATCCTAGCTTAAAAGAATCAGACCGTCAACAAGGAAAAGAAGGACCATTACTAGAATTAATAATTAACGAAGAACGATTACTGGAAAAACCTAAAGAAACAAGCAGAGCGTATAGAGAAAGAGTTGAAGCATTAAAAGAAAAATTATACGAATTATACTTCAAACTAGCACAGGTCAACAAATTATTCGCACAATTAGACAACAAATTCTTACCAGAACAATTCTACACAAAAGGAACTAATGAAAGAACAATAGCAGAACAAGAATTTATTATTGCACGTAAAGCATTATATTATAATTTAGCACAAAAATTAATTCTTAAAACAGGAAAAACAATTTTATCAGAACAAGAACAAGACGAATTATTCGATTCTTTCGAAGCAGATATGCGAAAACAATTTTTAACATTACCAAAAAAATTAGATTACTTGAAAAAAGCTGAACAATTAAAAAAAGAATTAAACATAGAAAAACAAAGATTACGATTAAGATTTGCAGCCATAAACGAATTATTCGAATCAGGAACATTAACAACAGAACAAAAAGAACAATTAAGTTCTAAAATGGAAAAATCATTAGCAAACGCGAAAAGAATAATCATCAATTCATTCGGAGGAACATTAGGCAGAGCAATACAAAACAATCTAGGAAGTTACTTAACAGAACAAAACAAAAGATTAGAACAATTAAGCGATTTAGAAAATTTATTGCTTAGTGAAGAACTTTTGGTTTCCCCATTCAATAAAGAAGATAATTGTTCTGCTTGTGAATGGAGAGGTGTTCAGCAAAAAACGGGTATGAGCATTGATGAGGTTAACAGTAAACTTGATGAGATGCAAAATTGGCTGAGTGCACGGGTTAAGTCAGACATTATTGTTAAATACGATCCCACTAGTGATGTTTTGACTGCTGACAGTGCAACAGGAGATGAAAAGGTTAAAGAACAATTGCATAACTTGCAAGAAGAATTTGAAAATTCATTCTTAACAAAAGAATTATCTGAAGAAATAAAAGTTGTAGAAGAAAAACTGCTTGAAAAACTTATTAATGATAGAGTTAAAGAAAAGTTAGGGTTTACTCCATCAGAACGTGAACCGGAAAAAGTATTACAAAATTACAAAAACTTAGAAACTAGATTAAACGAACTGAGCTTAAGTGATTTAGAACAAATATTAATAGATCTCGCAACGGCGTTAGAATTCCCTCCCGAAAGAATTTCAGAATTAGAAAGTTTAATTAGAAAATTTGAAACAGAAGGAATAGTTATTAAATCAATTGAAGGAGAAATAGGATTCAAAAAAACAACAGTTAACGGTCAAACAGTGCGCGATGACGTAAAAAGTTTTAATGATAACCTAGAACAATTAATATTAAAACTAACCAAAGAAGAACACGATGTGAGAGAACTTGTTTCTTCAGAAAGAGACATGGATGCTTTAACTTCTGGAATGATTGCAGATCCAAGATTACCGGCAACAAAAAGAATAATATTAACAAGAGACGATTTTAGAGGAGAAAAATCCCCTGCGTATGAGCAGATGAAAGAAATATTAAGACAAGCAAAAACACAAGCATCCAAATTGCCCGAGGGACCTAAAAGAATAACTGAATTTGAACGAGTTGCTAAAGAACTAATGACTGAACTAATTAAACAAAATAAAGAATTGATGGAGTCTGTTTGGAATAAAAAAATTGCACCATTCATAACTGCAGAAAAAGATGCAGTGTTTGTAGATGTAGGATTCAGGGGAACTATGCAATTTTGGTCTGCAGCAATGTATGAACTTAAAAATCCAGGAAAACAAGCATTTGTTTATGTATTATATACTAGAACAAGTGGACTTGACGAATATAGATCATTCATAAGAACAAGCATTTCAGACTTACAATTATCAAAAACAAAAGAATTACAATTTTTTGGAAGACACAACGCAGAGTTAGTTCCAAGATTACTATATCCTGAACAAGGAGATCGTGCTTTTCAACCAATAAACTTGAACACTATAGAAGATGTTTCTTTAGCAATTTTAAGACATTGGTACGCATTACATTATGAACAAGTAGTGCCTGACTCAATACAAGAAGCAGAAGTTATTGCAACACAGATAGCGAAAGATGCTTGTTTTTCATTAGATTCTCAAGCTAATCAAGGAGGCATTGCATGAATAAAAAACTAATCTTAATACTTACAATATTAAGTTTAGTTATAACTTCAGTATACTCACAAGCATGCGTAATATCTAATGTTCAAACTTTTGACAACAAATTCAAAGACAATTATTTAACTCAAGTTTTAGAAACAAATCAAAAAAAGATTAGTTCTGACAATATTGCGAAATTAAGAACTGCAATTTTAAGAACAGTGTTTAACGATTATTACTCGCAAGATTCAGAAAAAAAAGGTTGGACTGATATTATTCTTGAAGATGGAAAAATAGTGATCGGTTTAGAAAGATTATTGAACGTTATAGTTAATTATGATGTTGTTTTTGTTTATGATCTCTGGCAAAGTTTAGCTGAAGAAATGGTCAGAATACAAAAAACAACAGAAAGCTTGTTTCCACATCAATTTTTAATCAACAACATAAACGAATTAAAAAAAGATTTAGAACTAGACAAATCAAGAGAATTAACAGATCAACTTAATAGATTAGAAAAACTTCTTGATATGTTTGAAGATGAAGAATTAGTTTGGGAAGAAACACGAGTGACTGGCGAACAAGAAATTGAAGCAGAAATAAGTTTAGAAAGCATAATCGGCACAGAATTAAGCAGAGTTGAAATAAACAGTAAACAAAAAGGTTACAAAAAAGGAAACTTAGAAAAAATAAGCGAATTAGATGAAGGAGTTTACGGAGAAGTATTCAAAGTAGAAATTGAAAGAAAAATTTACGCTTTAAAATTATTAAAAGCACCCCAACCAGAAACCATAGCTTCACTAAAAAGAGAATTTGAAGTTGCAAGAAGAACAAATGATTTAGAAAGCACAGTTAAATTTTATTATTACGTAACAGAAATCATAAACGGAGAAAAAGTAATAGTCGGAGTATTAGAAGATTACGTTGAAGGAGATAACGTAAGAAACGTAGCAACCAATCCTAACTATAAAATACTTGCAGAAAATTATGATTTAGCATGGAACGATCTTTTAACAACAATAAACAGAGGAATTCTAAGTACTGATGTGAAAGCAAATAATATAATGGTAACAAAAAATGGAAAAATAAAAATCATGGATTACGGAGTAGCACAATTTTTAGAAGTCAGATCTTTAGATGAAGAATCACTCCTTGAAGATTCATTCGCAAAAATGGCAATATCTGAACTTGAAAATATGTACCAACAATTAAGCATTCTACAACAAAGACATGACAACTTAAACAATCAACAAGAATTAATCAAAGCAATACAACAAGTACTTTTAAGATCTAAAGATGTCTTAGATTTTATTGAAAGCAAAAGAGAATTATTAGATGATTCTTGGATTAACACTAAAAGAAAAGCATTCTTAGATAATGAAGAAGTAATAGCTTTAAGCGTGTTATTTAACACTATTAAAGATAAATTAAAAATTAACAGAGAACAATTCGATCAATTAGTTGAACAAGTAAAAACTTCCTCAATAGGAACATTGGAAGTTAAAATTTCAACAGAAGAACTAAATCAGTTGCAAAATTTATTAGACGAAGCTATTAATTTGAGAAAAAATGAATTTTTAAAAGGAAAACCCGCAAGTAAATTTGTTAGAGATAAATTAGCAGAATTACGAACTTTATTAAAACAATTAGTTAACGAAAAAAAATTAACCGGTATAGAAAGCTCAGAATGGGCTGCAAAAATTGACGGAATTGATGAAACATTAATTGAAGAACACATTGATTCATTAATCAATGAACAAAAATTTGAACAAGCAAAGAACGCAATTAATGGATTCGCAAATTCTCAAATGCTCCTTGAAAAAAATTACGCGTTGTTAGAACAAAAAATAAATATTGAAGAGGAAAAAGCTTCAAAATCAACAGTTGAACAAGAACTAAAACCAAGAATTCAAGCAAAACCAGGAACGATAAACACTCAAAATATTAAATTAGAAGAAGGGAAAACAATAATAATAGGAAGAACAGGCGATTGGCTAACTAATCTAGAAAACAAGCACATTTCTGCACAACACGCAAAAATACAAATCTTAAATGGAAAACTAATAATAACAGATTTAAGTTCGACCAATGGAGTATTTATTAACGGAGAAAAAGAACCATCAAACCAACAAAGAATATTAATAGAAGGAGACAGAATTCACTTAGGCAATCCACAAAGTAAAAATAACATAGAATTAAAAATTACATATAAATCATCAAATTTTAAATGTGAATCAGGAAGCGCAAGTTGCACAATACCATTCAAAGTACAAAATCAAAAACAAGCAATACAAGATTTAGAAAGTAAAAAAGAAATATTATTACAAAATTTACCTCCAGATATATCATTAACAATTCAACCAAAAGGAAGTGATGAAATAACATTATATTTCGAAGGAGATAAATTACCATCTTTAACAGCATTTAACACATTCTTAAACTATTTGTTCGATCCATTTACAGGTGATGAAAAATTATTAAAATTTGCAGAAACATACAAAGTACAAGAAGAAATAAGTTTTGAAAATGTAATAACAGAACTTAAAGAACCAAAATTTGAAGGATGCAACGGAGGAATTTGTTATATAAATAATGTAGATGCAACAAAGATAGCAAATCAACTAGAATTAAAACGTGAAGAATTAACTGAATTAATAATCAGTTCAGACGTAACAATACAAAAAGAAGCAGAGCCTTTCATAATTTTTGGAATAGGAAGATCAGTAACTATACGATTTAACACTGCAAAAAAAAGTGCAGAAATAGATCAACAAATAGAAAAATTAATAAGACCATTCCTTGAACAAAATATTCCCGAATTAAAAAAAGAAGAAGAATTTGAACAAATTTCTGAAACTCAAAGAGACTTATACAATTTAATAAAAGAATCAATAGATTTAGACAAGTTAAGCAAAGCACAAGAATTATTAGACAACGCCGCATTAGAAGAAAGTTTACCTGAACAACACATCAAACAATTAGTTAACTCAATAGAAGGAAAAGACAACTTAGATAAATTATTTATTCAAATAGATTATAACGAACAAAACCTGAAAAGAGAACTTTCAACTTTACCTCAAATAAGCCTTTGGCAAAGATTAAAAAGTTTATTCTTTAATGAAATAAAACAAGAAATTTCTGAACTGAACAATAAAAAACAAGAATTAGAAAAATCATTGCAAGAAGCAACAAAAGAAAAACAAACATTACAAAAATTATTAGAAAAAATCAAATATCAAGTATTAAGAAGAGATGATGTAAGAAACAGCATAGATTCACTAAGAGTAGCTTACGAAAAAGGATTCATTTCAGAACAATCACACATTAACGTATTTAACATTTTAACAAATTTATTAACTGCCAAACCAAGTGAGTTTGAAACATTACCAACAAGCAAAGTAATGGCAACAATGACAATACCGAAATTAGTAGAAGATTACCTTAAAGAATATAACGCAAACCCAACAACACAAAATAAAGCAATAATAAAACAAGAATTTGAAAATTACTTACAAACACTAACTTCAACATCCCCATACACAGAAGAAAATAATTGTTCAGCTTGCGAGTGGAGTGGAGTGAGTGAAAAGTTAAGAGTTAAAAAAAGTTTAGTTGAGTTCCACATTCCAACAATGCGCAATTGGCTTGAAGAAGAAACTGAGATATTAGGAGGTGATTTGAGGGAATTTAGTCTAGTTTACGATCTTGCAAGCGACACGTTATCAGCAAATATTCCTTTAAATGAAGAAACACTGAAGGAGTTAGAGGAAGAATTCGAGAAACAGTTCCTTGTTGAAACAGTTTTCGCAAATATTTACTCTCGTTATAATATACAGTTAAGATTTTTAAAATCTTACATTTACTCAACTCAAGAGTTTAAAAAAGCATTAAACATTATTTTGGAAGTCGAAGATTTACCTCAAACAATTCTCGACCAAACAAACATGATTTTGGAAGCATCTTTCAACCCAAAAACAGGAGAGAAATTAACTGAAGAAGACAGAAACATTTTAGCATACCAAACAATTCATGATTACTTCAGCAAAAATTCTTTAATCCTCTTCACGAAACAACTCGAAGATGCAAAAAAAGAAATAAGTGATGAAAATTTAGAATCTTTAAACAGCAATTACTTGAATTTAATAACAATTGTTCAACCGTTCGGTGAAGAAATCCGAGGAAAAAGATTAACATTAAAAACTGATTTTAGTCAAGTAACAAAAATATTCCTTGATTTATTCAATAATCGCGGATTTGATTTAGAAGAAGTTACAAAAATCTCAGAAACAGAAGTGGGAGTTTCAACACCAATACTATCTGCAATTAGCTTAGGTGTAAACGGTTTATTTGTTTATTCAATAAGCGAATCTAAAAGGGAATTAATTGTTCAAAGATTTAAAGAAATCGGAATAAAAGAAGAAAAAATTCAAAAAATAATGCAGCACATCAAACCAGGAGTATCTCTTTTTAACTTATTTGGAGAATCCCCCATTGCAACTCGTTACCATGAAAATTTCCACAAAGAATTCAGAAAATTAAACCAAGAAGAAAAAGGAGAATTTGCATCGGTATTTTACAACCGTTTTACTGGCAGACTGTATCAAAAGATTCACAGAGAAATATCTAACTACGGATACGGAGAAGAAATTATTCCTGAAGAATTCTGGGCAGACTATTTTTCATACAAAATAACTGGCACAGGAAGATTAACCAAATATTTAACAAAATTAGATATAAACGCACTGGATCGTGTATTAGAAAGTTTCTCTCAAACCAACATTTTCCAAAAAATACTTGAAAAAATCACTGAATCTCCAGCGAAAAGAATTGAAGTAAAAGAATTTGATTTTGTCAAAGCAGGAGCAGTTTTAGAACCTGTTGAAGGAGTTATTGCATTAGACACGGGCAATAAACAAGTACCTGGAGTAATGGATCATCACCACATTATAGGGGGCGAAAGAGCTGCAACTGGAACAGTGCTAGACAATCCTCAATTAATAGTTGATTGGCACAACAAAAAACCAATCACAAAATTAACTTCTCATGAAAACCCAGACTTTGACTCAATAGCATCCACTTACTTAGCAAAATACTTTTTACAACACGGAGAATTTCCTGAAGGAGCAGAAGTATTGGCAGCTTATGTTGACTTAGTAGATTTTGGAAGATTGCCTAAAGCACAAAATATGGAAAACACTCCTTACGGAGTTATGACTGGTATTCTCTTTGCTTACAGAGGATTCTTTGATTCTGCACAAAAAAAATTCATACCAAACAATGATAAAAGACTGGAAAAAGGAATAGAATTCATAGAATTCTTGCTGAAAAGAATCCAAGAATTAAAATTGACAAATTTAGCAGATGAATCTCAAGCATCAAAAATATTTGAAAACACAGAACTAAATGATGACATCAAAAAATCTAGAGACTACATAAACCAAGACCAAGAAAGCTTCAAACAAGACTTTGAAAAAGCAAGAAAAGAAAAAATAACTTTGAAAACAGAAACTGGACAAGCGATAACTACTAATTTTGTATTTTTAGAGAATCCTCAAAGCGCGTTATTCAAAGAGTACTTCAGAGGTTTGGGATATTCTTCAATGAATATTTATTTCTCAAAACAGGATCCAACAAAGCCAGATTCACCAAACATAAGAAGATTTGTAATAAGCACCGATCCTGAAACAAAACTACAACTAAAAGGATTAGGAGAAATAATAGACAAAGCAGAACAAGAAACAAGAGAAAAAGTAGTTAAAGAATTAGAAAAAATAAAGTCTTTAGAAGAAAAACTTGCAAAAGCAAAAGAAGCATTAGGAGGCGCAATAGAAACTTCTTTCAACTCATTAATCAAAGATAAAACATTAAATGAACAAGAAAAAATCGATTTATTAGCGCAACTAATTAAAAGAACTGGAGAACCAAGACCGGGCTACACGAATGCAGATCCATGGTATGATGGAAGAGGTCACAGTTACACAATAATTGACACACCGAGAACTGGCACAGCAATAAGCAAAGAACAAATGGATCAAATACTTAGAGAGTATAGTGATAAAAGTAAAGAAGAAAAATTTGAAGGTTTGGACGTAAGCGGATTAAAGCCTCATCTGAAAGTTTTATTCGGTGAAGAAGTTGAAAGATTAAGTGATGTTGAAGTTAAAGAAGTTTATGATAAAGTTATTGAAGCTAGTCAGAATTTTGAACAATCCCGAGATTACTTGCTTTCCAAGTATGATTTAGAACTAACTAAAGGAATGCCCGCAATGATAATGGGAGGGTTGAATGCAGAACAATTAAGAGATCAAACTTTTTATTATAGTGAACAAGAAAAACAAGAATTATTAGGGCAAGCACACAATCTCGCGGAACGAGCCAGAAGTAATGGTTTGCTAAAAACAGCAGAAGTTGAGAGAATTAAAATACAATTAAGCGCAGTTAGTATTCGCTTGCCTCACAAAGCAAGAGTTTTGAAATTCATTGAAAGAACAAGTCATTACGTGAATCTTGTAGATTCTTATGTTGAAAGCACAATCCTTTCTTCACCTGAAATATTCAGAGAACGTTTAAAAAATCATAGAATTTCATTACTAAAAGAACTCAATACTCTGTTAGCTACGACTTATCTCGAAGATAATTGTTCTGCTTGTGAATGGAGGGATGTAAGCGAGCGAACTGGAAAAAGTCCTTACGAAATAATCAGTTTAGAATCAGATATGAATGAATGGATAAAAGCAAGACAAGGGAGAGAAGCATGGGTCAAATATAATGTTGAACAAGATATCCTGACTGCTAATATGCCACGTGAAGATGATGAATTAAGAAAATGGGATGAAGAAGATTTTGAGAATGAATTTTTAACAAAAAAAAGAGAATTACCCTCAACTTTTGAAGAAATAAAAAGATCAGTCAGTATTAAATTAAATCTAGATGAAGAACTGCAAAAAGCAGGATTAAACGAAGCACAAATAAAATTATTAAAAGAAAATTCTGCAGGCATACTCACCGCTACTGATTACTTCAAAGAAGCAGGACTTCCAATAGATTCTGATGTAGGTCCAATTCTTGACAGACCTCTTGCATTAGGTTTAGCAGGTTCAAGATACATTTATTTAGTTCAAGCAGCGAAACTTTTAAATTATGATAAAGTGTGGTTCTCGCCAACAGACAAATTCATAGAAGAACAAATAAGACTTGGCAGACAAATAGTTTTCTTTGTTCCGCGCAACGTCATGAGTCCTTCAAAAGATGGTTCTTTTACATCTGATGAATTCAAATACTTCCTTAAAAATTATGAACATATGAAAAATGTAAAATTTGTCTTTGGAGCATATAATATGTTCGACGATGAACTTCTTCAAACAATTGAAAAAGAACGCGACATACTTACAGAAGAAATAATATGGTCTATTTTAAGAAACCAACAGAAAATAGAAAAAGTAGAAGAATACACCACGCAACAATTACTAGATTTAGTCGGAGAAGGAATAACATTAGAACAATTAAAAGAAGGAAAAGTTAAAATAGGACAAAAAATAGGCAACGCAAAAAAAATAGGCACAGGAGCTTACGGAGTAACATACTTATTAGAAAAAGACGGTCAACAAATAGTGTTCAAAATAACAGATGAAAAATCAGCAATAAAAGAAATAAACGCATTAAAAGAATTAAAAGATGTAAAAGGAATAACAAGATTAGTTGGAGAAGTAATAGGCACACAACAAGTAAACGGAGAAAAAACAAAAATTTTATTATACGAATACGCGAAAGGAATATCATTACTAGAATATTTTGAATCATTAAAAGAACAAGACACAATAAGTGAAGAAATAATTCAAGCAATAGAAAAAGGATTAATGCAAGTATTAAACGAGTTAAAAAACAAAAACTACTTTCATAACGATGTCGCCGCAAGAAACTTAATCATTGAAACCGATGATAAAGGAGAATTAATAATAGAAAACGGAGTGGCAAAACTAAAAATAATAGATTTCGGAAAAAGCGAAAAATACGAAAAAGGAACACCAAGCTATTTATTGGGAGAATTCTACAATCAAGCAGGAATTCACAACCTTTTAACAACATTAAAAACAAAAAGCACACCATTAACAACAACAACGGGAAAAGAAGCAGTAAGAGAATTAATAACTAAAGAATTAGAAACAATTCTGACAATGAGAGAAAAATTATATGATATGGCAGAAGAATTAGATGAAGAAAAAACATCCGCACTAGAAATGGAAATTTCAATCTCACTAGCCAAGTTCTTAGCAAAACTAAAAGGATTAGCAAAAGAAAACAAAATACCAGAAGAAGAATTCGAACAATTAAGAGAAAACATACTAAAAAAAATAAGAGAAACTAAAGTAGAAGCGCTAAAAATAGAGTACGAAGAAATAGTGCTTGAAGCGATTGATATTGATTGCGGTCCTGGAAGTTTTGCTTGCGAGTTAACTTTTACTGTTGAGAATGCTGAACAATTAGTTGGTGAATTACAGGAACGGGAAGATAGAACTAAATATTTTGCAGAAATACTTGCTAATAAGCCACCGCCAAGTTTATTGCAAACATATGATAAATTGCCTAAACCAATAATTACATTTGCAGGAAAAGATAATGTTTTAACAATTAAAATAAGTTATGATGTTGATTATGAAGAAAGTTTAAAATTAAATGTTGAACGAGAATTAACAAATTTATTCTTAGAAAAAGAATTATCCGATTCAATTAAAGTTATAGAAGAAAAACAAATTGAACAACAATTTAAAGAAAATACTCCTTTAGAAACGCTTATTGGAAAAGAAGGAGTACAAAGAATATTTTCAGATGAAGCAACAAATTTTGAAGTTATAAGAGAAGATGGAGCAAAAATAACATTAAATTACTTGGCAAGCGGAGCTTTTGGAAGTACGTTTAAACTAACAACTCCTGAAGGAGTGTTTGCACTAAAAATTTATGATGGAATGGAAGGAGATCCAGAACAAGAATGGGAGGGAGTTAAACAAGCAGATAGTTTAGAAGAAATAGCTCACGGACTTACAAAAGTAACAGTAAACGGTAGAGTTGTTGGGATGCTTCAAGAATTTGTTCCAGGAAAAACTTTAGAACAATTACTCAATGAAAATGTTTTATTCAGTGATGAAACAATTGCAGAAATGAGAAGTATTCCTGCAAAATTAAGAAAAGTAGGTGTTGTGCACAGAGATTTATACCAAGGGACTCTTTTAAAACCTGACAATATAAAAATCACTCCTGAAGACAAAGTTAAAGTTTTAGATTTTGGAGTGTCAGAAACGTGGAGTGAATGGGGTATAAAAGTTCCATTCAGTCAATTTAACGAAGAAACATTCTATGACGAATATGGAATTTATCATTTCATAACGCAAATGATTCCAAGAAGAAAAACTTTACATGACTCAGCTGATTTTGAACAAGAATTAGAAAATACAATAAAATATTTGAAAATGTATAATAACGAAATGCTTGACAAAGCAGAAATAGCAAAAAAAGTTTTATACTACGCAAAAGAAAATGTAGAACAAGCATACAAAGACTCTTTAACTGAATTAAAAAAATTAGCAGAACAAAAAAATGTTGATTTCGAACAAATAAAAAAAATTGCTGAGCAAAAAGCAAACAAAGAAAGACCAGTAACATCTAAAAGAAACTTAGCACAATTAATAATGGACTTTTTGGGAATGAGAAGAAAGGAACAGCAATTATTAGAAGAAAAACCAACTTCTTTTTATGATCAAATCAGTAAATTATTTATTGAAATAGATAAATTAAATATGAAAGTTATTGATAAACAAAGAGAGTTAAATAGCAAAAGATGGTTTCAATCAAATTTAGAAAAAGAATTAGCTAATTTAAAACAAGAATTAAATGATAAAAAACAAGAACTTGAAAAAGTGAAATCCGAAGCGAGAACTAAAAATTCAGTAATGGAAATAAATCTTGCATTAATGCATTCTAATTCACGTGGAGGAATGTTAAATTTATTAGCACGTGAAAGTATAGGAGGCAACGCAGGCCGTTATGGAAGGTATATGGCTGCAGGTGCTAACTTTGTGTTTAATTCGAACACTGGCGAATTTGTTTATTTTGATAATCCACAAAATATTCCTAGCAATGTGAAAGGAGATTCTGGAGGAACATTAAGAGTTATATTCAGTGAAAATAAAGTTAGAATTATAGAGGTTTATAGTTTAGAAGGTGACGCATTACAAAAAGCTCAAAAAGCAATTGATGAATATAACAAAAAGTTCGGATTTGAAATTAAAGACATGAGTTTAGATGAAATTAAAGATATTTATCAATTAACAAGTTACATAAGAGATTTATTCAGAGAAAAAGAAGAAATAATGTTAGATGGAAGAATTTTTACAGAAGAACAATTATTAACACAATTAAAAAAAGCAGCAGATAAAAATGATCCTTTAGCATTAACAAGAAGTGGCGGGTTAAGAAGCAAATTTGAAGAATTGATAAAACCAAAAGCAGAGTGCGGTCCTGGAAGTTTTGCCTGCGAGTTAACTTTAACTGTTGAGAATGCTGAACAAGTAGCGAGTGAATTACAGGAACGAGAAATTAAAATAAAATATTTTGCAGAAATACTTGCTAACAAACCACCACCAAGTTTATTGCAAACACATGAAGATTTACCCAAACCAACAATTACATTTGTAGGGAAAGATAATGTTTTAACAATAAAAATAATTTATGATGTTGATTATGAAGAAAGTTTAAAATTAAATGTTGAAGAATATTTAACGAATTTATTCTTAGAAAACGAATTATCAATCAAGTTATTTGAAGAAGGAACAGGAATAAGACTGAGTGAAACCGCACAAGAATTAACAGATTTTGTAGAATTAGCAACACAAGAAATGCACGTTCAAGAAGCAAGAAAAACATTACTGCAAAGATTATTAAATTATATTAAACTTAAAGATTTTGACAAAGAAAAAGTCAAAAACGAAGAAGAAACATTTGAAGACAAAATAATATTTGAAGATGATAAATTAAGACATGAAGATATAAGCTTCATAAATGCAAGAAGAAAATTATCAAACTCAGTGAATTCATTAATTTCAAGAGCAGGAAGCATTGATGCAGTGCTTGAAGATTCAACATTATCAATAGAACTAGAAAACGCATTGAGTAAATTCTTGACAGAATCTTCACCAAAAAGAAATATGATTATTGACAACACAGAAACTCTAGAAAGTCTAGTAAAATTGGCAGGCACGTATTCAGAATTACCGGATTTAGGAATCAAAACTCTCGAAGCAATGCTGGGAGACGGATTAAGAAACCAACTAGACCAATTAAAATCTGGAGAAGCACTAAGAGTGGAAGCAGTAATGAACTCAATAGATTTGAAACAATTAAATGATAAATCAGGAAGCCACGAAAAAGCAGACATGGTGAAGAACAAACTAGCATATGACCCATTAAATGAATTTTTTAAAAAAAGTTTGAAATTCCAACACACAGGAGCATTCCAAAAAACATTTGGGGCAATCAAAAGCGAAAAAATAACAGAAATCCCAGAACAAACAACAAGAGTGTACGAAGGATTAAACTATAAAATACTAATTTATGAAGAAGAATCTAATGAAGAATTAATTAAAGCAGTAAATGATAAACTCGATAGTCTAGCGGATGAATATATAATGATTGATGATCAAAAGATTACTCTGGGGAAAGTTCTCAGATCAGTACTCAAGAAACAAGTTATTAAAATTGAAGGAAATCCGCCAAAAGAAGTTTTAGATAAATTAGTTGAGGATTTTTATCGTTCATTAACAGTTGCAAGGCATTACCGAACAAATAAAAAGAGTTCTGAACTTGCAAGCGCTCCATCCGATAAAGAAATAAACGAATATATTGCTTCATTATATAATGAATACAAAACAACAGATGAAGAAAGAAAACAATTAATACTTAATGAGCTCTCCGAGCTCCTAGACAGTTTTTCACTAACAGAAGATAGAACATTATTATCGCAGGAAATTGTGAACGCTGAATTAACAAACTTAATTATAGAACTAAAAAACTTACAAGAACAATCACAGTTTTTATCGGGCAAAGAAAAATTAATTGCACAAATGAAACTGACAAACACAATAATAAAATTAAGTCAACTTGAAAGAACAATAAGAAGAAAAGCAGTAGGACACCAAAAATTCTACAAAGAAATTCCAGGAAAACCATTTGTTAATTCACTAAATAATGACGCAGAAAGAATAATACGAATGATCGAGAAATATAACTTAATTAATATAGAAAGAGTGTTGGGAATAGCCGGATTTTACGGGGCAAGCGACGTTCACAACATGGGTGAAGGAAACATAAGAAGCAATAAAAAAGACATTGAAACCATGCTTTTAAAACAAGACTTAACAGAAGAAGAACTAGAAACAGCAATAAACACTTTGAGATCAAGTATAGGCAATTCAAGAGATGAACAATTAAGAATGTATCTTCAAATACTAGGCCATCCTGACACGTTAAGCGAAGAATTATTCATGAATAAAGAAAAATTCTCTGACGAATCACTAGAAAGATTAGCAGAATTTGTAAGATCCAACTACTGGAATTCACCAACAATAAACAAATTACTAAAAATTGCTTTAGAAAGACAAACATTGTTTAAAGACAATAGAGATGAAATAGCAAAAATATTAGCAAAAATATTTTCTGAATTAAACCCCGCAGTAGGACCTGGAGGAGACGAAGGCATAGAGTTACAAGAAATAGCAAATTCAAATGAGTATGCGATATTAAGAAATTATATTGTAGCGTTATTAACGAACAGAGAAATAATTACTGGAACAGGAATGGTTAAGTTAGGAATGGA
>Ga0210057_1005589_pt1 | contig 16103 bp, 9 predicted proteins | sample CryGeyCG2114_010_2_FD_183968 | JGI IMG/M metagenome (GOLD analysis project Ga0210057, IMG submission 183968) | Groundwater microbial communities from aquifer - Crystal Geyser CG10_big_fil_rev_8/21/14_0.10 (SPAdes) (version 2) | ecosystem: Environmental > Aquatic > Deep subsurface > Groundwater ...
TGCTCAATGACTTCAGTTGCAGCTTTGCAATTGCAGTCATATGGTGATATCGCAAAGGTTCAAACACGATTACTTCATCAAAACGATTTACCAACTCTGGTCGGAAAAACTTCAAGAGTTCATTCATGACCTTTTCTTTAATCACATCATACTGTTTCTTATCTGCCTGGTTTTCGACTTTTTCTTTTTCAACCGTTTCTTTTTCCAGTGGGAAATTTTCACCAAAATATGATTTCAGTTGCTGCTTTACCCACTCCGTCGTGCCTTTTTCTCGAGTCCACACCGCATCTCCGACAAGAATTATCTCTTTTCCTGATGGATTGAATGTGTGAATGTCCCAGTGTGTAACAGGAAATGAAATTTCCTTTTCTCCCGTTTGCTTTACCGTGAAATCTGTAAAGTAATCTTTGAGCATTCCGGTTTGCCAGTCAGTAGTATTTTCTTTTCTTCTCCAAAACCGATCTTTGAATGTCACAATTTCCATTTCTTCTGGGCTATATGCATGAGTTTTTAGTCTGATAGTTGGCAACTGTTCATCTGGCGCGTCCGGAATCGCATTTACCACAATATTGTCTTTGAAGTAGTCGATGAGATTGGTCAGCTTCCATTCTTTTGCAGTTGTCGACGTGCGTACATACATTCCGGCACCTTTGGTAATGACCTCTGTACCATTTGCTGAAATAGCATGCGTGTCATATCCAAATGTTGGGAATCCAACATTTTGTCGTTGATCTGATCGAGCCATTTCTTCTTTTGCTTTTCTTTCTTCGATATCCTTATCAGTAAGCTCTTTTTCTTCCTGATGTTTTTCCGTTTTCTGATCGACATTCATTTCTTCAATCGGCGAATTCATCGCTTTTCCTTCAACCTTTTGTCCCGCAAAGTATTCAGATAGATCCTTGTCTGTCCAGCTTGACGATGGTGTCGTAGGCTTTGCTGGAGTACCCGTTGTGAGATCAGCCGCCGCTTCTTCAAGCTTCGCTCCTGGTGTGCCGCCACGTTCAAAATATTTGTTTCCAATGGTCATAAGTTCACGTCCTCGGGGAGAAAATGCATAGGTTGAAATGACCTTAGGCTCAGTCACTTCTGACTTCCCTGTTTCAAGGAGATCTTTTTGAATGAGTGCGGTCCCAATATTTGAGGTACAAATGACAACAGTGTTTTTAAATGAAATAGTTCGTCCTTTATTATCAGTAAGTCTCCCATCATCAAGTACTTGAAGGAGTACATTGAAAATATCAGGATGAGCTTTTTCAATTTCATCAAACAGGACCAGCGAGTATGGTTTTCTCCTCACGGCTTCTGTAAGCTTTCCCCCTTCTTCATAACCAACATATCCCGGAGGTGGTCCAAGTAGTTTTGCAACTTCATGACGCTCCATATACTCGGTCATATCAAATCGAATCACTGCTTCTTCATCATCAAACAATACTTCAGCCAGCGATTTTGCAAGCTCTGTTTTTCCAACGCCAGTCGGCCCGAGGAACACAAAACTTCCAATCGGTCGTTTTGCATTTTTAAGTCCCGCACGACCGCGCCTGACTGCTTGAGAGACTGATTTGACTGCGCGCTCTTGACCGATCATTCGTGCGTGAATGATTTCTTCAAGTTTGGTAAGCTTGTCACCTTCTGAAGTTCCGATCTTCGACATTGGAATACCCGTACGAGTTGCGACAATGTCTTTAACAATATTTACCGTTACTTCAGTGGTAGTCTGAGCTTTCTTCATACTGTATTCATCCTTCATCTCAGAAAGTTTCACTTGTACGTCGTCGATTTTTGATCGCAAAATACGTGCTTTTACTTTTTCACCACGTTGCTCATCTTCAGCTAGTTCCTGCTTGAGTTGTGCAGTTCGCTCTTCAATAGATTTGATCTTTTCTGGGAGTGAGATCAGTGGGAGTCGGACTGCAGCAGAAGCTTCATCCATCAGGTCAAATGCTTTATCGGGAAGAAATCGATCGCCAATATATCTTTTTGAAAGGCGTACCGCAGCATCAATCACGTCATCAGGAATTTTCACCTTATGAAATGATTCGTATTTGTCTCGTGCTGCTTTGAGCATTTTAATTGAGGCCTCTGCATTTGGTTCAGGTACGAGTACCGTCTGGAATCTTCGTTCGAGAGCAGCGTCTTTTTCAATATATTTTCTGTATTCAGTGATTGTTGTTGCGCCAATAAACTGCACTTCACCTCGCGCAAGAGCAGGCTTTATGAAGTTTGAGGCATCAAGCGCTCCTTCTCCACTTCCTGCACCCATCATGGTGTGCATCTCATCAATAAACATAATAACCTGTCCTTTGCTATTTTTGAGTTCATCTATGACAGATTTCATGCGCTCTTCAAATTCACCCCTGTGTGACGCTCCAGCAACAACGGCAGAAAGATCGAGTTGTGCTATTTTTTTATTCAATAAGCTTTCAGGAACTTGTTGCTCTACTATTCTTTGTGCCAATCCTTCTACAACCGCAGTTTTCCCCACTCCGGGTTCTCCAATAAGTGCGGGATTGTTTTTGATTCTTCGTGAAAGAATATGAACCAAACGCTCTATCACATCTGACCTCTCGACCACAGGGTCAAGTTCTCCTCGTGATGCTTTTGCGGTCAAGTCAATAGTGTACTGATCAAGTGCGCTTCTCTGCTTTGGCTTCTCTGTCTTTCCAGCATCACCAGAAACTCCATCTTTTTTTCCGGTAATTTTTTGGTTAATGTCTTCTTTGGTCAATCCAAGTTTGACCAATATGCGTGCACCTACCCCCTCCCCTTCTTCATAAAGTGCAAGAAGGATGTGTTCTGGTGAAATAAACTCATATCCGAGCTTTCTTGCCACGGCAAGGGATTTTTCGATTATTTGCTTTATGCGTGGAGCAATTTGGGGAGGCTTTGGACTACTCTCCTTTTTATATACTTTTGCAAGTTCTTGTTCGACAATTTGTGGTTGGACCTTTAATTCTGTAAGCAATTTATAAACTTGACTATCTGAGAGAAGACCATACAGTAAATGCTCACTATCAACAAATGCGTTCTTCATTTCTTTCGCTTTATCGTTTGCTTTGACAAAAACTTTGTTTGATCGTTGAGTCAGATGCGTCATCACATCAAGTTCGCTTCGCTTCTTATCAGTCATATTGGACTGCAAAGCTACGCCTGATGGTTTATTTTTTTGAGCCGATCCCGAATTGTTCCCCTGATTATTATTGCCTTGATTGTTTCCTCCCTGCCCTTGATTTTGGGTGTTATTTTTATTGTTTTGTTGCTGAGAAGAGTTGGGTTTATTTGAATATTGATTATTTTGAGATTGATACCCTGGATTATTTTTCGGTTGATTTTGTGCATTTGAATTATTTGATGAAGGAGGTGTTTGTGGCACTTGGTTGACAACTTTGGTTTCCGGTGCATTCTGTACAGGTGCTGGTTTTGCTGGAGGGTTACCTATCCCGTTGTATGACTGTCCGCCAGGTGGATTGCCGATCCCATTGTATGATTGCGATGTTGTTCCTGAAACTTGCTGTGATTCTTGTTTTACAACAACAGGAGCTGTTGTGGTAGTAGTATTCAATTCGCTTGGAGTATTTGTTGTTTGTACTTCTGTGGGGTTTTGTGTTGCGGTTACTTGAGTATCAGCTGCTCCATTTGAAGGAGCGCCCTGCCCAGAATCATCCGAAGGATTTGCATTTGAAGATTGTTTCTTTATAAAATCAAATATACCAGCCATAGATTCATTATGAGAAACAATTTTGTAAAAGTCAACTTAATAATATTTGTCTTTCTATTCTGCACATCTCAGCAAATTTTTGCAGTTCAAGAAGGTCCGCTTATCGATCGTGGAGATGGATACGCTGTTGGAAGACCAATGCAAAAAGAAGAAAAAAATTCAAATGCAGAGTTTGATATCCTCAAATCAATTTATGAATTTTTTTCCCCCGATGGCACTGATACTGAGCACGATATTACCCCCGATTACTCGAACCAATATTGTGTTTGGAATGGAGAGCCGGGAAATCAAAACTCATCGAATCCAAACGCATTTTCACTTAGTAATCCCTATAGGCAGTGTGATTATCGGAACAATCCACTCCACAGTGATAATGGGAATTGCAGTATTTGCAAAGCCGGATGTGGACTTGTTTCAGTTGCAAACGTATCTTCAATGTTTGGAAAACAAATTGATCCAATTCAGGTAAATGAAATGTATAGAAGAAATGGATATTACGCCGGTTGTGGCGGAAGCTCACTTGGAAATGCAAAGAAAGCACTTGATCAACTCGGATTTGTAACTTCAAATTATATATTTCAAAATCCTGGAAAAATAGATTTTGTTGCAAATGATATTAGAAATTATGTTAAAACAGGATCTGTCGTTTTTGCATTGACACATTTTTGTAGCGGAGGCTGCGGACACTTCATTGTTATTACTGATATTGACAACCAAAACAGAGTAAAATCCTATGACCCGTATTATGAACCAGGGTCACGTGTTCAGCCGATTGACTATCCAGGAAGATATCCATTGCCATCATACATATATGCATTTGCCGTACGAAAACCATAAACTATGAATATAAAAACAAAAATCATAATCATTGCATCAATCGTATTAATACTCATTATTACCGCATATCTCATCCTAGTATCAAGAAGGGGTGATCCGAATAATAATGAGCTTACTCCAACTCCCACATTAAATACAACAAATGATCTAACCTCAATCGAAACAGACATTCCCGAAGTCGTAACTTCTCCAGAACCCTTCACTGGAGTACTCGAAGAGGAGCTCACCCCCGATGATGTAAAAAAAATAGACCAGGAGCGCGATCTTCGAAACAGTAGTCCGTATGATGGCATCAGTTTTGTAGTTTCATATAGTTATATTGATTACATTTTTGACGTATCACTTGGAACACCTCGAGAAAAAGCACTTGAGCAATTTCAGTCATGGAGAGAGCTCGTATATCCTGAAATACCTGAAGATCAATTTCGTTTCGTAAATTAGTAATATCAAAATCAATTGAATGAATAAAATAATACTATCGATTTTTGCTTGTCTTGCGGTAAGCATGGCAGTATCAATGCCGGTTGAGGCACAGTCATCCCAAAATAGCTGCATACCGCCAGCATCTTCCGTGCCAGAATATCAACCACCCGGCAATATAACGTATCCCGAAAATACAACGTATCACGAAGGTTATGTCCTGCTTGCTCAAAATTGCAGAAAGAATTATGCTGTGTATGAAGCAGCACAAAATCTTACCGGCGTTCCTTGGCACATACTGGCGGGGATTCACAATATGGAAGGGAGTTGTAGTTCGACGAAATCTCTGGTAAGTGGAAGGTCTATTGGGGCATTAGAACCAGATGTTGGTCGAAACTGTTCATATCAAGATAACGGCTTAGGAAAGCCAATACCCATGGCGGGTGGCTGTGGATTCCGTTCACTCCTTGATACAGCAGTATATGCAGGAAATCACCTCAAAGGGAAAATTGGAAAGGTCCCAAACAATATCCAAGAATACGCGAAAGCACTGGGAAGATACAATGGAATTGGTAATGCAAACTGTGGCCGCGTAAATGCAACGATGCCTTATTGCCCACCACCGTATGAAGGATATGATCATATTTATCCTTTTAGTAAATATGATGCTATCCACGAGAAGATGTATCTCGTATATTGTGCGGATTACACAAAGTGTAATCCTCCGAAAGAATATACCCGTGCTGGCGCCCTTGTTATCTCAAACATACTATCCAAATGATTACATTACATTCACTTATAACAAAGTATCGAACATATGTCATTATTGTGCTTCTTTGCATTCTTGCCACTGTGCTTGCAGCATATTCATATTTTCAAGATCAGAGCTTTCGTGATTCTGAGAAGAATAAAAACGGCGAAAACCCAAACATTGTTGAAGATTTCAGCCCAAATTTATCGATCACACCTTCGCTACTTCAATCATTTCAATCAATCAATACTATTCCAACTATTCAAATTGATACAGAGGAAAAAGGCCTTGATTTAAACTCACCAGAAATCATCACCTCAAAACAATCCGTTGCTTCAATAAAAAATGCATTGCCATACAATAAGACTATCACCACATCACAAGGTCTCACCGTAGAAATTCTTATTCCACCGTACGATCTTTTAGAAAATGAGTGGACACTTACTGCTCACATATTTGGAGTTGATTATCAAGTTCCTCAATCTGACCCAGAATATCAAAAAAATATGTACTCATTTCAGGAAGCAGCACAAGAAGTATTCACTTTTCTTCAAGAGCATGACATTTCTCCAAGCTCGATCATTATTCAATGGGGCGACAGAGCATTCATTCAAGAAAGATCTTCTGAGTGGCTTTATTTGTTAGAATGAATTATATGCACGCTATTTTGAATCTCACCCTGAAGTCATCCGTACATTTGTACAATTCTGCCAAAAAAATATTGTTGGTAATCGTTATTCTTTTTGCTGGATTAACCATGTTTCAGCATCTTCTTCGTTTTGAAAAAATACCTGTCGACCTGACATTCTCAAATGAAATTAAGATGTTTGAGGAACAAAAAAAATCTCTTGCCACTTCAGAAGAATCTATTGAAAGCAATCTTCAAATGAATACTTTTCTTCTGAGCACCTGTTCTATTGTTGGTATGGGATGCGAAAAAGATGGCGCTGATGTAACTATTTCTGAAAACAGCCTCATATCTACGTTCTCAAGTGTTTTAGCAGCTCCCTACGAACACCCTCCAGCATCAGGCGTTGTATGGCTTACTAATAGTCTTGAGAAGATTGGATTCATCCCCGCAAGCTATGCATCAAAAGGATCGGGATTCTCTGCAATTGAAGGATATCAGCATGTGTGGGAGTTGTTTCGTCAAATTGCATACCTCCTTCTGGTCTTGGTTATGATCATACTTGGATTTCTTATCATGTTTAGAGTCAAACTCAATGCCCAAACGGTCATCAGCATCGAAAGTGCACTTCCCCGCATTATAGTGAGTATGATATTGATCACTTTTTCTTTTGCGATTGCAGGATTTTTGATAGATCTTATGTATGTTATTATGGCCCTTGGAATATATCTCATATTTGAAACAGGGCTATCCACGAATACAAGCGCAACAACGGTAGCCGAAACCATAGGGAGGTATCAAAATGCTGGATTTGGAGAACTTTGGCTTGATGAAGCTGGAAATCTCTTCACATTAGGTAACTCCATCTGGAATTTAATTCCACAGGTTCTCCGAATTATCACTTCTGGTCTTTTGTTTGGCATTGGGATGTCATATACAAAGCTTGCAGCATCAATCCCAGCGATGATATTCAATGCCTTCTCTGGTATTCATGTAGAGGGTTCTTTTGCTGGATTTGGTGGAGGAGGATCGCCGGGAAATACTCCTCAAATGGGAACAGTAGTTATTTGGGCCATTCTCTTAGCAATAATATTAACTGTTTTACCTGGCTTTATCTTAGGGTTATTTATTGCTCTGACCGTTATCAGTTTTATGTTTAAAATTTTTTTTATACTCCTCACCTCATATATCAAGGTCATTTTATACACTGTTTTTGCTCCAATTATACTAATGATTGGTGCTGTTCCTGGAGTCAATATCACCGGATGGTGGTTTAAAAACCTTGCTGGAGAGCTTGCGATGTTTCCATCTCTGACATTTCTTCTTCTGATTGGTCGGGCAATCCTCACCGCAAATATGAATGGCGGTGGATTTTCCGCAACATGGTTTGGCACTGCAGTACGAACGTCCGTATCCCCTAGTCCAAACCCATTTGAACTCCCATTTCTCTCTGGCTTCTCTGCCGTCGATTTTAATACCGTTATTGGTGTTGGAATTATATTATTAGCTCCTGATTTTCTCAAAATGGTCAAAGGCGTTTTTGGAGTTGGTGATAGCATATTTAAATTTGGACTTGGTACCTTCCTTGGTGGTGCAGGGGCGGTGAGCGGTGGACTTGGATTGTACAACCAAGTTGAGGGATGGAAAGGTGCGCTGATCGGAACAGATCCATATAAACCAAGAAAGGGTCTCTTCAGTTCTTTCTTACCAAAGTCACTGGTCGAAGGATTGGGCGGTGTATCAGGACAAAAAAAATGACAAAATCTTTATTAAAAAATAAATACTACCTTAATTAACTTTTATCTCTTCTTTTATTCAAAAATCAGATCTTAACTAAATCCAGGTATTCGCAGGATATCTACCCCAATGATTCTGAGGATGACAACCGAGAAGATGACGACAATGAGACCAGTAATACAAGAAGTGATCATTTCTTGGGCATGCTTTACTTTTTCAGGATTCCCTGCCGAGATCTGCATGACAATTGATGCATAGATAATGCAAAGAAGTGCTACTCCACCAGCCATTCCCAGCGCCCACCCGAATATTTTCTCACTGATCGTTTTGCCCAGATCATTGTAAAAACACCCCACAGCGGTCCATGTACCCCCTCCATCAAAAGCTGAACATGCAAGACATTGCTCGTACTCTTCCTGATAATCTTCGCCAGATTTGCGTATTGCATCACATCGATCTGCTGTTTTTGGCGATAGGCATGCTTGATTGTCTGGGCCAGATATAAAATCAAGTTTTTGATTGTAACATTTTTTACACTCATCACTATTTGGAGATTTTGCACACGATTTTTTTAATACATCCTCCAGGGGAATTCCGGCATTTGTATTTGAGAATTCATCTCGACCAACAGGATATCGTACAATATGTTGAGCGGCTTCATCAGGAACAATTTCTGCTAAGGTATACAAACTCTCTGCATCTTGACCTGTCTGAAATATGGTAGTTATTTCACGTTTCGGATCAGTACACGCACAACTAATTTCATTATCTTTTTCATATTTAATCCAATTTTTTTCCCAGCCTTCCATGGTATTTTCATCCCACGACTTCTCAATTGATGCAATTATCGGATCGAGATTTGTTTTATTGCCCCCAATAAACTGTCCACTAGCAAAAAATGTTGCTGAGGCGCCCTCTGAACAGAGGGATCGCCCTCTCAGTTCAAATACTGACCGAGCAACCGGAAACATAGCAGAGTTCATTGCTCCTTTTATGGATCCAAACATCCAATCATTCACTTTTCCAAGCAAACTTGTTGGGGTTGCTGCGCTGACTACGGGATCAAAAAAATATGGTGCGATACAGCAAGATTTTCCAAGCTTTCCACACGAAGCAGCATCTTTTGTTTTTTGTAACTTTTCTTCACTTAAAAAATCCTCATAACTGAGTACTGGATTCAGGAGAATGTTGTCATCATCAGGAAGATCCTCATAGTATTTGACGAGATCCTTGCATTGGTCGTTAGAATTACAGCACCCATATACTTCAGACTCATTTGGATTATCTAGATTAGTGCTTTGACAATATTGAGAATAGTCTTTGCATACCTCAAGTTGTTGCGCAACTTGGCGAGTTATTTTTTGATCAAGCGTTTTACATTCCTGAGGAAGTGGCGCTGGCGTAAGTGTTACCGATGCAGGTGGAGTCGGAGTTACCGCAAATAGCTTTGCTCCGATAACTCTTCGAAGCGCATACGCAATGCGAGTATTTTCCTTTGTGATATCTTCACTGGTACAATATTGCGTATCCTTCAATATTTTTTCTTTTTCTTGAAGAAATGTTAGAGGGTCAGCATCCCAACCCGGAAAATCATCTGTATCCACTTTATCAAAACACGCGTCAAGCGCAGCTTCAGAATAGGGAATCGTGCCCGGAGTACTGTCCATACACGTGTCGTAAATGCCATTAAGTAAACCTAGATTTTTCGACGTATTTGTAAATTCATCAACAATAACCGAAGCTTGTTCTTCGCACAAATTTGAATTAAGGGTTGTAACTCTTCCGAGCAATCTAGCATTGAGCATTCCTTTGCTTTCGCTCGTTTCGTCACAAACGTTCGAATTCTGGAGATTTTGAAAGAAGTTAACTGAGTTCAAATAATTCGCACAGGTTTGCAGCTTGCCATTTGCCGCCTTACAATCATTGCTTCGATCAATTTGCTCAAGAATGATATCATCATTTGCACCACTTTGAATAGCATTTGCCATTGATGCTGCTGGAATACTACATTGAGGTGGATCGGCTGCAAAGATATTTACTGTAGCGCTATTAATAAGAAACAATCCTATTAAAGCACTCAACGAAATAAGATAATGTATTTTTTTCATAATCAACCTTCTTCAGATGCTTTATAACCCTGTATAGTAAACAATATAAAAAATGCAACAGCAATAAGCAATAGTGTTGGAATTGCATTATTCTTTACCAGGTCAAGAATCCCTGCCAACTCTCTTGATCTCATGCCCTCTCCGGAGATGTCGTCGAATTTTTTTCGCACCAACTTTCCAGCTTTTCTTCCAAACATCATATCCGCAGCGCGACCCACATCTTCTCCAAATGAACCGAGATTCCCAAGTACTTTTTCAAATGTCCACGACTTTTCTGTTTCAAATTTTACATTCGCTCCTTTAGAATATTTCGTAAACTGAGCACTGTGTAAAAACTCGGTAATGATTTTATATCTATCTTCACGTCGCAGCGGAAAGGCGTCACCCTCTTTGACCACGCCTGAGAATGCGGAACGCTTTCGACCAATTGCATTGTATTGAGATTCTCCTATTGAATTCTCTGCATCACTATTAATTCTCATAACATTAATTGCATTCAGGAGCACTTCATACGCCATACGATCTGCCTGGTCGACATCTTCCTCCTTAATTCTTGTTCTCATTTCAACAATCCCTTTGTGTAATTCTTCCAAATCTTCCTTCCGATAATATTTTTTGAGGGCAGATAGCAATGCTCCTTCTGGATCTGTCATCCAAGATTTGTATTTTTCTTGTGTCACCGCTATTGCGTTAATAGTTCTTTGTGGCATATCCCGCCCTGCTCGGATAAATTCTAAGAACTGATATGCAGTGTCATTCATTGAAAATACTGTCTCGCCTGAGAGAAGTTCTTCCCCAGACCATGCAAGTCGTGTCTCCATTGTATTTTCTCTAATCTCTGCGTACTTTTGCTTGAGTTCTCTCCCATAACTCTGTTTGAATTGCTCTCGCTTACCTACATTTTCATATCTTAATCCTTTTATGCGCATTTGATGCTTTAATCTTGTATCTGATATTTCTGGATTAACTTCTTGTTTATTTTTACCCGGCTTGAGCACAACTTTCTTTGCTATTTCTTCATACACTTGGACTGCAAGTGCTACACGGGGATTACCTACACCATGTCGTTGTTCAAGAGCTCGTCTGACTACGCCCTGATCAATAACGTAGCCGGTTCTTTGACCTGCCAAATAAATATCACTTGTATCATGATTTCGATCATTTATCTCTCTTGAAGATCGTGAGAATACATTTTTGCTCTCAGATCCATCATCATTTTGAGCTCGAATAAACTCATTCATTTGTTTAATGGATTCTTCTCGCGCATATTGCTGGACATATGCTATATCATCAAGCGCGTTGTCAAAATCTTGAAATTGGCGAGTACTCTCATCTTTATCAGCTGATGTAATAAAAGTATTTTTCAGCTCTCGAATTAATGTAATACCATTTTGAGATCGGCTCGGGTTTTCAACATATACAAAATCAAGCGGCATCCTTTCAAAAGCAGCAACGGTCAAAGCTTGACTCACTAAGCTTTTGAGTTGTCCAGCTCTGTCTGCTAAATTACGCACTTTCGCATCTTTGTCAGAATCTCCCTTCCCACCTTTTAATATTTCTGCTTTTAATATCGGTTCTACCACACGAGCATAAAACTGCTCAGCACTTGCTATGTCGCTATAATTTATCTTTGTTTTATTGTAGTTTGCATCAAATACCGTCATAGACATTGCATCATGACCAACGCCCTGAGCAAAATATCGTCGGTACAAAAACATAAAATAATCTTTAAGATGTGCTTCGTATTTCAAAGACCCATCAGCACTAAATTCAAGAAATTTATTCCCTTTCCCAAATAAGAAGCTATCTCGATACTCTCGCAACACATTTACGCCAATATTTTCAAGTCGCTTCCAGCCTTCGGTTATATCAGAAGTATTCTGCAACTTCAATCGTTCATTATCTACCTCTTGATCGACAAGATTTCCAAGCCATGGAAGCATAGGATACTTTAATCTGAAATTTCGCTGTATTTCTACTCCGCCAAATTTCATTGGATTCAGTTCCATTATATTTGGAGCAATATCCCAGTCAAAGTATTCTCTTTCGACGCGTGAAAGCTTTCCTATGTGAACAGATTCCTCATAGATTTCTTTTCCCTCTGCAGATACATCTTCATGTATCCACCGATTGTACCGCCACGACGCAGATGGCGATGGTAAAAATGCCATATCTTTCAATGATGTATCAGATACCCCCCACTGCTCGTGAGCATACCATGTCCGGAATGTTTCTAGATTTTTGAAAGCTGGATCCTTGTAGGTTGTCCCCTTAAGCATCGTTACCGGCGCATGTGCATAACTTGCCAACGCATGCATCTCAAGATTCAGGAGCGAAAGATGTGTTCGTGCATGAATAAACCCTCGTCGAATCACCCAATCCGGAACTGGTGGCACACGATTGCGGAAATTCTCAATCATGTCTTTAAGCGCCTCATGATGAATTGGATCTCGTGATTGAAATATGCCTTGAACCAACGTTGGATCTCGGATCCATTCGTTATATGAAAAGCGCTTTTTGTAGTAATTACTTATTGAGATTTTTGCCGCCTCAACAACTTCATTGTATGGAAGTTTATACAATTCATCGATACGAGATGAGGGTAAGTATGCTTGTGCATAGGCTGCTGCCTGTCTAAAAAATGTTTGTTGCTCTTGATCAAGTTTTCCGGTAAGCATGAGATGATTGAAGTTTATTCCAGCAGTCAGAAGATCATTTTCAGCATCCATTGATAGGTGCATATTTTCGACAAACTCATAGAATCCGCCTTCGCACTTCTTAAGCTCACTACTAATAGTTGTGTCTTTGATTAATCTCCCTTTTTTAACATATCCGTCATTTGGATCATCAAATTGAACATAACTTTCAACTTCTTCATTTCCATATTGATAAAAATGAAGATCATTCAATTCACTTGCAGAGCTACTTTGATCAATCGACGCATTGATTTTCATTATTCTTCGTTTCAGCCAATTGAAAAGCATATTGGGACTTACTCCGTAAAGTCCTTGAAAACTTTGAATACGTTCCTGAAAAGATTTTTCTTCTTTATCGCTGAGAATTGGTGAATAGATCTTGTACATCATGTACATCAACCCTCGATGAATTGCTTCTGTTGTATCTTTTGCCGCACGTTCCTGAGCTTTTTCAAGCTGTATTCCTCTTTGATCTGGATTTCTCAATATTGTTCTCAACCGCTCTTCATACCTTTTTTTATAGTACTCATAGAAACGACCTTTATCCTCAAGTTCATGAAACAACTCAAGAGCTTCTCTTCCTTCAGCCGAATCAACATCTTTAGAAAGCTCTGATTCCAAATATTCATGTTCTTGTCGCCCAATATTATCTCTATTTTCTTTTTTTAAACCTTCTATAGTGGCTTTCACATTTCCATGACTCTCTTCTCTAAGCTGATCAATTCTTTGTTGAGCTTGAATATTCGTCATTCCTGGTATGGCATTTTCTCCTCGAGCATATGCCATACGAATAACATCTTTCATAAAATTATTAAGTGATGGGTTATTCAATATTTCAACAAGATCTTTCTCAAATTTTGTTTCAGCCGATTCAGAATTTGAAAACTGCACATACGATTGTTCATGAAGAAGACCATTGATTATTATCTGGTAATAGGCTGCATTTCGAACACTTGGCTCTCCTGTCAGAATTAATTTTTCTACAAACGCATCAAATACTTTTCGAGTAGGCTCATGCTGCGGCGGAACTATCAAGTCATGCTCGACAGCATGAAGAAATACATTAACTGATCGAGACACATCTGTAGCATCAATAAGAAGATCTTGCGGTACTTGCTGAGAAAGCTTTGATTGATCACGTACTGCTTCGGCTTTCTGAGTCGCCTGAGCTATTGTCCGTTTTACATTTGCAGAAATTTGCGCTTGATGCATGGCGACTTCTTCGGGAGGGATCGTTCGCGTTCTCTCTTCAGCTATGTGACGATTTATTCCTTGTTCAGCAACTCCTGCTGCAGATAAATCATTTTCACGACGCTCTACTGGCTCCACTTGAGGCCTGTCTCGTCCCTCAATATTTGGATTGGGTCCAATTCTTATATTCTCATTTTCTGGGGTAGCTGACATACAAAAAGTATAGCAGTAAATGAAGAAAAAAGAACCCCCAATGATATGTTTAGATCTATTAAGATATAATAAATATTATTTAGATGCTTTTTTATATACTAAGTTACGAACTGAAGATACTACATTGCTGAGGACATAAAACGAAAGAGATGTTGTCTGCATATACTGAGCTAGCTCACAATGAAGACAAGATACCGCAGATTTTGTGGTAAAAAACATAAAGAGATCAAGAAAGAAAATCGCGGGAAGAATCAATAAGCCAATCAGGGAGTACAGAAGTTTCATATTCTCATGATACCATTTCTGAACGGCTTATCGTTGCTCTACTCCTCTGCTTGTTCCGGCTCCTCAGAGTGCTCTTCTTCAGAATGCTGATCTTCACCTTCGCGTTTAATATCAATCACCAGGCGCCGATCGCGACCTTCACCAACTGAGTAGCTGGTAAGTTCTGGATATTTTTTTCCAATATGCTCATGCATTGCACGCCTCTCGTATGATGAAAATCCGCGAAGATATGTCGCAGTGTTTCGCTCATTTACTTTTTCAACTGCTTGATCTGCAATATACTGCAGCCGCTCAATTTGTTTTTCACGATAGTCGTTGACATTTATAAGCACACTTACGCGATCTTTCGTTGCTTTATACAACATTACTTCAAGAATTTTTTGAATCGCTCGAATGGTTTCCCCATGACGACCAATAACAGTTGGTGCTTCTTCCTCTGTTTTTATGCTTACATGATACATTCCATCCTCTTCTTCAACTTCAACAACGGCACTTTCGACCATTTTATCAAGAAGTTCTTGTGTTAAGTTTTTGATTATTTCTGACTTGTCCATAAATATATTGAGAAAATTGTAATATTATTTCTTATTACTGTGACTTATGTAATGTTGTATGATACTAAATAATGAGAATGCATTCCAGTAAATTGAAAGCCCTATCGGAAGAGTGTATGAAAAGTAGCCGATCATAATCGGGAAAAAATATTTCATCTGAGTGCCCATGGCTTTTTGAAACTCATCAGAGGTTGAACTTTCTTTTTTCTCATCTTTTTTACCGTCTTCTTTCACCGGTGAAATGTCAGTCATTGGGTTTGCAGTCATCGTGACTTTCGACTGCCAAAACTGCAGGCCTGCAGTAAGCACTGGAATAAGAAAATAGTACCACTGTCCCGCTTGAGAAGGAGACAATGCAAGATTGTACATAAAAAAATGGGGGTCGATTTTTTGTACGGCAAGGTACGGAAAGTAGAGTTTGTCATTTATTTCTTGGATCTTTATTGCATCACCATTTTTGTCAAATTGAAGAAATAACTGTAAGGTCTGATATAAACCAAATATAAGCGGCATTTGAATAATTGCAAAGAGACATCCGGATGCAGGGTTAATACCAGCTTCTTTATACAGTTTGAGCTGTTCTTCCTGAAGTTTTTTGGGGTCTTTTTTGAATTTCTTTTGCAAAGCGTCAAGTTGAGGTTTAAGTTCCTTCATAACGTTTGCCGTCTTCATCTGTTTCTGAAAAAAGGGATGAAGGAGGAAACGAATCGCTATAGTGATTGTGATGATTGAAAATCCAAATGCTCCCGGAATCCCCACAGTTACATACAAGTTGTGGAAAAAAACTAAGACATTGAGAATTGGTTCAATAAAAAGCGTGCTAAAAATCGTTCCTAATGAGTCAAACATAAGAAATATGAAAATGTATGACGGTCCTTACTTTGTTAATTCTTTTCTTCCTTTTCTTCGACGTCTATTGATTGTCGCTCGCCCATCGGCTGTTTTCATTTTTGCAAGAAACCCGATCT
>Ga0210057_1005590_pt1 | contig 16101 bp, 25 predicted proteins | sample CryGeyCG2114_010_2_FD_183968 | JGI IMG/M metagenome (GOLD analysis project Ga0210057, IMG submission 183968) | Groundwater microbial communities from aquifer - Crystal Geyser CG10_big_fil_rev_8/21/14_0.10 (SPAdes) (version 2) | ecosystem: Environmental > Aquatic > Deep subsurface > Groundwater ...
TAGTTGGTTGAGAACAGCAAGAAAAATGCCCCCGCCGAACTATCGCCTGAAAATATCGATTCCCTGACAAACTATAACAGGTTGATATGATTTTGATATTAAAATGATGCATTATCAAAATCTTCTTTTCTTAGTCTTACCTTTTTATCACAAACACTTAAAATATGGTCTGACATAGAGAATTTAGCATTTTTATCCTTAAAATAATATAAAATAACTTTAACTTTATCTTTTTTCCTTATATCATTTATCGCAGGAACAAAATCAGTATCGCATGCAACTAAAATAACATTCTTTGTTTTTTTAGCATTTCTAACTAAATCTATGCTCAACAAAACATCAACACCTTTTTGAGCATATTCATTATTTATCATTTGGCATCTTCCCTCCCTCACCTTAATGCCCACTAAGTCTAATTTGGAGATAAACTTATCATAACCAGCTTTTCTTTTTTCTTGTTCACTTGTTGGAGGAGTTCCCTGAAAAGGCGGGCAGTTATAATAGAAGATTTCTTTACAGATAAGATTCTCTTTTTTTGCTAAATTCTCAGCAAATTTCTTAATATCAAATCGCAAATGTTTACCTTTACCTAGAAATTTAGAAACCAAAGAAAGATAAGCGCCATCAATAAAAACAATACAATCATTCATTTTTAAAAAACTAGTGACCCGGAGATCACTAGCGATCATGTTATTATTAATAATGCCTAATCCCTTATAAATCTTTCTGTTGATTTAGTTCAAATCCCTGTAATTTTTATTTTCTCTTTTTATCGTCGATAAAAATTATGCCCCCGCCGGGATTCGCACCCAGGTTACAAGCGTTCTCTGCTTATCTCTCTTATCTAAACACGAGAGGCTCGTGTCCCTTGCCTTCTCTTAACACTTGTGCTAAAAAGAAATTGGCTTCTAGACTACAGGGGCATAATTTAATTAAGTAAATAGCTTTTTAAATATTAGTTTTATAAAAATAAGATGAAAAGAATACCTATTCCAGAAAATTTACCTGACTCTTCTAGTGGTGAGTATTTTTTTGTAGATATTCCAGAAAGGCAGGGATTTTATTCGCCTCAACAATATCAAGATTTAGTGCGAGGAGTTATGGCTATTCTTGATAAACCTTATAGGATTTCTGTTTTGAGTGGCAATACAAGGCAATTTTTAAGAGTAGGAAATTTTCTTTATAAAGATAATTCAAGATTAAGAAAAAGATTGGTCCTTGAACAAATAGCTAAAGATTTAGAACAAAAATTCGGAATAATTATACAAAAAAATAGCCCTGCCAGGATTTGAACCTGGGTCTCAGGATCCAGAATCCCGAATACTTGACCACTATACTACAGGGCTTCAATAACAAGATAAAAAAGAAACTTAAAAACTTAACTAAAATGGGAAGATATTTAAATTATCTAATCTTAATAAAAATAATAAAAATAGAGGATTTATCGAAATGGTGGAATGGTTAGTTTTAGGAATTTTGATTGTGATGTTATTGATATTTTTCAAAACAAAGAGATTTCAGCATAAATTTTATGCTATTTTAATTTTAGTTCTATTAATCTTTTTTTATACAACTGGCTCTAAAATTATAAAAGAAAATAATATAAATATAAAAACTTTTGATGGCATGGTTACAGCAGGAAAGTTGTATTTTTCTTGGTTAGGGCATATTTTAGGTAATGTAAAAACTTTAACAGGAAATGTAATTAAAATGGACTGGGGAGGAAATTCAACTGGTTAATATGAAAAACAAAGTTTTTCAATTACTCGCTTTAGGAGGTAAAGCTTCGTAAAATGAAAAATTTTCAATTTTTCAAATATGTAAATTTCCTGTATTTTAGGAGGAAATTTCCATAAAATGAAAATTATTTTGTTTGTTATTATATTCTTTTTGTTAGGAGCTTTTTTTATTATTTCTGAACATAATCTTAAATTAGCAAATCCTTCTGATAGAACAGAATTAGGAAAATTTTATTTTAATTGGTTAGGGCAAATATTTGAGAATTCTAGGAATGTGGTGGGATATGTGATTAAATTAGACTGGTTGCCTTCTGGAAATACAACTGGCTAGTTTGATTAAAATATAATATGCATTATTAAAAATATAGTTTTTATTAAACAAATACTTATATATCACAAAAAATATTGGGATATATTGAGTAAATTAGAAGATGGTAAAAATAAATGATAAAGAGTCAGAGAGTTTATCAGAATATCTAATTCTTACAGGTTGGATTAAGATAAAGCCAGAAGAAGTTTCTCTTAAAGCTAATTTAGGTAATATCGAATTACAATATCCTTATATGACAGCAAGAATGCAATGTATTGTAGGGGAAGAGATGGCGATAGCTGCAGGCAGAAATGGTATATTAACTATGATACCAAGAAGTTTAAGTGATGAAGACAAACGAAAAATTATTAATGCCAATAATAAAGTGAGATTAAAAAAAGGAGATATAGAATTCCAGGAAAACCCAGAATTTGCAACTCCTGAATCTAGTTTAGGAGAGGTAGTAAAACAAGTAGAAAGAACAGGGCATTCAGTTGTTCCTATTTTAGATAGAAAATCAAAACTATATGGTGTTTATATACATGACCCAGAACATCCTCTTCTTGTCCCCTTAACATCAAAAATAACAGAGGTGATGCATAAATTAAGTTTAAAGCCAGAAAATGAAAACGAAATTATATATCTAACAACACAAGCTAGTGAAGAGGAAATTAGAAAAGCCCTTGAACTACAAAAAAGAAAATTTGTACCTATAGTTGATTCTCAAGGCGTACTACAGAAAATTGCTTTTTTACAAAAATTTAACACCAATTATATAGGGATGGCTATATCAACAAGACAAGGATGGGAAGAAGAGATAGAAAAATATGCTTCTTTAGTAGATACTTTATGTATAGATTCTTCAAATGCTTGTTTTGAAGACGCAATAAAAATTTTAAGATACGCAAAACAAAAATTTCCAGACAAGCCTTTTGGTATAGGTAATATAATACAAGCAAGAGACTTTGAAATATTTGCTGAAGCAGGTGCAGATTATATTATAGGAGGAATGGGAGTTGGTTCTATTTGTAAAACTGGTAGTGAAAGAGGAAACGGAAGAGGACAGTTTACAGTAGCAAGAGAATTAGCTGAAGCAAGAGATAAATACTTTAAAGAAAAAGGAAAATATGTGTATTTTGTTCTTGATGGTGGAATAAAAAACGTTAAGGACATGATAGTCGCTTTAACTTTTGCAGATTTTATCATGTTAGGAAATTATTTTAATAAATTCCATGAAGCAGTTGCACAAAAATTTGATGCAAATAAACAACTTACGTCTAATGAGGCATTAATGAAATATGTAGAAAGCTGGGGAGAAGGACATCCTAGGGCTAGATTAGTTGCTATGTATGGTTTAAATTTTAGAAAAATTTTAGCAGGTAATAATCAAACACAAGAAAAAGTAAGCGAAAGATATGGGCATATAACTTTAGCAGGAGCAACTACAGAAGGGGTAGTAGGTTTAGTTCCTTATCGAGGTAGACTAAAGCCATGTGTAGAAAGAGATGCTAGATATATAAGAACAACAATATCTAATTCAGGAGCAATAGATTTGAAAAGTTTTAAAGAAATAGCAATTTTAGAAAAAGCTTCTGAACAAACACAAAAAGATATGTTGCCTCATGATTTAGAGGTGACAGAAGAGTAAAAATACAGAAAATCTTTAGATTTTCTGTCTGATTTAAAATCAGAGATTTTAAACATGGCAGTTGAAACACTTGAAAATTTTTTAGATGATGTGCAAGTACTTGCTATAATTTGCAATCAGTGGGGAGATTCTGGAAAAGGAAAGATTGTAGATTTTTTTTCTGAGTGTGCAGATTTTATTGTTAGGGGTTGCTTTAGAAGATACTGAATTTAGTGAGTTATTTAATGCATTACCTGACTATAAAATTGAGATTCTTCAAGGTGGTTTAGAAGGATACTTAGGCTCAGCTTATGAAAGAGCTGAAATAAATAGAGATTATGCAAGAAGTGTATTTTCTAGACAAATATAACTCGCGACCCCATTTGTTAATTTTTATTTTTTATTTACTCAAATGAAGTCGCTCAAAGCCTCTGCCGAGGATTGAACTCGGGACCCCAAGCTTACCATGCTTGTGCTCTACCACTGAGCCACAGAGGCGAGACAAATTATAGATTTTATCTGTTCTTGAACTTTATAAATTTAGCTTAAGGAAAATTTTATATATTTTTATTGCTTTAAATATAGATGGAAAATCTAAGGGAAAAATCTTACAAAGAATATTTTTCTTTTACAATTTTAACTTTAGTTTTGGCAATTATATTTTTATGTTTAGCGAGAATATTTTCTAGTTTAATTTTGTTAAAAATAAGCATAGGTTTGTTTATTTTGTGGATTTTCTTATGGTTTTTGGAAAGTATTTTTGATAAAAAAATATAAACATTTATAAATTTGTTCTTATTTTCTTTTATAGAAAAGAAACAAAATATGTTTGTATAAATACAAAAATGACTAAGGAATATAATTTAGAGGAATTGAAAAAAAATTATGAAAAACTTAGACAGAAACACAATTTACCTAATTTTAAGGAAATGAATGAAGAATTTGAGATAGAAAAATTGCAGGATACAGAAACAGAAACTTTATCAAGAGGAATAAGAAGAGTTATAATAGAGAAAAATACAGCTTATCTGAGATTTGTAGAGATATTCCTTAATCCTTCTCAGGCACCTATGTTTTTTCTTGCTTTAATTAAAAGTTTGGAAACTAATGATAGAAAATTGTTAGAGAATTTATATTTAAAATTAGGAAAATTTGAGATAGAGTCTTTGGCTTTAGATACTTTTTATGATGAGAAAAAAGATGCAGATTTTATCAAGAGATTTTTTAATGAATGGAAAGAAGTTAAAGTTGAGATAGAAAAAGTAATGAAAGCAATAAGAATTTCTTGGGAAAAGAAAAGTGAGAGAAAAGAGAAGGGATATTTAGGTTAATTATACTCTTGTCTTCTATAATCTTATATAAAATACTATAATAATCTTTAAATAGTTAATTTAATAATATAATGCATGAGCCAAGTAAATTTACCTAGAAATGTGCCTTATGAAGAATTAGAAAGAGCATTAGTAAACGCTGCAGAAGATGTTGGGTGGCATGCTAGAGTTGAGCATAAGTATTCTCAAGACTATAAATTGGGTTCTGTTGAAGAGATTCAGGAATATAGTGGTACTCAAATTCATTTAAGAGGAAGGTTATTGCCTGCAATGAGGGTTATAACAGATAAAAGGGAAGTACTCTTCACTGATAGGTTTTTTATTTGGACAGGTTTGCCTTTTGGTTTTGCTTCTAAAGGAAAAGTTAAAAGATATTTAGAAGCTGTTTCAAGAAATTTATCTGGTGTTTCATAGAAATCAAAATTAATCTAAACTTCTAAAAATTTCTTCTAAATGTCAGAAATACTTCTTACATCAGAAATCTTGGATTTCTGAGTGCCATCAAAATCTAAAGATTTTGAGGTTTCTGATCAGCTAGAAAATCAAAAAGATTTTCTAAATCTAATTCTAAAACAGAAACAGGAAATTCTAAATTAAATTTGCTCAGAATTTTAGGCGAGATTTCTCCTATGTTGCCTATTTTTTTACCATCAAAAATAATTTTTGCACATCTTCCCTCAATAAATTCTTCTTTTTCATCTTCTTCTAATTTATATTTAAGAGCAAACATTCTTGCTAGATAATCAAAAGTCTGTTTTAATTCAGTAAAATTGCTCGGAGTAGAAGCTATACATAATTTTAATTTATCTTTTGTGTTTTCTATTGTATTTCCTATCTCAAATATTTTTTGGGGGTAATTAGCTGTTTTATTTTTTGAAAGAAAATTTAGTATGCTTGATAGTAACTCAGGCCTTAAAACACAATATAATTCAGAAACTGGATTTTCTACTTCTATAGTTTCTTGAGGTTTTTTATTCATTTTTTCAAACAAAATTTCTTTGCTTGTTAAATTTGGAGTTGCTATTTCCTGAAATTCTAAGCCAACTAATAAATCAGAAATTTTCCTTGACAATTCAACTTCTTTTGATTCAGAGCCTTCTGAAGTAACTTGAGGTTTTGTTGTTTTAATCTTGTTATATTCATAAGCTATAGTTATATCTTCTATTATATCTCTAGAATCAAGAATATCCTGCCTATAAGCAGGAATTTCTATTTTTATTTTTTCTGAGCCAGAAGCATTATAACCATATTTTTTCAATAAAGAAATAATCTGATTTGGTGTTAATTCCAAACCAAGAACAGAATTTACTTCTTCTATAGCTAGACTGTATTTGCTGGAATTTAGATTTGGACTTTCAAAATTATTTATTTTTACAGCCTCAATCTTGCCACCTCTGTCTGCTAAGGCTGTTACTAATGTATTAAGAACAGGGACAATAAATCTGTAATTATAACCAGTAACTTCAATGAAAACATTTTTGGTAGCTTGAGTAATTTTGCCTGTATAATTTGAGTTTATTATAGGAGGCATGCTTAAAACATTTCCTTTTGAATCATAAAGCAAAGGATATTTTTTCTCGTTTTCAAGAAGATGTTTATAAGCTATTCCTGTCGGGTGTTTTTGCAGTATTTCCTTTCCTGTCATCTCTTGACTTGATTCTAAAGGAATGAACTTAATTTTTTCTGGCTCTTTGTCTTCGTATTTAACAGGCCATTTTATTCTGTCAAAATCATATATACCTAAAGCAGCTTCTTTTCTTTTTCTTCCAAAAATCTCGCATAATTTTTCTTGTAATTGGACAATTTGCTTTATTGACTCATTGTCGAATTTCAAGTTTTTAACTACAGCAGCAACAATTAAAGGCCTTGTTTTAGATTTTGCTTTTATTTTAAGATTTGTTTTTTTAATTTTATATTCTTGCAATCCAGAAATTAAGCCTAATCCAAGTTTGCATTGTCTTGCTATTCCTTCTATTGATAATAAATCAGGCCTATTTACATCTGCTATTTCTATTTTAATTTCTTCTGCTCCTTCAAACTCTGATTTGGCATAACTTAAAGCAAGTTCTAATTCAGCATTAGATAATTTTTTTCCTATTAATTTAAGCAAGTCAGATTTTTTTGCTTCTATTGTTGGCATTTTATATTCCCTCCTTTGTCAAAAACTTCTGTTTTTGAGCATGTCGAAAATCTTTAGATTTTCGAGCACTCTCAGGAATTTCATTCCTGAAGCTATCAGAAACTGTTGAAAGTTTCTGAAGTCTTAGAAATTCTAGGTTGCTTGAGAATAATTCTCTTATATCATTTATTCCTAATTTTAACATTGCTAATCTGTCTATTCCCAAACCCCAAGCAAGAACTCTTAAGTTAGAATCTTTTATTCCTGTTAATGGTTCTGTAACTTCTTTTCTGAATATTCCAGCTCCTCCTATTTCAATCCATCCTAATTTTTCATGCTTTATGTCCATTTCTACTGATGGTTCTGTAAATGGGAAATAACTTGGACGAAATCTTATATTTTCTTCTTTTGCATTTGCTATTTTAATTGCGAACATTTTTAGTACATGCAAGAGATTTGAAAAATTCAGATTTTTTCCTAAAATTATGCCTTCTACTTGATTAAATTCAGAAAGATGTTTTGCATCTACCACATCTGGCCTGTATGTTCTTGCTATCGCAAACCATTTGCCTTCTTTTTCTCCAAGAAAATCTTTCAGATTTTCTGGGCCATCAAAATTTCCCGCTTTGTCAGAAATTTTGAGGCTTGATAATGTTTGTGAGGAAATTGCTGTTCCTTGTGGTATAAGAATAATTTGTTTTGCTTTTTCTTCCTGCCACTTATATTTCCATTTTTCCTCATGAATCTTCTTAACAGCTAGTACTAATTTTTTATCTGGCAACTCTGCTTTTATTCCTTTAACTCTATATGTATCGCTCCAGTCTCGAGCTGCATGGAATTGTGGCTGGAATAAAGCATCAAAATTCCAGAATTCTGATACTAAAGTACTAGAAGTCATTTCTTTAAATCCCATTTCCACAAGTTTTTTTCTCACTTCCTGCAAAAAATAATAATATGGCTGTCTTTTGCCTCCATAGATTTCAGGGACTTTGCTTTTTATGTCATATCTCCTGAACTTTTTTCCTTTCCATGTTTCTTTTTTTATTATTTCTGATGTGAGAGTCTCAATCATATCTTTTATTTTGCTTAAATCTTCTTTTTCAATTTTCCTGCCTAATTCAGTTAGCTCAATTTCAACATCTTTGCTTTGTTTAATTTCTATTATTTTTTTTCTTTCTTTCAAATTTTCAAAGGCAAGTTTTTGTTCTGGTTTTAAATTTTCTAGTTCAAGAGGGAGAACTTCTAAAAGCTGCTCTTCTAAACTTTTTTTCATTATTTCTTCTTTTTTTGCTGTCAAATTTATTTTTCCTTTTTCAAGAGAAATCATTGCTTTTTCTTTTAATACTCCAATAGCTGCTTTAAATTCGTTTTCACTTAACTTTGATTCTTTTTTTGCTGTTTCTAGTTCTAGACTTTGATTTTCTGCTAATAGATCAAGTAATCTTCTTTCTGGCAAGCCATTTTTTAGGTAGACTACTCCGTTATCTCCTAAATCAATTGTTTTTTTCCCTGTTGTTTTTATTGTAATTATGTTTTTATTGCTTAGAAATTGCAATGCTCTCATTACTCTTGTTTCATCTAAACCAGATTTCTTTACTATCTCTTTTAGATTTTTTTCTTTTAAATAAGGCAAAATGGCTCGTTCATCTGGATTTAAGCTTTCAATTAATTCTTGAATTTCCATAGAGTTATAAATAGAGATGTTTTAAATAGTTTTTTATAGGAGTTTTTCTTTGTTTATTTATGCAGAGCAAAAGAGGTAAAGTCTGGGCATTTTTAGGTTTTGTATTATTTTTGTATTTGTTTATATTTTCTATTGTTTTGATTAAAGAGTCTTTTTTTGAAATAGGCAAGGATATTTTTAAAATTACACAAGATAATTTAAATGCTATAAATGGGTTTGGAGTTGGTTGGCTTTTAACTTTAATAATGCAGTCTTCAGGAGCAACAACTTCAGCTTTAATTGCTTTGAACTCTGTTGGTGTTATTGGAACTAGAATTCTTATTTATATGATTTTAGGAACAAGAATCGGAACTACAATTACAGCTTTGTTTGTAGCCTTACTTATACATGCGAAGAAGAGAAGAGATTTTAGACATGGTTTTGAAATTGGTTTGACTAACTTGGTATATGCTCTTCCCATAGCTATTTTTATGTTTCTTTTTGAGTATTTTTTCAGCTTTTTCTCAAAAACAGGAAATTATTTTTTAACTTTAGATGTTCCATTTAAACTGAAATTTATTGATTCCATTACTCTGCCCTTAATCAATTTCTTTTCTTTTCTACCTAAATATGTTTTAGTTTTTCTTGGTATAATTATTTTGATTGTTAGTTTAAGAAAGATACCTAAATTTATGCTTGATTTGTTTGGAGCAGGAAATTTAAGAGAAAAGATAAATAAGTATATGGCAAACAAGTGGAAATCTTTTTTAATTGGTTTTTTAATTACTGCTGTTTTGTTGTCTACGAGCATAACTCTTTCTCTTCTTATACCTTTAATTGTTTTAAGATTAGTAAATTTAAGAAAAGTTATTCCTTATATGGTAGGAGCAAATTTAGGAGGGGTTACAGATGCTGTTTTGGGAGGGTTAGCTGTTGGGAAAACTTCTTTACCTGCAATTTTTACTTATGTTTCTTTTAGTATTATAGGTTTGGTGTGGCTTTTTAATATAGATTTACTTTTAAATATAACAAAATATATTTCAAAAAGAACTTTGCGTGTTTCTAAAAAGAGAGCTGTTGTTTTTTTACTTTTTTTTATTTTGTTGGCTATTTTGCTCGCTTTTATTTAGTTAGTTTTTTATAGTTGTCTTTCTTACAACTCGAATGATAAGAAAACCTATTGTAACAGGACAGTTTTATCCAGAAGATAAAGGCGAGTTAATTGATGAAGTTAGGAGATTATTAGGGAAACAGAAAAAAGAAGATATAAAGGCTTGTATTGTGCCTCATGCTGGATATGTTTTTTCCGGGAAGTTGGCTGGAAAAATAATTAGTGGAATAAAACCAAAAAAAACTTTTATTTTATTAGGAGTAAATCATTCTGGTTTAGGAAGTAGAATTAGCTTTAGTTTTGAAGATTTTTCAACTCCCTTAGGAATTGTTAAGAATAATAAGATTTTAGGAGAGAAAATTCTTGAGAAATTGAAATTATTAGGTTATGCTGATTTGAATGAAGAAGCTCATAGAATTGAACATTCAATTGAAGTTATTCTTCCATTTTTGCAATTAAGCCAGAAAAATTTTGATATTGTTCCTATTTTGCTTAAAGATATGTCAGATGTTGCCTGTCAGCAGACAGCTTATATTTTGTCTAAATTTTTATCAGATGATATTTGTGTTTTAGTTTCATCTGATTTTACTCATTATGGCTCAAGTTACAATTTTGTTCCTTTTACTAGTAATATAAAAGAAAATTTATACAAATTAGATAAAGAGATAATAAACTCAATTTTAAATTTGAATTCAAAAGAGGTTTATGAAAAAGCAAGTAAAAGTACAGTTTGCGGGATTTATGGGGTTACAATTTTGACTGAGCTGGCAAAAATAAAAAAGTGGAAAGGGAAATTAGTTGATTATTATACTTCTGGAGATATTTCTGGAGATTATAGCAATTTTGTGGGGTATGCTGGGGTTGTGTTCAACTGAAAATGATATTTGAAGTAAGAGATAAGACAGGAAGAAAGATTTATTTAACAAAAGAAAGATGGAAGCATATAACTACAACTCATTTCGAAATGACTAATTATCTTGAGGAGATAAAAACAGCTTTAGAAAAACCATTGAAAATAACAACCCACGAAAAAGGAAATTTAAGAAATTATTATCTGTATCTAAAACATAGAAAACATTCTGAGAAATATTTAAAAGTGATAGTTAAGTATTTAAATGGAACAGGGTTCATAATTACAACACATTTTGTCAGTTATATAAAATGAATGGTAAAATAGATATCTATTATGATGAAGAAGGTGATTTTCTAGAGATAACTATAGCAAATCCACCAGAAGAAAGTTATTGTGAAGACATAGATGAAGATGTTTTTATAAGACGGGATGAAAAGACAAGGGAAGTTATTGGAATAGGCATTCTAAATTTTAAAGAACATAGCAAAGATTTGAAAGATATCTTAATTAAAGCACCAGTAAAAATTAATTTTGAATTACTGGCTTAAGAATTTTAGTTTTTGAGATTTTAGTAATGCTGTTGGATATGCTGGAATTATATTTTATTAGAATGTTATAATCTATTATAATAATCTTATTTAAATTGTGTTTTCCTAATATTGATATGAATTACCAAAATATAAGGAATCAATTTTATAGAGCTATTGAATGGGTTAAAGAAGATTGGAAGAGAGAGGGGCAGGCTCCAGGTATACCAACAAGCAGAATAGGACAAATTGTATTTTATGGTTTATTGGCAACTTGTTTTTATGTAAGCCTCTATGCGATGGCTAAAGATGCTGCAAAAAAGCAGAATTGAGAAATAATCAACCGAGTCAAATAGAAAGGATTTTTAAAACACCTTAGATTTTTTAGCTAACAGCTTCTTTTGCCATATCTGTGCTTGCGCCTAAAGTTAGAAGAAAAGAAAAAGCTTGCTGCTTATTTTTATAATTCAGCAACTTAAATTTATTTTTTGCTTTTTTTATTAGTTTTATATTCTGAATTATTCTAGAGAGAATTTTGGCTTTCTCTTTTTTATCTTGTGTTTTTGTTAGTTCATTCATATCTATGGCAAGAATTATATTATTTTCTTTTGCTATTTTGCATAAAACATGATTTAAGCCAGAATCTCTCTGCTTTAATTTATCTTTCTTGTTTGTATGTGAGAGAACCAGCATAGAAACTTTTTTATCATCAGAAATCTTTTCGCTTTCGTTAGATTTCTGAGTGCCATTAAAATCTCTTTTTCTGAGAGATTTTAAGGTTTCTAGAATAACTCTATTAAAATCAATTGATTTGCCTTGAATTATTACTTGTTTGTTTTCCTTGCTTGCTTTTTCAATTAGTTTTCTTGCTTCATTTATATTTTTTGTATCTATCATATCTATTCTAGAATAATTATGTTTATAAATTTTGATTTATTGAAAAAAAGATGGATAGCTCTAATAATCTTGAGTTAAAACCAGGCCAGATGTTTTATTGCAATACTTCTTATGCAAAATATCCTGTTTCTTTAGCTATGAGAGCTATTGAGGTAGTGCCTCCTTTTGGAGAAATTGAAGAGGTAATTGCAATTGATTCCAGAGGAATGCCTTATAGAATTTATGCCAATGAGCAAGGAGTAGAGCTTAAAAAAATGAGCTGGTGGGATAGGATGCTTAAATACAGTTCATTTCCAAAAGAAATGAAAAGACGAATTAAGAAAAATGGCAGAAATGGCAGCCTTATTTATGAAGACTTAAACCCAGAAGAGTATTCTATAATCCCACCAAGACGAAAAGCTGTTAATTTAAAAGAGATAGTTAATGAAGATTTTAAATTGGATATTCCTGATTCTAGCCAGCTATAATAGTGCCTTTAAATTTTTTTCCTGAAAGGAGATTATCAAATTGCTTTAAATCTTTTCCTAAAATATAGGTTTTGATTTTATAATCTCTTATGATTTCTGAAGCATGCTGATCTAAAACAAAATGCTGTCCTGGCTTGTACTTTAGCTTGTTTGCAATATCAAAAAATTTCTGCCAGGAAATTTTTTTTATTAATTTAGCATCTTTATATTTTAGGGGATTTTTTGTGCATAAACCTGGCGCGAGAGTTAAGTTAATAAATTCACAATTAAAAAAATTTGCTAATTTAGCTGAAGTTGCATCTGAAGTTTCTTTTTCTGCATATCTTAAAGCACCACAAAAAACTATGTTATTCTTCTTGAGCAAGTTTTTAACTTGCAACATATCATGAGGAATTCCTTCATTTGCGTCTTTGCCGAAAAAATAAGTCAAAAATCTTGCATTTAATCTTGTTACTGCTATTCCTGACATATTTTGCAAATATTCTGACTTGTTTACTTGTCTTAAAGCAGAAATATATTTTCTTGCTATACTGCCTCCTCCACATACTACAACAAACTTGTATTTGTTTTCGTGTTTTTTTATTATTTTTTTAAATTCTTTAAGAAGTTTAATATCTATATTATCAGGTACAATTAAACTGCCCCCTAAACTCATTACCACCACTTTTTTTTGCATAATTAAAATAAGAGAAATGAGTTTTTAAGGTTTATCTTACTGGTGACATATGTCTTGTTTTTATATTTCTTGCTTTTAAATACTGGGCTGGAGTTTGTAGATTTTCTCCCTTTGCTTTTCTGCCTGTTTTAAATTCTCCAGGAAAATCTCTTCGTGATTTTAACTTGTTCATTCTTATCAGCATATTTGCTGCGAGAGTTACATGCCTCTCTTTTTCTAACACTTTACAGGCAATATCATCAAATTCTCTATATTCCTGCCGTCTTTCTTCTCCACCTTGGTTGAGATATTTTTCAATTATCTCTTCTTGATATTCTTTTTCAATCCCATATAATATTTGAGTGATTCCCATTTTTTAATTTAAGGACTAGAATAATCTCCGCGATTTTTGTGTCTCATCCTTCCAGACCCTTTTTCTTTTTCTGCTCTTACACTCATTCTTTTTCCACTGTTGCTATACCCTTTTTTATGTCCATTTGGAAAATTTGCTGCTAAAAATTCTTCTGGAGTCATACTAGTGTGATTTTCAAAATATCTTAAAAACTTTTTATAACTAGTATAACCTTTTTCTCTTGCAACTTTTTTGGGCTCTCTTGTTAAGCATAAATCTATCTTTACCTGTCGAATTAATATAAATTCTTCTGAGCTCATACTTTCCAAATCAGAATCCTGGCTGGATCTTTGTGTCATATTTAGTTTTAGGAATTTGGGTTTAAATATTTTTCTCTAATTTTGCAATATATATCTTTAAGTATAATAATCATTTTTAATAGGTGTTTTGTTTTTGGGATATGGATTTAAGTGAGCATCTTGCCGGAAGAACTGTAGAACATTTAAACAAGAACAGACAGTATGGTGATAGGATAAGGAGAGTATCAAGAGATTGTGTAGATATTTTTAGGATTTTCTTTTTATTTAGATGTGAAGAAAAAAGCTTGGATGTCATAATAGACCCTCCTGAAGAGGATCTTGAGACACTTAAAGGGCATTTAGAAAAAATTAGAACTAGGAAATACTGGCAGAACCCCTCATTAGCTCTTTTAAAAGAGAATAGAAAAAAATACAGACTTTTCTTAAAAAATCCAAGAATAGAAAAAGGAGAAAATGGACATTATCATTTCAGAGCAGAATTTATATCAGAAAATAAAGAGGATATTTTCTTTTCTATGCTTAATTATGCTGTTAAACCAGTACTTCTATATTTGAGAACTAAACAGTAAATAACTTATTATTTTTTACTAAAAAAATTTTTAATCTTGCACCTGCATCAAGCCATCCATGGGCATAATTTATGCATGCAAATGAGTTTACATAATTTCCTTGTTTTTGAAAGTGTTTTGAATCTGACAAGTAACAAGAAACCATATTTAAGATTTCTTTTGCTTGTTTTTCTTTTTTCTTATTTACTGATTTTTCAGCTATTTTCAGGGCTTTTTCTGTAATTGCAAGATATTTGTTCAATTTTCTTTCACAGATTAGGTTAATTTTTCTTTTTTCTGGCATATTCTATTTTAATATAAATCTTTATTCTATCCAAACGTCAAAAAAAGAGTATTTAACTTTATTCTCTTTTAAATAGTTTATAATCTCTTGTAAATTTTCAATTGAGACTAAAAATCCTCCTCTGCCTATTTTTTTTTCTATAAGTCCTTTAAAAAAATATGTTTTTTCACCTATTTTTTGTTTGTAACCATAAATTTTTCTCCAAACTTTGACTTTTTTTGATCTTTCATTACCTCTAACATTCAACAAAAATAAAAGTTTGTGTTTTAATTTTTGAGGTTTTCCTTGGTATTTTCCATATAAAACAATTCCGCCTGATATTATGCTTCTTTTGAGGTCTTTCCATTCGTTTAAATCTCCACATTTTATTACTATTTCGTTTTCTATACCTTCTAATTTAAATCTTTCGTATTCACCTGTTTTTTTGTACAGTTCTAAGAGGTTATTTATTTTTTTATCATTTCTTCTATCAGTTTCTATGAAAATATCTATATCAGATTCTCTATCAAAAGTGTTTTTTGCAACAGAACCAAATAGAAGTATAGACTTTACTTCAATTCTGTCTACTAAAAAAGATGCAAAACTTAATGCCAATGAAATAAGTTTATTCCTTTCCATTTTTTAATATAGATTCAATTTTATTGAAGAGCAGTATGGCTTCTTTTATCTTCTCTTCTGGTTTTGGTGAGCTGTAAGTTAAATCTTCGCAAAGCAATTCTAATTTTATTATTTCTGAAATTATTCTTTCTTTTCAAATTCTGGCAATTTTTCCATAACCTTCTTTGATTTAAACCATCTGTGATTTATTTGAGTTCCAGGATCTATGAGATTTCTTTTTAATAAATAAACTGAAAGCAAATCTATTATTGCTCTTGATGCATGTAAACCAATCACTCTTTGAGAATTTTTTATTCCTTTTACTTTCAATGCCCAATCAAAAATTGTTTCTTTATGTTCCTTATAAGAGTCCAAATGATTTTCTATTTTCATGGATTCTATATATGTTACTTAGTATATAAACCTTTCGTTACTTAATCACATATGTTACCAAGTATATAAGCTGTTAGTGACTTAGTATATAAAACTGTTTTTCCAGGATTTATGTTTTTTTCAGCTATTTTCAGGGCTTTTTCTGTTATTGCAAGATATTTTTTTAATCTTGTATGGGAGATTAAGTTTATTTTTTTAGCTGGCATTTTACATCTGTAATAAAAATTTGTATGCAGGGATAACATCAATTTTTTTATTATCAATTTTAATTTTTCTTCTTTATTTAAA
>Ga0210057_1005592_pt1 | contig 16092 bp, 25 predicted proteins | sample CryGeyCG2114_010_2_FD_183968 | JGI IMG/M metagenome (GOLD analysis project Ga0210057, IMG submission 183968) | Groundwater microbial communities from aquifer - Crystal Geyser CG10_big_fil_rev_8/21/14_0.10 (SPAdes) (version 2) | ecosystem: Environmental > Aquatic > Deep subsurface > Groundwater ...
AGTTTGAAAGATTTGAAACTGTTGGAGAATTTGTGGAAGCCATCCATACAACAATCCAAAAATACAACACCCACAGAATCCACACCAAACTCAAAATGTCACCAGTTTCGTTTAAACAGAAATCTTTAAAACTGACAGTTTAACAACTAATCTTATTTAGAATCTTTGTGCAAAAAAAGGGGTACTTGACAACAAAAAAAGCCTACTTCATCAGCTTTATCTCTGACTATAAAGAATACCACGGACTTCGCTACGCTACGCCCGTGGTATTCTTGTCCCTCTGCGTGCTACGCACGACCTCGAGCTAGCGCTCTCGGCTAATCTTCATCCACGAGCTACCTCTCGTGGTTTTAAGATTGGAGAGGAATAAAATCAGAGACGCTCGCGTTAATGCCCGTGCTTTCGGCTATTGCATCTTCAACAGTTTTGGAATACCTGCTCATAAAGAAGCCGAAAACAGCGTTACCTAACCCTGATGTATCCATTGTTCTATCTCCCACCTTGTATTTAATGCTTCCTGATGGGCAGCCCGTTCTTTGTTGAATGGCATTCTCAATACGTCTACGATAAACTTCCCACGACCTTACGGTCGGGGTTTTGTCATTTCAAGCCTGAAGCTTGCCTCACTTCGTTCGGAAAGCTTCATCCCTCGCGCTAACGCGCGGGGTTTTAAGCTTAGAAATGATAAACGTCAATTTGGCCAAGAAGTGGTAGAAAGTAGTCGCGTACACGATCTAGTGGCTTAATAAATAGAGGCAAATTGACGAACCAGGCGTTAAACCGACTTATCTCGGCCGCTACAACTTGAGAGCCATTAATGATATGGCAAGTTGTTTGAAGTCTGGGCTACCGATGACCCGGAAAAGGGCGCATTCGTTCACTTTTTCGGGGAGCTTGACCTCAAATATGAAAACAGCCGCGACGAAACCTTTGAAGACGCCAGCCACTCAGAATGAAGTGTTTCGGAGAAATGAAACCGTCAACTCCCTTCCGAAAGAAACCGGATGAAGTCCTCGTAATATGGGTAATGGTGGTCGTCGCGTGGCTTTGAGGTGACTTCTATATCCGGGTTCACTGAGTGAACCAATTCCTCAACCTCGTCGTAAGTGCTCAGCGGATCGTGCTCATTTTGAAACACTTGTATTTGTGACGTGTCGAGGTCTGAAAGGTGCTGATACTCGTGCCGTTCTTTGTCTTTCAGCCCATCCCATTTGTACGGAATACCGCATAAAATTATTTTATTCAATTGATCGCGCGCGTGTGCCACTATAAGCATCGCCACGAGTGTGCCAACAGACTTTGCCAGGAGGTTCGCCTCTTCTTCACCAACAGCCTCTAGTATTTTTTCGACTTCATTCTCTGCTGCAAAGTCCCCGTCCCGCCCCGTTTCCCAGTGCGCCCACTCATGAACCTGCGAGTCAATGTCCGCACTCTGGAGCTCAGCCTGCGCCTCCACGGCCCACTCTTGGTTTCGTTTCGAAAACCCAGGGAGGATAATAGTATTCATTCAGTCAGCGCAATTATACCAGGCAGTGTTCCGCGGGCCAAAAATTCAAGCATTGCCCCGCCCCCCGTTGAGACCCAGTCAAACTTGCCGGCAAGAGAAAGCTCGTTAACCACGCTCGTACTATCTCCTCCTCCTGTCACTTTAAATGCATCGGAGTTAGCAACCGCCGTAAAAACTCGCTCGGTGCCCAACCTGTGCCCCGGGCTCTCAAAGTGCCCTAGGGGTCCACTCAAGACTATTGTCCCAGCCACAGCCACAGCCTCCTCCACTTTTTCAATGGACCTAATCGTCAGGTCCTCCCCGTCTTGGCTCAGCTTCAGTACGGTTATTTTTTCGTCGTTGAAACTTTCTTTAAAATACTTCGGTAAAAGCCCGCCAACGTAAATATGGTCTGCAAACTCCCTGAAGTCGTCTAAGTAGTCGAGCTTATCTTTTTTAGCCCCGCTTATGATAACTATTACAGGGCGTTCTGGGCTGTTAATGACTTTTGAAAGGTTCTCAACTTCTGCCAAGAATTGCACCCCTGCAGCTTTTGGAAGATATTTGGGTGGGTACATGACCGAAGCTTGCTCGCGGTGGCTCATGCCAAAAGAGTCGTTTACATACGCGTCCCCCATATCAGACAACTTTTTGCCAAACTCCTCGTCGTTGTCAATCTCCTCTTTCCAAAATCTCAAATTGTCAAACATGATAATCTGTTCCCCTGAATTTCTAACTTCGCCAACCGCGGTTTGCAAATCGGCCGGCAGCCTAAAGCCTACAAAGCGCACGCTTTGGTTTAATTTTTTGGTGTACCAACTAATAAGAAGCCTCGTTGAGAGCGAGTCGTCTTTTTGCCCTTTTGGCCTCCCGAGCTTTCCTAGTAGGACAATTTTAGAGGCTCTCCTTTCTCGAAGCTCGAAAATAGAGGGCAAAGACTTGACCAGCCGGCTGTCGTCTTTGATATTGCCGTCTACCAGGGGCACGTCAAGGTCGCAGCGCAACAGAATTATCTTACCCTCAACATCCAATTCCTCAATCTTAGGCAGGTTCATACTAACTATTCTCCTCTATTTTCTCTATATCGCGCAAGCGGCGTTTGTGTCGCGCCTCCCCTGCAAACTTAGTTTGCAGGAATGCCTTTACCATTTCAACCGCGTCAAGCTCGCTCGTAAAGTCCGCAGCAATAACCAAAACGTTCATGTCGTCATCCTTGCGGCCTGCCTCCACTTGCTTCGGCTCTTTGCCAATTGAAGCACGCACCCCGTCAAACTTGTTGGCAACCACATCTACCCCGACCCCACTTCCACAGGCCACTATTCCCATGCCACCACCTTCGGAAACCGCCGCTCCGACGCGGCCGGCAAAGGTCGTGTAATCGTCGTCGGGGTCGTAAACACGGGCGCCCAAGTCATCAAAAGAGTAGCCCTCCTCGGTAAGCCAAAAAGAGATTTTCTTTTTGAGCTCAAACCCCCTATGGTCTGAACCGATAAATAGCTTCATGGTTTGAAAGCCCTCGCCAGCTCTTTTGCCAAAACCCCGGGGTTCTCCGAGCCCACAAGCGCCGAGGATAGCGCAACCCCAACCGCTCCGAGCTCCAAACTTGTTTTTACATCTTGCGCATTTTTTACTCCGGCCCCTACAACCACCGGTATCGAAACCGTGTCAACCACATCTCTGATAACTTCCGGCTTTGACCGAGCGACGGATGTGTCCGGAGATGCTATCAGCTCCGGCGGCTCATAGCCAATATAGTCCGGCCGTAGCTCTGCGACTTTTTTGGCCTCGTCGACAGAAGCGGCAAATACAAGGGTCTTCAGGCCAACCTCTTTTGCCCGCGCACAAGTAGTTTTTAAAAATTCAAAACCCAGTTTGTGCTCGGAATGGTTGAGAAGGGTGCCCACGGCTCCTGCTTCTTTGGCAATCTCCGGCGGGAACCAGCCTGTTGCACGACCACGCTCCTCGGGGTCAATATTTTGCGCCCAGGTTTCTATGCCAATTTCTGAAATTTTTTGGAAGTCAACGGCCTGCGGGCAAACGACAACGGAAACACCTGCTTCTTCGGCTACTACCTGAAGCTTCCTTGCCAGCTCGAGTGCCCGCACACCGGTACTTTCAGGGTATGTTTTGAAGTTGACAATTATCACTCCCCCATACTACCTTATCTCCCACCCCAGGGCAAAGAAGAGGTCAAAGAGGGCGGTGTTGAGGTGTCCATAAGTGTTTGTGACTAAAAGAACTCCTAGAACAGCCAGGATTATCCCGGAAGCCTTTGCCAGCATTCCAATATACTTGCTGAAAGCCTTGAGGTAGTTCGGGGCCGAGGCCAGGGTGAGCGAGACCAGGAGAAAGGGGATCGAAATCCCAAGCGAATAAACAAATAGAAGTGCAGCGCCGGTTGTGGCCGTGCCGGTTACCGCGGCAAGCGCCAGTATTGACCCCAGCACCGCTCCCACGCACGGCGTCCACGCAACGGCAAAGACAAGCCCTATAAAAAACGACCTTCCATACCCCAACTTTTCTGTCCACGAGGGAAGCTTGAACTTGCGCTCGCGACCCAATTTGTTAATATGGACGACCCCTGCAAACTCGAGGCCCAACACTATCATTACAATGCCGCCTACTATCTGAATGATATTCCCATGCCCGCGAACCACTCCTCCAAGTCCGGCCGCCGCCGTTCCCAAAACCGTGAACACGAGGGCAAAGCCTGCAATGTAGAAGAGGCTAGAGGCAATCATTTGCCTTCGATATCGAGCGTAGCCATGCTCTTTTAGGTCTTTGACCGAAACTCCCGTCACATACCCAATATAAGCCGGCAAAAGCGGCACGACACAGGGCGCGAAAAACGAAACCACACCGGCTCCAAAGGCTGCCGCAAAGCCAATATCAACCATTGCCATATGGTGATTATACGCGAAACATGTTTCTATCAGCTATCGGACAGTATTTACCCATGCCCGTGCCCAGGGGTGAGCTCTATCACCAAAAGCATTACCACGACTCCGACGAGCATAATTGTAAACTTCTGAAGCGCGCGCTCACGCTCCTCCCCCAGTTGTGGCAAAAAATCCCCCAGACCCAGATATATAAAAAGACCGGCCGATATTGCCAAAAATATCCCAACAAGCCCTTCCAGGGTTTCAGCCAAAAAGACCATTCCAAACGCTCCCACAAACGCCGAGGATGCCGACAATGCATTGGCCAGAAGCGCTTTCCCTTTTGACCACCCTGAAGAAATTAGTATTCCCATGTCGGCAATTTCGTGGGGCGCTTCGTGCAGTAAAGTAGAAATTGCAACTATAAGCGCGAAAGACGGCTCAACCAGAAAAGCTGCTCCGATGGCAATGCCGTCGACTACGTTGTGAAGCGTGTCTCCGACCAAAACAAGCGGGACAGAGGTGTACCTTTGGGTATGCCCATTCTCACCGTGGTGGTGAAGGTGTGCAAAAAACTGTTCGATAAAAAAGGCCGTCAATATTGCAATTAATGTCACCAAAAATGCCACCTCGCCGGCCTCCTCCGCCGCCTCTGGTAACAGGTCGGTCAGCCCAACCGTCAATAGTACCCCTGCAGCAAACGGAACCGCAATGGTACACAACAATTTAGATGTACGCTGGTTGTAAAGAAATGCAATGCCCCCTACAAGCCCAGCCAGGCTTCCGATAAAGGTATAAACGGCTAGTAAAAATAAGTTTTCAGTTGTCATACAAACAAAAAGCTCATGACCCGTGCCCAGGCCGGCTGATCAATCTCCAGAAGCCGCCCGGTAACGGCCGAAACTCTTGCCACTACCGGCACTGAAATGTCAAAAAACCCCAAAACGTCAACAACCCTTTCGCCAGCAACCTGGTACAATAGCTCGCCGTTTTCGCCCTGGGCAATTGCCATACCAAGGTTTACCGTCACAATGCGGGCGTTTACCAGACTGGTAAACGCGTCGGCGGGTAAGACGTTTATGTTATGGCTCCCGACCGGAGTCTCAACAGCAATAGTGCGCCCGCGCGCGTCGACTTTGATGGGAAAAATAGTAACCGCTTCTATCCCTCCTTGGGCAAGGACAAACCCCTCATCGTTTACCGAGATATCAACCGTTTTTGGCGGCGAAGTCTCAACGAGCTCTATTACCGTATCTGAAAAGCTTGTCACGTCCCGGGTGCGCTCAACTCCCGCGTCGTCGACTATAACCTGAACTTTCCCGTCGCTCCTGGTAAGTAGCACGCTCGCGCTCGGCGCCGTCTCTACGGCTGACACTTTCTTTATAGAAATCTCAGAGCGCACATTTTCGGCTGACAGGACATTGTTTACAATCCGACCATCCGGAGTGATCGTCACCAAAGCAGCCTCAACAGGCGCCGCAATAAACAAAAACACAAAAACGAATATTAAGAATTTCATCTACCAATTGTAGCAAAAACTAAAAAGAAGACTTGCCCTCAAGCACACGGGCTTCAGGGGTCGCGTCAAAACGGGCTTCTAGTGTTACCAGAAAGCGGTCAAAGCCCTCCACCCCCCGATCGACTTCCAATAGCCAGCCGCCTTTGGCAACAGAAAGCCTCCCCAGAGAAACCACCTCGTGCTCTGCATCACCTTCCCGTCCGCGCTCCAGCCAAGCTTGGTAGGAATGGCCTGCCGGAGGATCAGGGAGGTCGGCCAAAATGGTAATGGTATTATTGCTTTTTACTACAACCCCAACCCCGTCCGACCTATTAACTGGAGACAAGTAAGCCCTGTCTGCCCCTTCCGGGATATCAATTTTAAACTGACCGACAACGTCCTGCTCACTCTCATCAGTGAGCACTTTCGGGTCAAGTTCTGGGGTATTATCAGGAAACAGTCGCCCGCGAAAGACAAACGCGCCAACTGCCAACAACCCAAGTAGCACCAACACACCAACCGCTTTGCGCATGGCCTAGCGTAGCAAAAAGGTGTCCGATAGTCAATGAATTATGCGTTCATTCGTGTATATATCCCGAATAATGCCAGGACCGCCGCTACTAAAAGCCATTGTGTTGACGCGAGCCAAATGTCGTTTCCGGCAAAGCCAACCGCGCTGAGAAGCACCGATACACTGGCCCCTGCCATGAGCAGTTGGCTCAGCTGACGCCAATCCTTTTTTTTAAGCATTACATATCACCCCCTAACGTCGGTATACAAATACACCTCTTTCATTTCGTGCATAACGCGAGCGGGGACTGCGTGAACGGGGTCCGCCCCGGACGTGACGCGGGCGAGAGCAGCTTTCTTTTCCTCTCCCACCGCATACGCAATTGACATGTCAACCGCGTTTCGCAAAAAGGTGTTGGTGACTGTGGCGCGGTAACGATACTGGTTTTTGCCCTTTGCGTCATACCCAACAGTCCAATAATTGGGCCGCTCGAAAAGTTTTTGAAACCCTTCCGGGTCGTTGGGATACGGCATTATGCCCGCCGTATGGCCATCGGTACCAATACCTTGGATAATATAAATCTTTCCGCCTAAGTTGTGCTCTTTCCAGTTTTTGTACGAATATTCCATGCGCACGGCAAGCTCGCTTGCCCCGTCAACCCTTGCCATTAATTTTTCTTTCCCGGAAATTCTGGTATCAATAAAAGAAACCCCTTTCTGGGACGCAGCACCAAAAAAGGGGTGCTTGGTTAGCTGAGCGAACGAATTTACGGTAGGGTCTTCACTAAAGCGCTCGTCCAGGAGCCCCACGGTAAGCGAGCTTGTCAATACGTTTGGGTCTATATAATCGAGAATGTTCATCCCGGACCCGCCAGAAGTTAAAAACAGTGCCGGGACTTTTTGCGCAAGCCCCTTTTTTAGAAGATCGGTGGCATGCGCTGCGGCAAACCGAGCAGCCACCTGTGAGTTCTCTTTCTGAATAACCTGCATATGCATACAGTATAATACCAACAATGAATGTAAGAATAGAACCCTCCTGGAAGGAAGTCCTAGCCGGGGAATTTGAAAAGGACTATTTTTCAATCCTCGTTTCGTTTGTAAAGTCAGAATACGAAAACCATAAAGTCTACCCACACCCCAAAAGTATTTTTCGGGCGTTTGACAAAACTCCTTTTGACAAAGTGAAAGTAGTTATCCTCGGCCAGGACCCGTACCACGGCCACGGCCAGGCAAACGGGCTTGCTTTTTCAGTCTCCGAAAGCGTCGCAGCTCCCCCTTCGCTCGAAAATATTTATAAAGAGATCGCAGACGACCTGGGCAAGGAGATGCCCAATACGGGCTCGCTCGAGCACTGGGCCGAACAGGGAGTACTTCTGCTAAACACCACACTTACGGTCCGCGCCGGAAACGCCGGAAGTCACCAAGGGAAAGGATGGGAGCAGCTTACCGACGCGGCAATAGTGGAGCTGGGCAAAAGGCGCAAAAACATTGTATTCCTGTTGTGGGGAAGCCATGCGCAAAAAAAGGGAGAGCTCATAAATAAGCGCGACCACTTCGTTCTGGAAGCGCCCCACCCCTCCCCTTTATCGGCCCACCGCGGATTTTTCGGATGCAGGCATTTTTCCACAGCCAATGCTTACCTAATAATGCACGGGAAAAGCCCGATAAATTGGTAACTTTCTTGTTTTTTCTCCCAACTTGAGCTATAATGACTTCAAAGATGGGAATTTACGACCGCGATATTGAGCTTCTTCTTGGCAAAGAACCCAAGTCTCCCTCCGGTGACCAATATTTTTTGAGCGTGTACCTTTCCACAAGAAGTGTTACGACAAAAACTGTCCAACAGCAGCTTTTATCTCAAATTCGTGAGGCATTCAAAAAACACAAAGCCGCAAGTAAAAACAAGAAAGCAAAGGAAAAACTGCTCAACGTAGTACAAGACCATCTGGAAAAGCTTGATACACTGGAGCGCGGGATAGCTCTCTTCGTAGAAATCCTTCCAGGCAAGGTGGGATACACCAAAATTCTTTTAATAGATCACTACCCCAAAAACGAATACTCCATAAACTCCGTTTTTGACCTTGACCAGCTGGTTGCCATTAACAGTCGGTACCACGAGGCAATAGTTGTCCAAATTGCCAAAGACGAAACGGTCTTGTATTCATATGACACAGGGGGGATAGAAGAGATTGACCGCGTGCATAATCAATACGGGACTGACCGCACGCCCCACTACGCCGAAAGATATTCTCCCACGCGTGGCCAGTCTTTGGTACACGGGACGGGAGCGAAAAAGACTGAGCGCGCCAAAGAGGAGGCCCGCAAGCGCTACGTAAACGAACTGGTCATCCCGCTTATCAACAATCACACAAAAAATCAGCTGCCGGACTACATTCTGATCCTCTGCACCGTAGCATTTACTGATATCTCAGAAGGCTTGGTCAATGACATCTCAAAGCGCTTTCCCAAAACGCAGATCCTCTCCGAACAAAAAAATATAAAAACAAAGACAGACTTGAGGGAGTTTGTGGAAAAAAGGCTCAAGAAAGAAAGAGAGCTAAAAAGATCTCGAAGGCTCATGGATGCCGAGCGGAACATCGACCAATTTGTAAGAGGATGGGAGGAAGTAACCCTGGCTACCAGAATGGGGAGAATTTCTCGACTTTTTATCAATCCGACAGCAAAAAAAAGCGGCTACGTACTGGACAGAAAATTGCCATACACATATGCCGTTAAGGGCTCACGGCAGGTGAGCAATATCTCCCCGTGGGTTGTGAGAGCGGTCATCCAAATGGACGGTGTCATTCACCTCTTGGGTGAAGAGACGGACTACCCGGTAGCCGCGGAACTGCGCTACTAGTACATAGCCCTCCAAATATCCCACAACCTCTCACGCCGAGCGTTTTTCAAATGCCGTCCCGGCGAGTGCTGTGGTAATGGGGACTGCCAGTATAAGGCCTATCGAGCCGATAAGCGTCCTTACTATCTCATCGGCCACGATTTCGAAATTAATAACTTGCGATAAAGACAGCCCACTGGTGGTAAAAAGCAAAAGAAGCGGCAAGGAAGCGCCTGCGTAGACCAGCACAAGAGTATTGATAAGAGACGCAACGTGGTCCCTACCGACGACCATTGCACGGCGGAAAAGCTCTACGAAAGACAACTTCTTGTTTGCCCGCTTAAGCTCACGAACGATACTTGCTTGAGAGACCGTGATGTCGTCAAGTACGCCCAGGGTGCTAATTATAATCCCTGCCAAAAGAAGCCCCTTCATGTCAACAGAACCCTCAGTTTGACTGCTGAGAAAGCCGGCTTCCTCCGAGGCGAAACCGGTGAGGTGGGTAATATTAACAAACGTCTCGGCAAGAAGTCCTGTAATTATAAGCGTTACCACGGTACCGACTACGGCCAAGTGAGTTTTCATCTGAATGCCGTGGGACAGGTAAAACGTAATCGGAACTATAAGCGCTGCGCCCAGAACGGCGACCACTACCGGGTTCGCTCCTGACAAAATCCGGGGCAAAATAAAGGAAAAGATGACGAAAAACGAAAAGCCCATCCCGAGAATTGAAGCCACTCCCCACCTGCCCCCTATAATAACGGCAAGTAGCGCAAACAGCCCAAAGAGCACATATAGCCCGTCCCGCCTTACATAATCAACGATCGCAAACGCACTCTCGTCAAAAACTTGCGTTTCACTAAGCATCACCCGGTCACCCACTTTATAAGTGTGCGCGTCCGCAGCCGGCACCCCGCCGTTTGTAAGCTCGAGAAGCTCCCCTTCTGCAGTCCTAAGTTCAAGGACCTGAAACGGCGCTCGCGAGCTCTCAGATATCAGCTCTCCTTCGTCGACTACGCTCACCACCTCGGCTTCTACAAGCCGCTCTGAGGACTGGGCACCCACTCCGCCTGCTAACAAAAAAAACGAAAGTAGAACAACCACCACACTAATTGCCGTTTTCATAAAAGTAACTGTACTATACTACTACTTCTTGCTCGCGCCTCCCCACATCAAAAATGAGTATACAGCCGAAAGCCCTACCAAAATGTAGATAATCTGAACTAGTGCGGGGGAAGCCCCAAATATTGCCTGGACCAGGTCAAGGTTGAAAAGCCCGATCAGCCCCCAATTAAGCCCTCCAACCCACAAAAAGACGTTGGCCAAGGTCATTAATGTGTCGTCGTTTTTTTTCTTTGCTGCCATAGTGATCACCTCCCCCAGCCGCGCGTTCCGCAAAGCGGAGTTTGCGTGGTCGCCCCATCCCACAAAGCTTCGTCGCGGGCGGGCCTCTGTACTTAATGTAGACTGTTTTAAAATGCCCGGTCAAGAGGATCTCTTTTACAGGATGCGCGGTCGTGGGGATAGATTTAGTTTAAGGGGTACCCGTCAAAATGTCAGGCCCACTAAAAAAGGCCCCCTTGGGGGCCTCTCTTAGCTTGGAAACTCTGATTAGTTTTCCTCGCGTGGTCGGGCAATATTAACCACCAGGTTTCGTCCCTCGAACTCTTTTTCGTGAAACATCTCTATAGCCTTCTCCGCTTCCTCTGGAGTGCTCATTTCCACAAAACCAAATCCCTTAGAACGGTTGGTGTATTTGTCCGTGATCACCACAGCATCATTAACCGTACCTGCTTGTGCGAAAAGCTCGCGCAACTGGTCAGCCGTTACCTCGTATCTGAGGTTTCCGACGTAAAGTTTATTGTTATTCAAATTTAATCACCACCTTTTCTTTTTTGGTGATTTCTTTGGAGCCAAACGGAGAAAAACATTCACCGAAGCCCTCCCAGAAAATCTAGCCGTATTGTAACACATAAATGGCAAAAGCGCATAATCAGCGGCAAAAATTACTTTTCTTCCGCCCCACAAATGAAAAGTGGCTCGGCCAATAGTCTTCTTCATTGCCCTGAGTTTTTAATGGAGCGCAGGATCACTATTGCAAAAATAACCATTACAAAAATAAACGCTGCTACCAAAAGTACCTTCCACTCAAGCCCAAAGGGGTTATAGATGTCCAAGCTTTTTGTGTCCAGCTCAATTGGGATAATCTGCCCGGATGGGTCCATATCCCAAGTTTATACTGTTATACTAATTTATGCATGTGAACCCACTTGTCCTCCTTGCTATACCAACAGTATTGTCAGTTGCCCACTTCGTAGGCTTTACCGGCGGAGCTCGCGTAAAAGGACACCTCTCTGTTATTCGCTCTTTTGCTGCTGGCTTTTCTGTCTCTTATGTGTTTCTCTTCCTGCTCCCGGAAATTCCCCGAGCCGATGAGGTGGCTGTTGTGGACACCGCTATTTTTGCCCTTTTGGGGTTTACTGTCTTTCATGAAGCTCACAAATTTATCTTCAGCCAAAAAAGCGAGGGGAAAGCCAAGCTTAACGACGAAATTCACCTAATAACATTTAGTGCCTATAGCTTTCTGATTACCTTCTTTCTGGTCGAACTTTCCAAAGTAGACACCATAGAGGGAATTGTTGTTTCGTTAGTCATAGCACTCCACTTTTTCCTGACAGACATCACACAGGCTCGTGTCAGCGAGCCGGTGAAACACAACTTGAAAATGCCACTCGCCATTGTTGCGACGCTTACCGGGGGCATGCTCTCAGTTTTTAGCTTGACTAACCAAGCAGCCACCGACGTAATATTCGCACTTACAACAGGTGCCCTGGTCTACATTTCAATTCGTGAGGAAATCCCCGAAAAGGGAGGGAGGCCACTGGTATTCTTGGCAGGTGTCCTTATTCTGACGCTGGTGCGCGCCTTTATTCTTTGATCACCCCTGGCGAGCCTTCCTGCGCGGATTTCTTTTGTTGATGCGGTAAAGGCGTATCGTCGTCCCCCCGCCTTTTTTCTTTTTCTTGCGGCGGACAATTTGCTCTCCTTTCTTGGTGTCTTTAAGCGAGCTTACAACTTTCATGGTACTTCCGTGGATTGTACCAAAAACCAAGCCCTCGCGCCAGCTCAAAAAGTGTATATGCTATTCCTCTACGCGCATCCCCTGGTTGAAGACAAACATGGGATAGCAAACCCCCTGTAGGGAGGCGACTTAATTTTCAACCGTCACGGTCCCGGTCATCCGTGGAGACAGATGGTCGTGGTAATTCCAGCTGCCCAACTCCTCAAACGTAAAGCTATAAGTCTGCCCGGGGCCAAACGGACGCAAAGCATCAAACCCCGGAAGCTCCTGATGGGTCGGGTGGACGGCGCTGGCCGGCCAAAAGTCCCCGTCTGTCTCGTTTACAAAAGTAACGCTCTGCCCCGCCTTTACAGTGACAACGCTTGGTTCAAACCCATCCCCGGTAAAGGAGACTACTACTCCCTCTGCTTTCTCCGTAGCCGAAGGAACGGTGCTCAGCTCGTCTTCCGTGGGTTGAGGCGCGCTAACCTCCGGCACACTTGCACCGCCGGTAAAGAGAAAAAACGCTCCAACCCCCACAACGAGTAGAACCATCACCCCGACTGCCAAACCTGCCCCTTTCATTACCTCATTATATGCGGCAAAATAAGAAAAGGCAACACTAATTTTGTGCTTATGAAAAACTCGCTAAACAAAAAACTAGGGGCGGTTGGCTTTGTTTATCTTGTTGGCTTTCTGGGCGTCGTTTCCTTTCAGCTTTTCTCAATGCTCGGCTCCCCAAGCGCCGCACAGGGCTTAATTATCAGGTTATTGGCGGTTTTCGTGCCCGGGACGGTCGTAGGCTACAAACTGCGCCCGGGAGTACTCCACGCTGCAGTGGCGGGGGTGCTCTGGAGCTTTTTCCTAATGGCTTTCATTAACCTCACCCACCAGGGCCTGAAGGGTGCCCCAAAAAACGAGCGCGGCACGGCAACTGCCGAAGTTGCGGAGGAGGTCCGGAAGACAAATCTCGCCTTCGCCTCCTTATTAATTACTAACGCTGCCATCGCAGGCGCAGGCGGCGCCGTGGGCGAGCTGGCTCAAAAGAAAAAGGGCTAATAGTCGCACACGTTTCTCCCCTCTTTTTGATTTTCAGACTTGAGTGTCCTCAATATCGAGTATCCATGGTCTTCAGAATTTTTAATTTTTCGAAAAATATTTTTGTCCACAAAGTAGACTTGTACACCGACACCAAGCATTGCCTCAAGCCCTGACTGATACTCTGTTTTTGATAATGGCTTCACTGGGACTTTACTGGTCCACTCCTTTGTTGACTTTGCAAAGCGAGGGTCTATGGTAAAATTTATCAAAGCTAAAAATTGCATCGGCGTTATGGACATCCGCATAGGTTTTTAACATGGGTCACTACAACATGTTGTACAATATGTTGTCAAGAAGGCAATAGACCTTCCTCCTCCAAGTACTGTAGTATTGCATTTGTCATCGCCCGTGCAGGGATTTCGGGGCTACTGGTAAGCAGCCTTCTGTCTGAGGCATTTGTGAGAAAGCCGGTTTCTGCAATTACCGCCGTGGTCATCGGGTGAACCGCGTGCCGATAGCGCCAGAAAGAAAAGGCGTAGTACCCGCGCATGTTGCGCGTGATGTTGGGGTCAAATTTGAGGTCTGTTGCTTTTTCATACTCCTGCGACAAAAGCTCAACAAGTCTGTCGCTGTCTCCAGTAAGGTCGCGCCATGGACCGGCGAATTTGTAGCCGGATTTTGAGCCGTCCAAACTGCCGTCGGCGTGAACAGCAACGAAAGCATCGGCCCAGTACCCTGGCGGGACCGTTGCGGGAATGATATCTACCACTACCCCCTCTTTTTCCAAAATCACTTTCATCTGCTCTGCAATTGCCAGGTTCACCTCCCATTCAGCTACTCCCGCAGCCGCAGCTCCGCTATTGCCGCGCAGCTTCGCAAGCTCCTCGGGGAACTCCTCATTTTTATAGTGCCCCACTTGGATGCCCGCGGTCGGAGGCACGTCGGGCCGGCTCCAGTCTCGAAGCCATGCAAGAGGGCCCGTTGGCACCTCCCCCTCTGGCTCCCCATAAGGAGGAGCACCGGTTGATACTCCAAGGACCCGCTCCTTGCCCACAAAAAAAGCGGCGGCTATCAAAAGGAATAGTACCGGGCCTAATATGTAGCGCTTCATGCCAAGTACACATTGTATCACCTCTTCTCTGGGGGGGCTGAATGCAAACCTTGCTACAAATTAGTTTTGCGACTTGTACTTGCTATAATTAGACATGTTACCAGGCTACGTAAAAAAGTATTTTTGGGGTGATGATCTGAAAGGGTTGTCGTGGGAGAAACACCGTGATTATATATCAAAAACCATTCTAGAAAAAGGAGATAGCAAATCACTCAGGTGGCTTCTTGGACAAGCCAGCAAAAACTACTTAATGAAGATAAACTTCCCACGTCCTTACGGTCGGGGTTTTGTCATTTCAAGCCTGAAGCTTGCCTCACTTCGTTCGGAAAGCTTCATCCCTCGCGCTAACGCGCGGGGTTTTAAGCTTAGAAATGATAAAAATCGACATTACCACAAAAGTAAGGACTTACAAATTGTAATTTTTGTTGTACAAAAGTGCCTTGGCAAACTCTTCTTGAGCAGCTTCCGTGTTCCCCTCCAATTCATAAATCTCCCCCCTTAATTGATAAAGCTCGGAAAAGGCTCGGTTGCCGTTTTCCAAAATATTGGTCGTTATCTCAAATACCCGCTCGTACCGGCCTAGCTGCTGATACGCCAATATCGGCTCTATCTGGTACCAAAGTGTCCGCTTTGGCAGCCGGTCGGCAACCGCCTTATATTCACGGACGGAAGCTTCAAAATTGCCCAGGTGATAGTGTGCCACTGAGCGGTTAAACGCGGCAAATATCCCGTCGGCCGCTTCCGCCCTCGCAAGCGCTTCCCGCCACGCAAACTCTTCGTCTAAATACCCTCCCAAAACTTTCTCAGCTTTCTGCGTGTCCTCTGGCCTGACAAGAATTAAATACTCGTAGTTAAACGCTTCCCACATTTGGTCAAAATTATCATAAGTAAAGGCAAGGCCTGCCCCCTGCAAAGAATCGTCCTGAACAAAAACTCCCTGGTCATCGTCGTACCCTTTTACTAAGCGGTAGTGGCCAATGTCTTCGCTCGGCTTCAAAAGGGTGCGGGCAATAACCGGAATACCTTCCGCCAAAAATGCCTTCACCGCCTCCCGGCTGCCCGCCGGCCGGTGGTACGCCACAAAGCCATATTCAGGAGCAACCGCCGCAATCTCCTCAAGCGTTACTGACTTGTCGTCATTGTCCCCATTGGCAACTTGATACGGGCGCAGGCGATCCCCTAAAACCGCTTGTGAGAAATTTGCACCGTAGTGCGAAAGCGCCATAGAAAGCGCGGCCGGGCCGCAGTTATTAAAAGTCTGATAGACGTGCGACCCACCCTCTAGCAGAGTAGTTTGAGGAATCTCTCCACCAGTCGCTGTGTGTATATTTACTTGAAACCGATTCTCAGGAGGTATGTAAACCGGCGGTCTGTAAAAATAAGCAAGCACCCGTGGCCCTACAAAATACCCTACTCCGCCAAAAGCTGCCACCACTACAAACAACAAGAATAACTTCCTCATGGAGTGTGTATTTTACCATCCCTTGTCGCCATTTTTGTTCGAAGGGGCGCCAACCTGGTACTATCTAACCATGTCCACTCTCAAAAACTTCCAAAACGGCGTTTCTATGTACAGGCTCGTGCTTTACACGCTTGTCGCTTACGTGTTTGTCGCAATTTTTCTAAGTCTGGCTGGAGTGCTTTTTTTTGACCCGCGTGCAATCCTT
>Ga0210057_1005593_pt1 | contig 16092 bp, 14 predicted proteins | sample CryGeyCG2114_010_2_FD_183968 | JGI IMG/M metagenome (GOLD analysis project Ga0210057, IMG submission 183968) | Groundwater microbial communities from aquifer - Crystal Geyser CG10_big_fil_rev_8/21/14_0.10 (SPAdes) (version 2) | ecosystem: Environmental > Aquatic > Deep subsurface > Groundwater ...
AATCTATATTATTATTCAATTTCAATTTCCAGCCCTCCAGAACAGATATATCATACAGCCCCTCTTTATTTAAAGTAATTTTACTAGTATTGACATCTTCCAATTTGAGTTGTTTTATAAACTCAATTATACCCTTAAATTGAGTATCTGTCAATAATCGGTTCTTTACCCCTTGTATCTCTCCTTCATCATAAAACTTTACGTAAGTATCTCCAGAAAAAAATGGTGCTTGTTCAAAAATAAAACCTTCTTCGTCTAAAAACGAACATTGTTTGCCGACACACAACAGTGCGGTTGGTGTTCTTTCTTTTAGTTCGACCAACAAACTATTTGGGAAGTCTCTGAATAAAGTTACTTCTTTTAATCTAGGGTAGTCCGTCAATAATCTTTTTTTTATGTCTTTTTTAGGTATAACAAAAATATTGTCTCGAACAAAGATATCTAAGTATTTTCCATCTAAATAATTAGCAATACTCGCCGATAATTCTTCCTTTCCTAAAGTGACATTCCCCTCTATCAAAATCTTACCAATTCTAAATTCTGAAATACGTAAAAAATAAGACAAGCCTATTACCAAAACAGCTAGCAGAAATAAACTAAGAACAAATTTTACCATCAATATCTTCCTCTCTAATCTACGAGAAGATTCTAAGATTTTGCTATGTTTATTCGCCATGTATAAGTTTAAAAAACTAAAAAACTACGAGATTAAATCTTTGCCCATATATTTTCTTAAAACTTCAGGCACAACAACCGAGCCGTCAGCTTGTTGATAATTCTCTAAAATAGAGATTAAAATTCTCGGACTCGCGACTGCCGTATTGTTTAAAGAATGAGCAAAACGCAAGTTGCCCTCTTTGTCTTTATAACGAATATTAAGTCTTCTTGTCTGAAAATCATGAAAATAAGATGATGAGTGTGTCTCCCCGTACTTCTTCTGCGAAGGAGTCCACGCTTCAATATCATATTTTTTAACCTGTCCCAACCCTAAATCTCCTCCACAATTTACAACTACATGATAAGGAATTTTCAAAGCCTGCATTATTTCCTCTGCATTTCTAGTCAGCTCCTCGTGCCATTTTACAGACTCTTGATGACTTGCTTCACATAAAACAATCTGTTCCATCTTCATAAATTCATGAACACGATAAAGCCCTTTCACATCCTTTCCGTAACTTCCAGCTTCCCTTCTGTAGCAAGGAGAAAAAGCAATATATGTTCTTGGTAAAGATTCTTCTGATAAAACTTCATCGGCGTGAAAACCCATTATCGGAACTTCGGCAGTACCTGCTAGATATAAGTCATCTTGTGTCTTGTAGAGTTCCTCTTTTCCTTGTGGCAAATATCCTGTCCCAGCAAAGTTGGTCTCTCTCGCCATGCTTGGAGCAATAAAAGGAGTAAACCCTTTTTTAGTAGACATAAAATCTAAAACGAATTGCCAAACAGCAAAATTAAGTAAGGCGATATCTCCTTTCAAAAAATACCCCCTGAAGCCAGCGACTTTTGAGCCACGCTCAAACTCAGCTAAACCAAGACCCTCCATTATTTCTATGTGACTTTTAGGTTCGAATTCAAAATGAGGAAGGTCCCCCCAATTTCTAACTTCTTGATTTTGGACGTCTGTCTCTCCCTCTGGTACAGAAGGGTCAGGGATATTTGGAACTTGGAACATTAATTCTTGCCAAACCTTTTCAGCTATCTTTAGCTCCCCCTCTTTGACGGTCAAAGATTCCTTTAAGATTTTCATCTTACTAATTAATCTTCGTCTCTCAACTTCGTCCAACATTTCTGAAATTTGTTTACTCGCCAAATTCTGCTCAGCTCTCATCTCTTCAACTTCCTTTAACAACAAAAGTCTTTTGTTGTCGATCTTAACAAGTCGGTTAATATCAACATCAATGTGTTTTTTCTTCGCTCCCGCCTGAACAAGTTCGGTATTTTCTTTTATAAATTTAATATCTAACATATCAGTCTATTATAACAAACCATTAGAATTTAACAATAAAAAAAGCCCCTAGAGCGAATGATGCTCAGGAGGCTTTTTGGAATAATGCCACCTTATGCTAAAATAATTTCAACGGCTTTTTGGAATCTTATATTTTATGGAAATTCAAAAAATTACTCCTGAATATTTTCCTAAATTGCTCCAGGAAATTTCAGATCCGCCCAAACAATTATATTACAAAGGCAAATGCCCTTTTTTAAGCAACGATGGCGGCAACTTGGGACGGCACATTCCAAGTAATTCTAGTTTGATTTATTTAGCGGTTGTTGGTACTCGGAAATGCACTATTTATGGTAAAGAAGCTTGTCGAAAAATTATTTCTGGGTTGGCTGGGTATAATTTTGTAATTGTCAGCGGAATTGCTTTGGGGATTGACGCTGTCGCTCATCAAGCTGCATTAGATGCAAAACTCCCTACCATCGCCATCCCTGGCTCTGGCATAGACTGGTCTGTTTTTCATCCTCGGACTAATCATAAACTGGCGAAAGATATCCTCGAGCCGACAACAGGTGGACCTGCCGGTTGTCTTATGTCTGAGCTTGGACCCAAATGTCCTGCGGGTATTCACACTTTTGTTCAAAGAAATAGAATCATCGCTGGGTTATGCCAAGGAACTTTAATAATAGAAGCAGCTGAAAAAAGCGGCTCTTTGATTACGGCAGAAATGGCAATCGAAACAGGACGAGATGTTTTTGCTGTGCCAGGTTCTATTTTTAATGAAAACTCTAAGGGAACAAACATGTTAATTAAAGACGGAGCGGCCCCTGTTCATTCGGCAAAAGATATTATAGATTTCTACGGGTTAAACCAAAGACAATCTGAAATTAATTTTGAAAAGAAAACAGACCACCTCCCTCTCCTTGCTCAAAAAATATTGGGAGAGCTAAAAGAACCAACCACACGAGACGACCTTGTCCGCCAGTTGAAAATTTCTTCTTCCGAAATTAATCCCCTTTTGACCATGCTCCAATTTGATGGGTTTATCAAAGATTCGGGAGGAGAAATTTTTAAGACATAAATACTCTACAAATACTAAAAAGCCTCGTCTTTACGATTGTTAAATGCTAAAATAATAAATATGGAAAAGCTAATCAAAAATTTAAGCAAAAAACAGAAAGTTGTTATTGGGATCATCGCCATTTCCGTTATCACATGGTTTTATCTATCAACCAGGAATAAAGATCCTAAGGTTGATTTTATAGAAGCGAAAAGAGGAACTATTATTCAAGAAGTTGAAGTCACTGGCAAAGTCAAACCTTTTGAAGAAGCCAACTTGGCTTTTGAAAAAACTGGAAAAATTTCTAGCGTCTATGTTAAAATCGGAGACAAGGTAACTCCGGGACAGTCTTTGGTTGTCCTAGACAGTGCAGAACTTTATGCCGAACTTGCTCAAGCTAATGCAAATTTAGAAAATTCAAAAGCCCAACTGCAACAATATCAAGCAGCTTTAGATGCAGAAAAGGCAAAACTGGCCAAGCTTAAAATAGGTTCTCGCCCAGAAGAAGTTGCAATTCAAGAAGTTAAAGTCTCTAACGCAGAAACTTCTTTGATAGACGCGAAGAATAATATTATAAATAAAATTAATGACGCGTATACAAAATCAGACGATGCTGTCAGAAGCAAAATTGACCAGTTTTTTAATAATTCAAAAACAACTACCCCAAAATTATCTTTTACTACCTCGGACTCTCAAATAGCGAGCGACACAGAATGGCAAAGATTTGTTGTTGAGGAAGCTCTTAATAAATGGGAGACTTCATTGTCTCTGATAAATAACTCTAGCGATTTAAATAAATATAAAAAAGAAGCAGATGAAAATCTTGCCAAGACAAAAGAGCTACTAGATAAATGCTCATTAGCTGTAAATAACCTTAATGCCGGAGGCTCTCTTCCCCAAACCACAATAGATGGATGGAAAACAAACATCTACACAGGGAGAACGAACATAAACAGTGCAATATCTAGCCTTTCAACCGCCGAAGAAAAATTACGTGCAGCGTACTCTAGTCTTACACTTGAAAAAAACCAGCTTATACTCACAAAATCTGACGCAACGTTAGAGGACATAGACACTCAAGAAGCCCAGATAAGACAAGCTGAAGCCAATATCACTTCTCAAGAAGCCAAAAAAAGACAAGCTGAAGCTGGCGTCCGAAGTAGCCAAGCTCAGTTAACAAAAGCTACGATTAAATCTCCCATTAACGGTACGGTCACAGTTCAAGACGCCAAAATAGGAGAAATAGTATCTGCGAATACTCAATTAATAACAATTATTTCCGATGGGGCAACTTTAGGGTGGAAAATAGAAACCAATATACCAGAAATCGATATTGCTGAAGTTAGTATCGGAGACACAGCAAATGTAACGTTAGATGCATATAGTGATGATGTTATTTTCGCGACTTTAGTGACCAAAATAGATCCTGCCGAAACTGTCATAGAGGGGGTGCCAACATATAAGACAACCCTAAAATTTATCTCTAATGACGAAAGAATAAAATCTGGGATGACCGCCGAAGTAAAAATTCTTACAGACAAAAAAGACAATGTTATTTCTATCCCCCAGAGAGCGGTTACTTCTACCAAAGATGGCTTTATTGTCAATATTTTAGAAAATGAAAAAATAAAAGAAATATCTGTCACAAGAGGGATAAAAGGTTCTGACGGCACAATTGAAATTCTAAATGGCATAAACGAAGGAGACAAAGTTATTACTTTCATTAAAAATAAATAAAAAAGTGTTTGGCTATACGAAAGTCCGAGGCTTTCGTATAGCCAAGTTCGATACAACAACGTGCCAATCATTGAAACAAAAAACCTAAAAAAGGTTTACAGCGAAGGAGACACCAAAACCTTTGCTCTTCAAAACACTTCATTTTCAGTTGAAGATGGAGAGTTTGTCGCGGTAATGGGACCTTCTGGTTCTGGTAAATCCACCCTTCTTCACATCCTTGGTTTTTTAGATGAACAAACAAGCGGGAAATATTTATTTGAGGGAAAATCTTTTAGTGACCATTCTGAAGAAGAAATCGCTCATATAAGAAATGCGGAAATGGGATTTATTTTTCAATCTTTTAATCTCTTGCCTCGCATAAATGTTTTAGAAAATACAAAATTACCATTAATTTACTCCAATGTACCAGAAAGTAAATGGGACAATATGGCTAGAGAGGCGATAGAATCAGTAGGACTAACTCATAGGATAGATCACGAACCTTCTCAACTTTCTGGAGGAGAAAAACAAAGAGCTGCAATTGCTAGAGCCTTGATAAACAAACCTAAAATTATTTTTGCCGATGAACCAACAGGGAACCTTGATTCAAAATCAGGAAAAATGATAATGGAAATTATAGAAAAACTAAATGAAGATGAGGGGCATACTATTATATTAATAACCCACGAGACATATACAGCCGAACACGCACAAAGGATAATCCGTCTCCATGACGGAGAAATAATTAGCGACAAAAAAGTGAGACATCGTCACAGTGCTAGAAAAGAAGAATTTAAAAAATAAAAGAGTAAATTATATATGAATATACGCTATAGCTTTAAAACAGCGATATCAAGTTTAAAGACCAACAAAGTAAGATCCTTTCTGACGATCTTGGGTATTGTTATCGGTGTAACAGCCACAATCTTAATAATGTCTATTGGAGAAGGAGCTGAAGGGCTAATTTTGAACCAAATAGGAGGAATGGGAGCCGATATTGTTGTTATCCGCCCAGGAAAAGAGCCATCTGGACCATCTGACATGGCAGATACTCTTTTTGCAGACTCTCTTAAACCTCGAGATGTTGAGGCGTTAAAAAGAAAAAATAATGTACCTGACTTGGTAGATATAACCCCAATAGTTATCGTGTCTGGGAGTGCTTCTTACAAAAGGGAAACTTATCGCCCCACTATTTTTGGGTCAGATGCAGAGTTTATGGGAAAAATGATGAACCTCCATCCAGAGGAAGGAGCTTTTTTTGATGAAGACGATATAAAATCTATAGCGAACGTAGCACTCATAGGAAGCAAGGTTAGGGAAGAATTATTCGGAGAAGAAAATCCTATAGGAAAAAATATAAAAATAAAAGACAAAAGTTTTAGGATAACATCCTACTTGCCTGCACATGGGCAAACAACTTTTTTTAATCCAGACGAAATGATTTTACTTCCATACACTACAGCTCGTCTTCGCCTTGCTGGGATAAATCATTATCATGAAATCGTAACAAGGGCATCTAGCCCAGAAGCTGTAGACAGGATGATTCAAGATATTAAAATGACATTGCGAGAACAACACAAATTATCGCCTACCGACAAAGACGACTTTTTTGTTGTAAGCCAACAAGGTTTGGTAGACCAAGTTAAAACAATAACAAGTGCACTAACAATTTTTTTGTCTTCGGTTGTCGCCATTTCTCTAATTGTTGGAGGTATCGGGGTGATGAATATTATGCTTGTTTCGGTTACAGAGAGAACAAGAGAAATAGGATTAAGAAAGTCTCTTGGTGCAACTAAAAAAGATATTCTTCTCCAGTTCCTTTTTGAATCGATGTCGCTTACGGCAACTGGCGGAGTTATTAGCATCATTCTGGGGGCCTTGCTTTCGTACGCCACGGCTTTCATTCTTACTAATTTTGCAAACCTAGACTGGCAGTTCTCCTTCCCTGTCTCGGCTGTAGCTATGGGACTCGGGGTGGCGACTTCTGTTGGATTGATCTTCGGAATTTACCCAGCTCGACAAGCAGCAGAAAAAAGCCCAATAGAGGCACTTAGGTATGAATAATTAACTTTAACTTAAAAGCCCCACTTTATGCGGAGCTTTTTTATCTATCAAAATATTTTAGGTCTTGCCTATTCTATCAATTTTATTTTTCTTATATTTTTTACAATGCCTGTATTTTACATACAAGTATTGCAATTGATAGTTGAACTAGGGATTTGCTGTGTTGCCCTTATGTAAAAAAAGTGTTATTCTAAGAAAACATATTTCCCGCTTTGCTTTGGCGGGTTTTAAATTGAATTTATGGCAAAAAACAAAACAGTATTAAGTTTCGAAGAAGTATCTTTCGGTTTCGGACATAACAAACCCATTTTAAGTGAGGTTAATTTTTCTGTACGAGAAGGGTTTAAGGCGACTATTATGGGGCAAAATGGAGCTGGAAAAAGTACAATGCTTAAATTAATTGACGGAGAATACGAACCAACGGAAGGAGAAATTCATGTCGAGAATGGTGCAACCATCGCTAGATCTTCACAGGTGATGCCAAGAGATAAATTTGAGCTAACAGTGCTTGAGTTCTTTGATAGTTATTTAAATTCAGAAGATTCTAGTAAAAAAAATAAAGAAAAGAAAATCTATGACGTCGAACCACGAGTTAAAAAAATATTAAATACTGTTAATTTAGAAACTCCACTAGATAAAAAAATCTGCGAATTTTCTGGTGGGCAACAAGCCCGTCTACTTCTTGCTTCTGCTCTTATCCAAGAACCAGATATTCTTCTATTAGATGAGCCAACAAACAACTTGGATAAAGATGGGATAGACCATCTTACAAAATTCCTTATCGATTACACAAAGACATGCCTTATTATTTCTCATGATGCTGAGTTTTTAAATAAATTTACTCATGGTGTTTTGTATCTAGATATCTTCACCCACAAAATCGAGCAATATGTTGGCGACTACCATAAAGTAGTAGCTGAAATTTCTGTACGTATAGACAAGGAAAGAAAAGCGAACCTTAGAAGACAAAGAGATATTGAAACAAGAAAAGACAAGGTCAACTTTTTTGCGCACAAAGGAGGAAAAATGCGTAATATTGCGAAGAAGATGAAAGAAGAGATTGCAAAAGATGAAGACGAGATGGTTGACATTAGGCAAGAAGACAAAACCATTAGAGACTTTGTAATCCCCTCTCAAGATTTTGAGGATGAAGATTCTGCGAACAACGGCTTGTTGGCAAGCGGACAAATTATTGAATTTAAAACAGTACCTGTTGTTAAAAATCACAAACTTACGAACAAAAAATTTGAGAGAGAGATAAAGAAAAGACAAAAGCTTTTTATTTCAGGACCAAATGGTATCGGAAAAAGTACACTATTAAATGCAATAGCTCACAACGAGGCCAAAGGAGCCAAAATCACAGACGGTGTAACTGTCGGTTATTACAGACAGGATTTTTCTAACCTTAATTTTGAAGAAACTGTACGCGAAAGTTTAGAAGAAATGATGAAAGAAGATGATGATGAAAAGCTTTACAGAACAGCCTCGCAGTTTTTATTTACTTCAGAAATGCTCCGCAACAAAGTCGGAACGCTATCTGAAGGGCAAAAAGGGCTTTTAATGTTTGCTCGTTTTGTCTTACAAAAACCCGGACTGTTGATTCTTGACGAGCCAACAAACCATATAAACTTCCGCCATTTACCTGTTATTGCAAAGGCCTTAGATAAATACGCAGGGACAATGATACTCGTATCCCACATGCCTGAATTCGTAGAAAAAATTAAATTCGACGAGGAAATTAATTTAGGAAAGTTGTAAAATCTGTAAATATTAAAAGAAAAAAAGAGATGCACGAGGCATCTCTTTTTTTCTTTTGGGATACTCTAATCCCACTCGTTTCTTGGTTTTGATTTTCGGATGATTTTCATGGCTTCTTCGGCAGAATCTACTAAAGTATAAATTTTCATATCTGCCTTATCAATCGCACCGAACTTTTCGTAGACATTTTTTTCTATAATTTCACAAATAGGGGCCCAATACTCCTTCCCCACCAAGATGACAGGGATAGAGGTCTCAATCTTTTTTGTCTGAATAAGAGTGATGATTTCAAAAAATTCATCTAGCGTCCCGTAACCTCCAGGAAAATAGACATATGCTTGCGCTGAATATGTTAACATCAATTTTCGATTGAAAAAATAATGAAATCCATGAGAATGATTAACATAAGGATTAATTCTCTGCTCCATCGGCAATTGAATATTTATTCCAACAGATTCTCCGTCAGCTTCATATGCTCCACGGTTCCCCGCCTCCATAATTCCAGGACCTCCTCCAGTGACAACTACGAACTTTTCTTTTGCGAGCGTCTCTCCCAATTCCCTCGCCTCTCGATACCATTCGTCTTTTTCGTTAAAACGAGTAGAGCCAAAAATTGTTACTGACTTTGGAAAGTCAGCTATAAATTGAAACCCTTCTACAAGCTCAGCTTCGATTCTGTTAATTCTCCAAGACATCGATGAGCGGAAGTCTTTAGCTTCGGCTTCTTCTGGCAATTTCGCTGCGGGGACGTTTAACCCCTCCTTTTTATGTATATCTTTCATAGGCTAGATTGTAGCATTATTTAAAAAGGCTGTAAAAGAAGCCTTTCTTTTCAACCTTATTTTTACTATTGATTAAACTAAATTTATAGATTATAATAATTGATGTTTTAATAAATTATTATTATTTAAACAATATTCCTCGGTAGCTCAGCGGTAGAGCAGTTGCCTGTTAAGCAATTGGTCGTAGGTTCGATCCCTACCCGAGGAGCAATATGGGATGAGCAGAGCCAAAAGCTCTGCTTTTCTCTTTATCTACGGGTTTTTTTGTGAGTTCGAATATTGTTTTTTCGTCTAATTTTTCGTGAGTTATCTCTGATCCTCGGTCAAAGATCATTTTGAATGCTTTATGGTATGAAATCTCGGTTTTTTCGCCATTTATCTTGGTGTTCAAAAATAATAAAGTATTTTGGGTTCTTTCTTTTAAAAAGACTTTTTCAGAATCTTTTTTTCTCGCTATCAGCTTGTCTACATTTCCTCCAGAATATCCCGTCATTTGCATTATGTAATTTTTAATTATTCCTTTGTTCCTTTTGGTTTCTCCAAAGTATCTAAACTTCCCAAGTGTTTTACCGACCCACTCATAGACATCTTCTTTGTTGTTACTTTTAAATTTGACACCTTTTACAAGTCTTGCAAACTCGCTCAGTTGTGCCACACTGATTATATTATCGTCGTTCATTTTTATCGTCATAACTTAATCATGATACGACGATTTACACTAAATTGGAATCGGTAATTATTTGGATGTAATTGTGCGTTGGACAAGACTTCCCCTTTAAAATTACAGATAAATAGTGTATACTCTTTTGTATATGGCAAAAAGATCAACAGGTGTAGGAAATATGAAAACTACACGTTCAAAAAAGACTAAAAAAAGACTTGAGATCAAAAAAGAGATGTTGGCAGCAAAAGCAACTAAAAAGTCTAAATAGGTCTATTTTGTGCAAATTAACAGAAAACAGTTTCGTCTTTGGCGAGGCTGTTTTCTATTAGTTCAATCCGAAATTGCTTGACAAAATAAACAAAATATAATACTATTGTATGATAAGTTAAATCTCTAGATCCATATATATTCTTCTTAGGCATTAAGGAACGTAAGGAATTCAAGAGACCCCTAGTCGACTTATTCCTTATATCTAAAGACTAGAAGAAATATATGTATAAAAAGAATACAAACCGAAGCCAAAGCTTTGGTAGACGTTTTGGTTCGGGTAACTCCCGTTCTGGACAAAGAAATTATGGTGGATGCGGAGGAGGAAGGCGTTATGGTTCAGGTAAAAAATCTGGACAAAGCCAATTTAGCGATGTTTCTAAATTTGTTAATAAGGCTGTTCCAGTCGCAGAAACTAAGCCTTACGAAGCAGTGAACTCGTTCACGGACTTCTCTATTGACGAACGTTTGAAGAAAAATGTTTTGAATGCTGGGTACAAACAACCAACAGCTATTCAGGACCAAGCTATCCCTCATGTTTTGAACGGTCGCGATGTTGTTGGTATTGCCAACACGGGTACTGGAAAAACAGCTGCTTTTGTTATCCCTCTTTTGAGCAAGGTAATGAAAGACAATAGACAAAATATATTGATTGTTGCCCCAACAAGAGAGTTGGCTATTCAAATCAATCAAGAATTGATAAAATTCGCTACTGGCCTAAGAATCTTTTCTGTATGCGTTGTAGGTGGAATGCCTATTTTCAGACAGATTAAAGACCTACGCCGTAGTCACAACTTTGTTGTCGGAACTCCTGGACGAATTAAAGACCTTATTGATCGTGGACATTTAAAACTAGGCAATTTTAGGTCTGTCGTACTAGACGAGGCTGACCGTATGTTAGATATGGGATTCATCAACGACATGCGTTTTTTGATGTCATCTATGCCAGAGGAACGTCATACTCTTTTCTTTTCCGCGACATTATCTAACGATATCAAACGAATTATTGATGAGTTCTTGAATAATCCTATTAATGTTTCTGTAAAAACTGGAGATACGGCAAGTAGCGTTGACCAAGATGTTGTCTACGCGAAACACGATACTAAATTCGAACTTTTACACGGACTCTTAATTAAACCTGAGTTTGATAAAGTATTAATCTTTGGGAGAACAAAAATCGGAGTTGAAAAATTATCTGGACTTCTTTCTAAACAAGGACTTAAAGTGGGGTCAATTCACGGAAACAAAAACCATAGTCAACGCCAGAGAGCATTAAAAATGTTTAAAGACAATATTGTTAATGTCTTGGTTGCTACTGATGTAGCGGCTCGTGGACTCGATATACCAAATGTTAGTCATGTGATTAACTACGAACTTCCCTCTACTTACGAGGATTACATCCACCGTATTGGCCGTACTGGACGTGGAGGCAAAACTGGAAAGGCGTTAACTTTTGTCGAAAAAAGGATACGTTAATCTTAAAACTTACAAAAAGAAAACCCGCCAGAGCGGGTTTTTTGTTTTTCGGTATAATAAAAACAACCGCCTTTTCTAAATAGCCGTTTTGATTAGTTTGAGAATCTAAGTCCATGTTTATAATAAACTATTTATTTACATTACGACAGAAAAAACTTAAAGAAAAAGTGCTTTAAGCAATATTGAAACTGAAACCGGTACAGTTATGTTATCACTTCCCATGGGAGAAAAATGTTCGATAACCGAAGCGACTATGGAAAGGAAAATAATTTTAAAAATAGGATAAATTGCCAGTGGTCCAATCCAAAAGATATAAGACGGCACCAACACGACTAAAGTTGATGCGAAATAAAGAATACTGCCTGTGATTGAGCCTGTTTTTGCTATTTTGTATTTATACAAGCCTGTTACTGTGTCTGGTATACCCAAGACAAGCAATGATGTTATAAAGATAAATCTGTTGTCATAGAAAAAAAAGGCTAGAAACAACAAGGCTATTGGATAAAACATTTCACCAAAAGTTTTTGGGTATCTTATGTGGACAGAGGTCAGAAAATCTTTTTTATAAGATAAAATAAAGAAAACCAAAAAGCATAAAGAGGTAATCATAAACTCAATTCTCGTCAAAAAAAGATATAGAAAAACCCCGAAAAAAGCAGAGGTTGTATGTGCCAACTTTCGAGTGACTACTTTATCTAAATTTGCCTTTCTTTTTACGAACTCAAGCCCAGCATAAAAAATCCAAAAGAAAATTACCGCTGTTAGAATTTTGTAGAACATTTTATTATTATAGCAAAAATATGAAAAAATAAACGGCTCGTCTTGCGACGAGCCGTTTATTTTTAATAATTTTCTAACTTCCTTATCTCTTCGTGCTGGCGAATTTTTTCGATAGCTTTAGCCTCAATCTGTCTAATACGTTCACGGGTAACTCCGAACTTTTGTCCAACTTCTTCTAAAGTATGGCTGTATCCATCTTCCAATCCAAAACGCATTTGGATAATTTTTTGCTCCTTAAGAGTAAGATCTGAAAGAATATCTCTAATCTGGTCAGCCAAAAGCCTTCTCGCTGCCTGCTGGTCAGAAGACAAAATCTTTTCTTCCTGCATAAATTCACCCAAGGTTGAATTGTCATCATCGCCGACAGGAGTTTCAAAAGAGACGGTGTCTTGATCAATCTTTCTAATGTGTTGTATCTTTTCTACAGGTAAATTCATCTCTGTTGCTATTTCCTCAAGTAAAGGCTCACGACCCAAATCTTGAGATAATTTCCTGGAAATCTGTTTGTATTTAGAAATCGTTTCTACCATATGAACTGGGATTCTAATTGTGTGGGCCTGGTCAGCAATAGCCCTCGTTACAGCCTGTCTAATCCACCAAGTTGCATAAGTAGAAAACTTGTATCCCCTTGACCAATCAAACTTCTCAGCAGCCTTAAAAAGCCCAAAGTTACCCTCCTGAATAAGATCCAAAATTGTCATATCAGCACTTCTGCCAATATATTTTTTAGCGATAGAAACAACAAGTCTTAAATTGGATTTGATAAGCTTGTGTTTTGCGTCTTCATCACCTGCCTCAATTTTTTTCGCCAATTCTTTCTCAACGGAAGCACTAATCAAAGGAATTTTACCGATTTCTTTTAGATAAATTTGAACAGCATCAAGGCTAACGGCGTTAAGACCCTTCGTTATTTTATTATCATCTTCCGTTAAATCTATTAGTTCTTTTCCCTCAAGAACGTCAATCCCACTAGATTGGAATCTGTCATACAAATCATCCAAAAGTAAAACATCATCTTCAATATTTGGGAACTCATTCAAAATTTCAGAATAAATAACAAATCCTCTCTCTTGCCCCTTCTTTAAAAGACTCTTTGTTTTCTGCTCCAACTCTTCGGCCTTCGTTAATTTCTTTTCTTTTTTAGGTTTAGTTTCTTCTGCGAGTTTTGCTTTTTCAACAACTTTTTTCTTTGGAGACACATTTTTTTTCATAGCTGGCTTTTTGATCTCGGCAGACTTAACAACACTGAGCTTTTTAATTTTAGCTGTTTTGGTTGTAGTTTTTTGTAGTTTATCAGAATCAGTTGCCTTGGTTGATTTAATTTTCTTTTCCATAAATTTATATATTCTACTTTAGGCTGTTAAACTGTTTGGTAAGTTCTTGAAATTTATCGAGATGCTTTCTGAGGTTTTCATCGTTTCCCGCCGAGGATTCTAAACGCCTAATCTCCATCGCAATTCTTTCTAGATTACTCTTTATTAGCTCTTTTTCGAATTCCAATACAAGGTTAGAAAGATCTTCTTTGGGCGATTTTGCGCCGCTATAAACAATTTCTACTTCAAACACGAACCTCTGATTCTCCTCATTTTCAGGGCTCAAATCGAAATCAAATTTCTCGGTTACTTTTATTATCTCGTCAGAGAGATCTTTATCTTCACTGTTTTTCTGCCAAACAAGAAACCCTATCAACCGTTCTTTTAATATTTGCAATCTGCTCTTTTTATAAACTTCTTTTGGCTTTTCTTCTGAATCTTTTTCTGTAAAAATCTGCCCAGTGTCACGAGACATTTTATTTAAATCACTTCGTATTGACTCTGTAGTTGCGCCAGTCCTCTGAGATATTTTCCTTATCCAATGATCTTTCTCTGTTTCGCTCGGTATCTTCAAAATATACGGGTACAGTTCCACTTTGATAGCCCTTTCAAGTCGCATGGAGTCGTTGTATTTTTCAGACAAAGCATCAAGGTAAAACTGGACAAATGGTTTCGCATTATTAATTGCTTTTTTCCAATCTTCCGGGCTATTTTTAACAACATCCGCGGGATCTTTGGTTCCTATTAGTATGTCCGCAACCTTAACATCCAGTCCGTAAGCTAAAGCCATCCCTACTCCCCTTTGAGAAGCTCTTAGTCCAGCATCATCTTTATCAAATGCCATTACCAAATTATCTGTAAGCCGTTTAATCATTTTTAAATGTTCTTCAGTTAACGCTGTGCCGCAAACCCCAACAGTATTTTTAAACCCAGCCTGATGCGACATAATCACGTCAATATTGCCTTCAACTAAAATACACAAATCTTCTTTTCTTATATCAGTCTTGGCCTTGTCAAACCCATAAAGCACTCTAGACTTATCATATAAAATTGTTTGAGGGGTGTTAATATATTTACCTCCTTTTGTTCCGTCATCTTCTCCAAAAATCCTTCCACTAAATCCGATAACCTGTCCAGCAGAACTGGATAAAGGAAACATTATTCTCTCTCTAAACCTGTCATAATAACCAGCCTGAGTTTTGTTAGATTTAATAACTAAACCAGCTGTTTCCATCTGAGCTTCTGTATAGTTCCCTTTTTTTAATTGAGTAATTAAATTTTGCCAACCATCTGGAGCAAATCCAATCTTGAATTCTTTCGCTGTCTCGCCCTCCACTCCCCTGCTTTTTAAATAATCAATTACTTTCTGATTCTTTTTTAGTTCAACCTGATAAAACCTAACAGCCTCATCCATGAGACTGTTAAGAATCGTCTTTTCGCTTATTATTTTTCCACTAACTGGTTCGAGCTGAACACCAGCCTTATCAGCTAAAATTTTAAGAGCTTCGTAAAACTCAATACCTTCCATATCTTGGACAAAGTTAAAAATATCTCCCCCTTTATTACAACCGAAACAATACCATGACTCTCTAGACGGTGAGACAAAGAAAGAAGGAGTCTTCTCATGATGAAAGGGGCAACAAGCCTTAAGGTTTGCTCCCGCTTTTTGAAGCTTAAGATAGCTCTCGATTACATCGACAACACCAAGCTTAGATTTAATTTGATCTACAGAAGACATTAAATTTTTTATTCCTCTTTCTTTTTGAACCCTGTCCCAGCCGGAATCATTCGCCCGATAATAACATTTTCTTTCAAACCGAGAAGGTCATCTTTTGCCCCCTTGATAACTGATTTAACCAACACTTTAACAGTATTTTGAAATGAAGCAGCAGACAAGAAACTTGGGCTTGTAAGGGCGACATTCTTAACACTCATCACCATGCGAGTTGATTTTGCAAGCTCTCCTCCTTCGGCTTTAACTTTCTCATTTTCTATATTAAGAATAAAATCTGCAACGACATCATCTTTGGTGAACTTAGTCGAACCTGCATTTGTCACTTTCACACGAGAGAACATTTGTCTAATTATAACCTCGATATGTTTTTCATTAATTGTCGCACCCTGTAATGAGTAGACTTTGTTAATCTCGTTAAGGATATATTCTTGAGCTGCTTCAATACCAGCAATCTTGTAATAATTCTTGATGTCATAAGAGCCATCTGTCAGAGATTGCCCCTTCTTGATATTATCTCCGACCTTAACAGTTATAA
>Ga0210057_1005595_pt1 | contig 16082 bp, 13 predicted proteins | sample CryGeyCG2114_010_2_FD_183968 | JGI IMG/M metagenome (GOLD analysis project Ga0210057, IMG submission 183968) | Groundwater microbial communities from aquifer - Crystal Geyser CG10_big_fil_rev_8/21/14_0.10 (SPAdes) (version 2) | ecosystem: Environmental > Aquatic > Deep subsurface > Groundwater ...
TAATAAAACTACGCTTAATACATGTTAAGTTCAATCAGTGAAATCTCCTATCTTTAGCTGTCCTTTCAACTCAGTTGGACAACCGTAAATATCATATTCAAAGACATCTTTGCCTTGCTGTTCTTGAATATATCTCTTGACTTGTTCTTGAGAAACATGTCCAGCAGAGCCGCAGTAATAACCTCTTGCCCAGAGATTATCGAATCCTTTGCCGAAATGTTGTTTATAGCCAAGATACCTTAAATCTGGAAAGCATCGTCTTAATTGAATTGAAGTGTTACCTTTCAACTTATGGATTATCTTGAATGGTGTTACTGTTGGTTTACACCCAACAAAAAGATGCAAATGGTCCGGCATAATCTCTAATGCCAGATTGCTAATGCTCATCTCTTGGCATTGTCCTTCAATGATTGCTTTCAGAACTTCAACAACCTTTCCAGTCAATACGGGCTTTCTGTACTTTGGAATCCAAATAATGTGGTAATTGATATTGTATTTGCAATGATGAGATGTCCTCACAGTTGCGATTTTACTTTCAATCTTATGCACTTCTGGATTAAAGTGCGGATATAGTTTTTTAGTCATAGCGACCACCTCATGCTGAAGGTGGTTGCTTGTATCGATAGGGGGTTCTCGTTTAGCGAACCATACATTAAACTTTTAGCTGATAAGCTACCTCTGCAAGAGGGAAAAGTTTAAGTTAAATGGTTTGCGTGAGAAACCCCCAGCTTTAGCTGGATTTATTTTGGGAGTATGTCATTTTTCGTTTTAATTTGTGCTAATACTAGGCTTATTTCATTATAATTTATTGAGTCGTCGTTTATTTTTTGTTTGATATTTTTTAGTGTATCGTTTTCTGAATTAATGTGTCGTTGTATCTTGCTGATTTTTTCTTTTGGTAGTATATTCCATACGTTTATTTGATTGTATAGGATTAATTTTGTTAGATGTTCGTATATTGTTGATTCTTTTAATTCTCTTTGTTCTGCTATTTGTTTGATGTTTTTTCCTTTGAAGAATAATTGTTTTGTTTTTTGTTGACTAAATTCGACATTTGCTGATTCTGATTTTTTTATGTTGTTTTCGTACTTTTTTATTTGTGTTTCTTTAATCGGCGGTATTATTGGGAAGAGATTGTTTAATTGTCTTGTGAGGTGTCTTCGATATTTGTAGGTATCTGCACGTCTAGTGTATTCTATCCATCCTTCAAATTTTTCTATAACTTTTTCACGGTCAATGATTTGTGAGTCATAGTCTATTTTTAACTGTTTGAAATTTCTTTCAAATTTTTTGAGATTTTTCTTTCTGATTAGTTTATGATTATAGAATATTCTGAATCCTAAGAAATTAGCACCGTTTTCCAACGATAATATTTTTGATTTATCGGGATGAAGTTCAAGTAATAGTGCCTCTTTAAGAAATATATCAATTTGTTGTTTGTAGTGGTGTAATTTATCTAGGGAATTTTCGAGTATGATAAAATCGTCGACGTATCTAATATAGTATTTAATTTTTAGAATATGTTTTACGTATTGGTCAAGTTCATTAAGATAGATGTTGGCAAAGAACTGACTTGTAAGATTTCCGAGTGGCATCCCTTTTCCTTTTTTATCTGTTTTATGGTTCTGAAGTATTTTTTCTATTAGTAATAGCAAATTTTTGTCTTTTATTCTTTTTTTGATTGTTGATAATAATATTTTATGGTCTACGGTATCAAAGTAGTGTTTAATGTCTGCTTTTAGAAAATAGCTTTGTTTAGTGTTATTTTTGGAGACTTTTCTTTTGAAGTAATCAAATCGTTTTATTGCACCTAAAGTGCCTTTTCTTAATCGGTTAGCATAACTATCATAAATGAATGTTTTATCAAATATTGGTTCTATTATGTTGCAAATTGCGTGATGAATAATTCTATCTCTAAACTCCGATTTACTTATTTTTCTAGTTTTTGGGTCTCTAAGAATAAATGTTTCAAGTGGTTTTGGAACATAAGTTTCTGTTTTAAGTTCGTATTGTAATTTAAAGAGATTGTTTTTAAATTCAGATTCAAACTCTATGACGTAAGGTTTAGTGGTTTTATGTTTTCTTGCTCGATCATATGCCAATTCAAGATTTTCGTAAGAATAAAGTTCGGCATATAAGTCATCCATGTAAGCACCTTGTACTAATATTTTTTCTTATCGAAAGATAAACCCATTTAAAAATACTACTATGGAATGGTTAAGAAAACGAAAAGTTTATAAATACTGCGTACCATCCTAATATTAATATATTTTAAGAGGAGGTTATTACAATGGCTTTAGAACTTAATGAACAAACAGTCCCTTTCAAAGAATTTTATGGAGCAAATTATAAGCAGATGCCTTTGCTTATTTCTGGAAAAAATGAAAAAGGAAAAGTAGTAGATATTCCAAGAATCCCATTATCCTATGAAGGTTTAATGAAACGAAAACTTCAAGTATTAAATGCATCTCAAGAAATTCAAGATGCATGGTATACAAATTATTTTGACACAGGAGACGGCGTTGCAACTGATCGTGCAGGAAATATTAAGATAGAATATGATTCTCCAACAATGAGATCTTTAAATCCTGAAAGTAAACTGAAATCAGGAGCACTAGTACTTGCTGATGATGCATTTGAGAAAATACAAGGACACGAATTTACTTCAAAAGATATTGCTAAATACAAATTTAATGAGTCACTAAGCGAATCTGAAGTTAATGAGCACCCTTTTTGGATGGTACTCGCACGAGAAGATAAAGCATTATTAAAAGAGTATGCACATCAAATTTTCAAAAAAGCGAAAGAAACACACGGTTATGATAAAAACATGGGTGTATATTTATCCTCTTTTAGAGAAGTCCCGAATATGAGGCTTTGGTTGTCGAACAGGCTCGACAACGACTCGAATGCTAGTGGCCTCAATTTTCTTGTCAACTACATTGGGCGTCTGGTCGGGGTAGCGCCGGAGGCGCAGAGTGCGCTCGATAAATCATCCATTATTATTCCAGCACTGGATGATATTATAAAAATTTCATCACCATATGTTGCTGAAATTAATAGGGATGCTTTAACAAAAGATTTAACTGCAAATCTTTATAAATAATTTTTTTTCATTAATTTTTTATATTTCTTCATTATTCTACATTTTGTCCCAGCCAAGCACGGTACATGCAAATACTGTGTAATAAGAAATAGCTGGACTACACGCTCTTTTACTAAGGTACTTTTTTTGCAGAAGTGCTATAAAATACAGCTACGACAGAAATGAAGTAGCGGTGAAAACTATTAGGTAAAGGGGCTAATCTTGGAGGCTTTGGTTGTCGAACAGACTCAACAACAACTCGAATGCTAATGGCAACAATAATCTTGACAACAACAATGGGCGTCTGGTCGGAATAGTCAAGTTAAAATGCTGGGACAATATTTTATTCTTTTAGTGATACCTTCTTCTAAATAGATTTCTCTTTGACTTTCATTTGCCATTTTTTGACTGTCATTCTCTTAGTTAGCGTATTTAATGATGGCAACCTGTTTATTATTATGAAATAGTTTTGTATCTTTTCTGTTATTTTTGTTACGTTTCTGTTAGATGGTCTTATAAATTATGAGAGCCTTTATGTTGTTATGATTGATTTGTATGTTTTCTTTATTGGTTTCATTGTTTTCTTAGTAATAAGGCTATTAAATGATGACGACCTATTTGTTTGTGTATTACATTTACCTAGACACGCTATTAAATCAGGGGAGCTTTTACTTTAGTGTATTACGTTTTCCGACATAGTTTAATATATTTTGGGAGCCTGTAGGATAATATGGGGGTGGAACAAAATGGTATTTGAATACAAAAGAGAACCGTTAGAAGAAGACGAGATATTAGCATTACGTAAAGCGTGCAGAAATTTTGAAGAGGAAGTAATAATAAATGTCCTCTTAGAGACAGGTATGCGTGTTGCAGAATTCAGCAAATTAACAGAAGAAGAGGTTAGTTGGCAGAGGGGATGCATAACAACGATAGGGAAAGGTAATAAGCGACGAGTTATTCCGTTAAGTAAGACTGCAAGATTTTATTTGACTGAATTCTTTAAGGATCATCGTAAGATTGATATTAGTCCTAGACTAATACAAATTAAAGTAAAAGCCGTGGCTGATAAGGCTAGAATTCATAAGCCTGTTAGTCCGCATGTTTTACGCCATACGTTTGCCGTCTGTTATCTTCATCGTGGGGGCAACGTTCGGGCGTTACAGGGGATTCTTGGGCATACGAGCCTCACAACCACAGATGTGTACCTAAATTATTCAGGACAGCGTGTAATCGATGATTTTAGCAGAATATGGGATAAAGAGCCAATAGAGGATACAAAAAATAGTAATTTATTAAATTATATCCAATGACCGAAACAAAAAAGTTGGAAAAAGAGAATCCGCTAATTTATTACGCAATAATTTTAATAGCTCTCGGGCTTGTCGCGTATAAGTGGTTGAATTCTCTTGATAAAACAGTTCTTACTGATTTAGTAATTCAGATTGGGCTATTAATAATTTCAACAATCCTCATTTTAGCAATTACGGCATATGCAGTAAAGGGCTACATTTTAAAAGAAGAAAATGCAAAAGTTACAACCAAACTATTAATTCATATAACAAATATTTTAATTATAGTAACATTTATTTATAGAACCATAGAAAAAGAAACAACAACATACTTCTATATGCCGCATCTAATAATAACAATAATTATTGTTATTTATTACGATTATGCATTGCATAATTTTATATTCGAGAGGAAAGAAATGCAAAAAAGAAAAAAGGCACAGATTGCAAGAGAACAAAAAGAGATTAAAGATTTTATTGATACAAACTTAGGTTGTTTATCATTAGAAGGATTAGAAAGAAAATATGAATATTTTAGACATAAAATATATTTTGACGAATCAGCAAACTCGTTCCACGGAAACTATTATCAAAAATTTGAAGACCTAAAAGATGCAATAAAAAGAGAAACAAAAGAATCAGAATTATTAAAAATAGAAAAAGACAAAGAAAATGCATTAAGAGAACTAAAAAATATTCGCTGGGAAAAACAACAATTATCAATGAGCGAAGAATCGAAGAGAGCACACCGAATCTATGAATTAACAAACGATGATGAAAATGTACTATTAAGCAATAAATTAACAAAAGAAGATAAAGAAACATTAACAAAAGCTAAGTTTAAACAAGTAAATGAATACTGCGTACAACAAAAAAAGATTATATCTGTATTTGTAAAACCTATAATGAATCATTCAGCAACACATACATTTCTAGTATGGTCAACAAAAAAATTACTAAAAGATTTTGACGTAAGAGATATTGTTATTCATGATACGAAAGATGCAGACATAGTATTCAAGTATGACAATAAATATTATGCTATCGAAATCGAAACAGGAAACCTCTTACAAAAGAAAAAACAATTAGAACAAAAAATATATTGGTTAAACAAAAAATATCCTCACAGATGGTTCTTCATAGTATCAAATAGAAACTTGCAAGCAAAATATAAAGCACACGGCATTTGCACCCAACGGAATCGGGTGTACGAAATACTGCAAGAAATGCTCGAAAATACACACCCGCGAAAAGCGGGTGTAAACAACAAAACCACGACTAAAACAAATCAAAAAGAGTCACTTTAACAGCCCACTGTATAATGTCTCCTATACCCTAACAAGGAGAGGCTCCTAAAATATGGTGGTCTGCATCGATTGTAATACTTCTGTTTTTTCTTTTAATTCTTCTAAACTGATTTCTCCGTTTGCAAATCGCATCTTTAACATCTCAAAAGGATCAGTAATGTTTACGATTTGTGTGTTTACTTTTTTGTGTGGCGTCTGAGTTGTTGTTGAGAATGCTTTCTCGATTTTTTCTTTCAAGTCTTTACTGCTAATATATGCATAAATTTGTGTGGTATAAATATCACTATGTCCTAGACTTCTTTGAATATAATAAAGATCTACGCCCTTCTCGAGCAAGTATGTAGCATACGTGTGTCTTAATGTATGAAAAGAGTATAAGTGTCTTTTTTGTCCATCACTTGTTGGTGTAGATTCAATTAATAATCCTGCCTTTTTTAAGTAACGCCGAAATTTTATTGATAAATAATTAGTGCTGATACACCTGTTTGATTTTGTTGTTGGAATAAAATATTCGGATTCTGTTATTCTAAACCATTTCTCAATCAAAGGCTTAATTGAAGAAGGCAACATCACATATCTATCTTTTGATCCTTTTCCTTGTACTATCTTTATTTTTCCATCAACTGTATCTACCTCTTGTCTCTTTAATTGACATATCTCGCTAATTCTCAAACCACAAAATAAAGATACTAAACATGCGATAAAAATATCAGTCTCTTCAATTGCAGTAAATAAATCTAGTAATTGTTTTTTGTTAAAAACATTTGGCAGTATTCTTCCTCGTCCCTCATTCTGATCTTTTCCTCTCTTAAGTTTTTTTGTTTTTTTGAATCCCATTTTACATCGACCTCACAAGATTCAAACCTTGAACCCTAATTTCTACGCAGACGCTGTTTTTGCTTTCATGTCGACTCTTAAAATGCATGTGTAGTGCTGTTTTTTGGTTTATCTGTCCGTTTTTTAGTTGAAATCGTATTGTTTCAGGAATTCTTTCAAGAAGACACCAACGATAAATTTTAAATGGATTATGTCCTTGCTCCATGAGAAATGCGTACAATTCTCGTTCCTTGCCGAGAAGCATAGAATTCTTTTTATAATGATGCTGAGCAATTTTAGCCATTATCTTGGTAAAATCGCGAACATATTCCTCACCAAAGCGAACACTAACCTCTTTCTTTATAGACTCATACTCTATCAACCAATTTTTACGAAGATACATTTCTTTCACGACGCTCGACCTCCAACCATTCGCCAGAAGCCAAAATTCGCGGGAATAAAGCCCACAGCTCAAGAATTCGCAGACTATAAAGTTTACGAAAAGTTGCCACTATGCAGTCACAAATAGAATTTAATTAGCAAAAATTCATTATTTCGGAATAAATTGTTTTTTCTCAGCATCGTGACGATATTCCAAAATTATATTATTGTTCTCATCAAGGTGCAACGAACTTGCTGCATCTCTATCAGGCGCATATGTCGGAATTCCTAGAGCTTCGGATACATATTTAGCTATAGGATCATCCCCCCACCCAGTTGAACAAGATTGCAAATAACACACCGCCCCCTCATTGAAACAACTTTTAATATTTCTGAACTCCTTTCTTTTAAAATCTTCTTTTAATAGATGTTTATTTGATCTAAAGTTAATCGCCCACATAGATCCGTGTCCAGAAATAATCAAAATGTCTATTTTTTTTCTTTGAGCAATTTCTTTTATTTGAAGTGCTAATTGTGAAGCAGATTTAACAATAAAAAAATGTACCGCATATTTATCTTTCGGGATTTTATCTAATTCTTGTTCATATCTATTAAATGCATCATTATGGTCTGCTTCAGGCACAGTATAAATAATAACTTTTCTAGTATCTTTTTTTATTCTATCATCTATAAATGATTTTGTAAACTCATTAATATCTGCAGCAGTTCCACATTGTATCAAAGAGTAAGCTTCAGCAATATCTACACTCAATATTTTTAAGTGATTTGAGACAATTTGTTCGAAAAAGTATCTACCTAAAACCACGTACACTTCAAGAAACATATTCAAATGATGTAAATCTTTAAGATTATTATCAACTAGGTTGAGCCAAACATCCTTTAGTTCAGTAATATCTGAAGCAAAATAATTTGTTTTTTCACACAAAGGTAAGATTTGTCTAGTTATAATATCTAAATCTGTGTAATTGTGAATTATTTTCACTTTCATCATAACAAGAAACTTAATAAAATCAGGAGTTATATTCACAAGAAGTCTTACAATGATCTCTTCACGAACATAATCTTTTGTGTAATCTAGTTTAATATTAAATTCATCCATTAGCTTCAAAGAGTTCTTTATTCTTAACAACTCTTTTTTGAACTGACTGTCCCCTGCGCGTCTAAACTTATCTATTGTCAGAAATATTCCAAAAACAGCAGATTCATTCATAAAATAAGTTCGTCTCATAATAATTTTATAAAAAAAAGGTCCTCCGAACTTTATTCTTCCAACGAGATCGCATATTTCAATATAATCATCCTGAAAGAATATCAATTCAAAAGGCGTTGTGTCAATATAATCATTATATCTTCTTAAGAGCAGTGCGAAGTCTTCTTTTTTCATATATGTGCGAAGTTTTTTTATGTTCAAGAAATAGCGCTTTTGGTCTCTTTGTTTTTCCAATGTTGTAAAAAGAACATATATCCTTGTAAGAGATATTTCTGGATCAATAAAATAACAAAGTAAGTACTTTTCTAGTTTTTTATAATTATCGGATTCAAAAACATTATCTTTCTCAAAAACATCCAAAATTCTAACTTCATCGACAGTATTATTAATAGCAACGTACTTATATTTTTGAACAAGCAAAGCCATTCTTTGTTCGTGTGTTTTCGGATATGTTTCTGAGAGATGATTTAGCAAATCATGAAGATCTTTTGTCAAACTAATCAAAGACTTCATCAACTCAGTTAATTCTCCCAAAATTTTTCTTTTACTAAGTGCTTTAGTTATTCCAACAGCTTTTTTGTAGTCAGCATATTTAGTAACTATTATTGCAATATTTTTCTGCATTTGAACATATATTTTATTAATCTTCAAGACATCTTCTTTTTCTCCAAAATGTGAACGGAGAAATTCGTTAAATGGTTTAAACCACCCTAAGAATTGATCATATTGTTGAGAAGTATCGTTCCAGTATGCTGCAGCAGTATACTCTTTTGACAAAAAATTCAGTTTATTACTAAATATCTCTGTGCGCGCCCACTCATTAAGAAACTCATTAAAAAATTCAGACACTTTCATATTCATTGTAATTTCAGGAACGTACACTCTTCTAAATTCATTACATAATTTAAATAATTTATGTTCAGGTTTTATTCACGTAGTTTAATCGTTTTTTAGAACTTGAAGATTTTCCCAAAATAAAATGGCGAAGTAATTGTTACTAAGCAATAACAAAAAATATAAATGATTGCGATTCCTTTTCAAAAAAATGATTGATTCGAAAGAAATTGTCAATAACTGGGACGCATATGCAAAATACATTTCTTCATACTTCGGAGAGGGAACTGAAGCAATTTCTAACTTTTTAAAAAAAATAGTTGAAGGAAAAAATTTAAATTTATTTGGAGGATTTGAGAATTATGGTTTAAACTCGGTAGAATTCGACGCATCCATGTACTCTTTAAAGAACAATAATTCAAGAAATAAAATTCAAGGAGTTTACAATTCAAACATTCATCTTCCTTTTAAAAACAATTCTTTTGATAGCGCAACAATGGTCAGCGGATGGCAATATATTGAAAACACTAAAAAGTTTATGAAAGAACTTGAAAGAGTTTTGACTCCTGGAGCCGAGTTTCATGTAATCAATGGTAAGAATCTGAGTTTTGAGCCATTTCAAAAACGTTCTGAGGACCCCGACTATATATTAAAAGAATTAGAAGATATGAGCTATGATTGTATATCTAGAGAGATTCCCAGTAAATTAGATTCTTTAATTTTTCATGATATACTTTCTCAAGTACAACAGCAGCACGTTATAACGTGCATTAGTGTAGCTTTACCAAAACAAAATAAATATGGTTTCAGAAGATCTAAGATTGAAAACAGATTAGAAAAAGAACTTGAACATATTGAGTATATACAAAAATAAAATTCATCTTACAAGCATTAATTTAGTTTATTTTTCAAATGTTCCATTTCTCGTCTATATTTAAAGAATATTCTATCTTTATTATATTTATTTATAACTGTTTCAGCACTTTTGTCAAAAAAGCTGTAGCCTATTAAACTTCCTGCCTCGGATCTATTAAGAATATCTTCAACATAAGATTTTGAATCTGTTGTCCAGAAATAAATTCCCACAAATTCTTTCTCATCAATATTATTGTGCGTTGTTGCTTTGATAAAATTAGAAAAAGATTTTTCTTGAATAAACTCATCAAAAGCGCCGACAAGTCTATAATTAAACATAGGATGTTTATTTCCATTTTCCACACTTCTATACCCGACTTCCTCAATCAACACAGGTTTTTTTGACTCAGAGAATATTTTTTCTAAATAATAAAGATATTCAAAGTGTTTTTGATTCTCATTCAATTCTTGATTTCTACTTGATACATAGAAATCCACCCCGACATAATCACAATCTAAGTTATTCATTAATTTTATTTTTCTCTGATCTTCTTCATTTACATATGTCATTGTAGTTATTATCTTTCCTCGAAATCCTTTTTCTCTTATTTTAAAAATAGATTCGTTAAATTTATTTGGATAAGATAACATCAAACTATCTAATTCGCAAGCAACAGTTATTGCATCTATTTTTTGTTCAATTGCCAAATCAGTAATTTTTCCCAATAGTAAATCATAATTACTAAACCATTCATTCTCATTTTCAGGAAATATGTGAGTTCTTGAGGTCTTATCTCTAGAATTAATCATGGGTTTAAACACAACATCTAAGCCCTGATCTTGACAGTATTCAGTTATATCTTTTAGATGTTTTTTATCAAAATTGCTTTCTTGTTCAATTAAATTTGAATTTTTTGTTTCTTGATAATATATTGGATTAAGAACTACTGTTGAATATCCTTCCCTAACAATTTTATCTATTGTTTGTTTTTGTTCAGCTCCAAATTTGGTTTGTTCAAAACAAGTCAAATTTATTCCGGATTCAAGATGATGTTTTTTCAGATCAGATTTGTAAACAAAAGAGGTGTTAGCCAAAAATATGAATGATAATAATCCTGTTTTCAACATTGACTTTATATTCATATTTTCAAGAATGTAAAATATTTTAAAAATATTGCCATTAGATAGTTATTACACACAAATGCCACCTAACACTGGAAAAAGTTCATAAACCTTATAAAAACAATTCAACCACAATAAACTTATGAAAGAAATAGAATTATTATTTGAACTTAAAGAATCGCTTTCTTCTACACTTGATAAATTAAATTCAAATCAAGACTTAAAGAAGATGGGAGAAAAATACACTGAAGATTATTATTTCTATGATCCTTTAAGAGAAGACTTAAAGCCTGATGAATCTTACTCGTTAAAAAAGTGTTTTAGAATAAGAAAACAAAACGATAAGACATATTTAACTTACAAAATTGATCACTTGTCTGAAAAAGGAATTTGGCAGTATTCTGATGAATTCGAAACTGAAGTTAATTCTTTTGAGACTTCAAAAAAGATTGTAGATCTTCTCGGTTTGAAACCCTTGATTCAAGTAAAGAATAGAAAACATATTTTTGTCAAGGATTCTTTTGAGATTACTATTGAAGACGTTGAAGGACTAGGATTGTTTCTTGAAATAGAATGTTTAAACGCTCAAGACAATGCAGATGTTTCAACGGAACGTAAAAAAATATTTGAGGTTCTAGATTCTTTAAAATTACGTGTTTCTGACGAGCTCCACATAGGCAAACCCGAGCTCTTATTAAGAAAAAATACAGATAGATTTATATAGTATTATTAAGTCAATTTTAATGTGTTCTTCGCAGGGAGCGTTGAATATTAAAGAGGAAAGGCATCTAAGATGACTAGGGTATTAAAACTTGAAATGAGGGGATTTAAGTCCTTTAGCAAAAAAACAGAGATTCCTTTTACTAATGATTTTAATTGTGTTTTGGGTCCAAATGGATCTGGAAAATCAAACATTCTTGATGCGTTGTGTTTCGTTCTTGGAAAAGCTGGAGCTAAGGGTTTAAGAGCGGAAAAATCTGCAAATTTAATTTATAATGGCGGAAAAACTAAGACTCCTGCTAAAGAAGGAGAGGTTTCTATTTATTTTGATAATACAAGTAAAATCTTCAATGATGTAGATAAGGAAATCAAAATCACTAGGCTTATCAAAGGAAGTGGACAATCTGTCTATAAGGTCAATGACAAGAGTGTTACGCGTAATCAAAGTTTGGATCTATTAAGCAAAGCTAAGATCAATCCTGACGGGTACAACATAATTCTACAGGGAGATATTGTAAGATTAGTTGAAATGTCAAGTATTGAAAGAAGGCAAATTGTTGAAGAAATTGCAGGAATTAGTATTTATGAGGATAAAAAGCAAAAAGCGCTCAGAGAGCTTCAAAGAGTAGAAGATAAAATGAATGAAGCCGAGATTATTCTAGCTGAGCGTAAAGTGTATCTTAAAGAGTTAAAATCAGATAGAGATAAAGCATTGAAATTTAAGGATCTTGATGATAAGATAAAACGAAATAAGGCCACTATTCTTTCTGTTCAAATTAAAGAGAAAGAAGAAAAAAGAGATGTTTTGGATAAAGAAATTGGTTCTATAAGAAAAGATGTTGAGAAAGTTGAGGAAGAAATTTCTAAACGAAAAGAAAAAATTGATGATTTAAAAAAACAGATTAAAGATATTAATGATGAGATTGAGCGAAGAGGAGAAAAAGAACAAGTTGCTCTTCATAAAGAAGTTGAAAAGCTTAAAGTTGATGTTGCTGTTAATAAGCAAAGAGTTTCTACATTATATCAAGAGCTTGAAAAGATTTCAAACAGAAGAAAAGAGTTAGCAGAGAACTATAAGGATGTTGAGAGTAAGATTAAAATTTTGAATAGCTCCGCTAAGGAAATTGATCAAAAGATGTTTTCTAAAGACGCGGATATTAAAAAGATGGATCAGAAGATCGAAGCGTTTAAACAAAAAAATAAAATGGATAATGCTTCTGAAATTGATAAACAAATTGAAGATATTGATAAGAGCATAGAAAAAGTTCAGGATGAAGTTACTAAATTAAGAGAAGCTCAACAACAAATTCTTAGAGATAAAGATAAGTCTGAAAGTAGACTTCAAGGAATTGATGAGAAAATTTCAAAAGTTCTTTCGCTTGAAAAAGAAAATAAAGATTCTTTAGATAAATTAAAAAACATGAAAACAGAGTTTAAGAAAGCTTCTTCTGAGTTAAGTCAAGCTCTTGGAGAGGATTCTTCTTTAGCCGCGCAATTCAGTACTGCTCATTCTAAATTGTTATCAAGACAAGAAGACCAAGCAAAGTTGGGAGCTAGATCAGCTTCAATGAGAGAACACTTTGCCGGTGGAGAGGCAATTAAAGACATTCTTAATTTGAATATGAAAGGCGTTTATGGTTTAATATCTGAACTTGGAGATGTAAAAACAGAGCACGCTTTAGCTTTAGAAATTTCTGCAGGTCCTAGAATTAAAAGTTTGGTTGTAGATACTGACGAAACTGCTGCAAAGTGTATTAATCATTTGAAGAAAAATAAATCAGGAGTTGCTACATTCATTCCATTAAATAAAATTAAATCTCAAGAAACCGATGCTAATTTGCGGAAAGTTAAACATTCAGGAGTTATTGGTCTCGCTATTGATCTTGTTAATTATGATAAGAAATATGAGAAAGCATTTTCTTATGTGTTCGGAAATACTCTAGTTGTAGATACTATCGAAACAGCTAGAAAAATAGGCATAGGAAGTGTAAGAATGGTTACCCTTACAGGAGATTTAGTTGAAACAAGTGGGGCTATGCAGGGAGGCCACAGACAAAGATCTCAAGGTATGGGTTTCATGGAAAAAGAAACTAAAGATGCACTGACTAAACTCGAACACGAAATTTCTGATTTAACTTCTGTTACAGCAAATCTTCAACAAAAAAGAAAAGATAATGAGGAACTTATTACTAGATTAAGAGAGTTCAAAGCAAATATTGAAGCAGATATAATTAAACTTGAAAAGACATTGAGAATTGATTCTGACGATCTTGAAACAGATAAGTCAGAGAAATCTAAATTGAGAAAAGATGTCGAAGCTCTTGAGAAAGAAACAGAGAAATTAATTTCAGAAATTAGTAAAAAGAATTCTGAACTGGTAGCTTTAAAGATGAGTAAACAGAAATTTAGAGATCAGATTAATCAATTGAGAAATCCTGCTCTTCTTGCTGAGTTAACAAGTTATGAACAAAAGAAATCTGAGTTAAAGGAAGAGATTGGCAATTTGAAAGTTGAGCAAAGAAATACTGAAGCACAAAAGGACACAATTTTGGGTCCTGAGCGTGAGAATATTAATAAGATTCTGAAACAGTTAGATAAAGAGGATAAAGATTTCGGGGATGAGAAGAAGAGTCTCGAAGCTTTAATTAAAAGTCAAGAAAAAGAACTTGAATCTAAGGAAAAAGAAGAGAAGAAGTTCTACGAACAGTTTAAGGAATTATTTAATAAGAGAAATAAATTTTCTGATGAAGTTAATAAATTTGAAAATACTATTCTTAGAGATAATGATGTTGTTAAAAGAAATGAACAGAAAGCAACTTTTCAAGGCATGGAGAATGCTAAAGTTAAAGCAGAACTTGCAGGTTTACTTGAAGAATTCAAATCATATGAGGGAATTCCTGTTTTCAAAAATAAGCCTTTAGATGAAATTAAAAAAGAAATTGCTGATTTCGAGAAAATGTTGCAAAACATTGGTGCAGTTAATATGCGCGCTCTTGAAATTTATGAAAATGTTGAAAGAGAATATAATAAATTGCTTGATAAAAAAGACAAACTTGGTAGCGAAAAAGACAATGTTCTTCTCATGATTAATGAGGTTGATAATAAAAAGAAAGAATTGTTTTTGAAGACTTACGACGTTGTTAATCATAATTTCAAAGAAATCTTTAATACTCTTTCAACTAAAGGAACTGCGACTTTAGATTTAGAAGATACAAAGGATCCCTTCAATGGTGGTTTAAATATTAAAGTTAGACTTTCTGGTAAAAAATATCTTGACATCCGTTCATTGTCTGGCGGAGAAAAAACAATGACTGCCCTCGCATTTATTTTTGCGGTTCAAGAGCACGAGCCAGCAGCATTTTATATTTTAGACGAAGTTGATGCTGCACTTGATAAAAAGAATTCTGAAAGATTAGCCAAGCTTGTTAAAGAATATAGTAAACGTGCGCAATATATTATTATTAGTCACAACGATGGTCTTATTAGTGAGGCTTCCACTTTATTTGGAATCAGCATGAATGAACATGGAGAATCTAAAGTTACAAGTTTGAAAGTATAACTATAATATTAGTAAATAATTAATACTACAAATATATACCAACAACATGACCCTTGAAGAATTACTCGTAAAAGTCGCTTCTGCAATACTTTCTGTTGTTACTATTCTACTCGTTATTTATTATATTAATAAAGCTGCATTAAAAAAAGCAGAAAAGGCTTCTGAAGAATTTAATAGACAAATGATTGCATCAAGAAAGAAAAACTCGGAAAAAGAAAGCAAAGTAAACCCAAAGATTAGTAAAGAAAAAAAGAAGAATTGAAATCTTTTTACTTTGCAATTATTTTTATCAGATCAATCATTCGGTTGCTATATCCCCATTCATTGTCGTACCATGCAACCACTTTGACTAGTTTTCCATCAATAACATTGGTTGATAACGAATCAAAAATTGAAGAATTTACATTTCCAACAATATCTGTACTTACCAGGGGTTCATCAGAGTATTCAATTATTCCATTTAATTCATGTTCTGATACACTTTTGAATAGTTTATTTATTTCTCCGATCGTTGTGTTCTTTTTTAATATACATGTGAAGTCTGTGATTGATCCATCCTGTACAGGAACTCTTATTGCCATTCCATCAAGCTTTCCTTTTAGTTGAGGCATTACTTCTGCAACTGTTTTCGCCGCACCTGTTGTTGTCGGAACAATATTTACTGCAGCAGATCTAGCTCTTCGTAAATCGTTGTGCGGTCCATCCACCAACCGTTGATCTACAGTGTATGCATGTACTGTTGTCATAAAGCCCTTTTCTACACCGAAATTATCATCAAGAACTTTTACAAGAGGTGCTAAGCAATTTGTTGTACATGACGCGTTGCTTACGATTAATTGTCCTTTGTATAAGTGTTCGTTCACTCCTTTTACCATTGTAAAGA
>Ga0210057_1005597_pt1 | contig 16080 bp, 20 predicted proteins | sample CryGeyCG2114_010_2_FD_183968 | JGI IMG/M metagenome (GOLD analysis project Ga0210057, IMG submission 183968) | Groundwater microbial communities from aquifer - Crystal Geyser CG10_big_fil_rev_8/21/14_0.10 (SPAdes) (version 2) | ecosystem: Environmental > Aquatic > Deep subsurface > Groundwater ...
TTTCAATACAGAAATCAGGTTAAACAGTCCAGCTTTTGCTTTCTCATTTAATTTAACTATACTGCGGATCTCATCTTCTATTGTTGAAACATCTGCTTTAATAGAGGCTAATTTAACAATATCTTCGTAATTTTTTATGCCTTTTTCGAATAATATCTTGGAAAAGTCTTCAACAGAGATCTTAGAACTGCGGTCAATACAGCGCAAAACTTCTTCTTTTTGTCCTTCTGAAACCATTTCATTCAATAAGCCGTCCATTAATTCGCGGTTATTAATGCGAATAACTACATCCTTATTGGTAATGCCGAGGCTTTCCAGGCAGGAAATAAGCAAATTTAGTATTTCGGCGTCTGCATAATCCCGTGAACTGCCGAATAATTCTACGCTTAGCTGGTAAAATTCCCGCTGTCTGCCTTTTTGCGGTCTTTCGTATCTCCACATTCGCGATAAGCCAAACCATTTCACAGGCTTGGGAATAGAGCGCTGTTTGGAAATAAACATCCTGGTCACAGGTATAGTCAAGTCAAACCTCAAGCCAAGCTGTTCTTCTCCACGTTTTTCAAGCAGAAATATCTGTTCTTTCACTTCTTCTCCTGATTTGGCAGACAACAACTTGACATTTTCCATTGCAGGAGTTTCGACTTCAGAGAAATTAAACTTAGAACAGCAATCACGTAATTTGGAAAATACTGCTGTCTGCAAAGCCTTGTCTTCTGGATAAAAGTCCTCAGTTCCTGTTACTCTTGCGAACATGCTAATAATTCAATTTAGAGCTATTTAAAATCTTGCTTTTAATCGTAATTGCATTTCCCATTGGAACAGCCGAATCGGCAGGTCTTCTCGAACTTAAACAACCCAGTTGCCACATTGCATGTTTCGACAGCTGTTCCGTCATAATTGCAGCGGGTTCCAGGAGCATAACATTGTTGAGTCACGCATTCGTTGTTTGCGCATCCTGCAGGGCATCTTCCTGCTCTTTTCCACATTCCATCAACACACGTGTCTAAATACAAAGCATCCTGTAAATCGCATCTTGTTGTTCCGGATGTGCAATCCTTGAATGCTGTTGTGCTTGAGCTTTGAACGCATACTGAATTTTGGCATTCCTTGTTTAGTCCGCATGATATTACCTGGCGTTTTATGTGTCCGTCTGAGCAGGAATATTCGTTCACTGAGCTCAGCCCTTCGCATGAGTCTGTGTTTTTTAAATTATTTTCAGTCACTGTTCCGGCAACATATATGTTTACCCCGCCGTCTGTGTCAAAGCATTTCTGTGATGCCAATCCTACTATTGGCTCTTCTTCAGCAACCAAAGGGGGTTCTGCAGGCTCTTCAATTGGCGCAGGCTCTTCTATTGTTATCGTGTCTGGAAGAGAAATATTCTTGTCTTCGGGAACAAATATATTGCTGCATGCAGCGAGTGTTATAAGCGATAAAAACATTAAAATAAGGCTTTTTTTCATAAAATACTAAATAAAGAACTCCTATAAAAACTTAATGAATTGTTAAAAAAAGAAAAAAAAGAAAAATTATGCAGTCATTCCTGTGTCTGCGCCTGTTTCTGCTGCTGCCTGGCTAATCATTATGTCTGCTTCGCTTTCAAGAACGCATGATGCATCCACGCATACCGTGCCTGTCTTGCAGTTGATGTCTCTTGCTCTTACTACGCCGCCTTGGCAGTATGCTTCCACTACTGAATGGTCGCTTGAGCAGGCATCTGTTAATGACTGTGTTGCGTCAGTTGCTGTTCCTTTGACAGCTGTGTTCAAGGAGCTTCCTTGGTCTGTTGCTTTTATGCTGTCTGTGTCTACGCAGTCAGCGCCGTATGTTTGACCGTAAACTTCTGCATCTTGTGCTTCTGGGTTTGTTCCTACTTCTGTAGGAGCTTCCATTGCAGGTTCTGTTGGAACTGCTGGAGTTTGTACTGCCGGAACTGCCGGAGCTGCAGGAACTGGAGCCTGCTGTTGAGCAGTGCATCCAACCAATGCTATTGCTATTACCACTAATGCGACTGTTAACCATTTCATGTTACTTACACCTCATTCGTTAGTCAATGCCTTGTTAGGCACTTTACCTATTAAATAGGATTTGCTGTTCGAGTATAAAATAGTTGCGGTTAAAAACAAATAGTTAGGCACTATGTCTTAATTTACAGCTAATAATTCCTGCAATTCAGTGCTTTCAGCTGTGTCCAAATCAGTCACCATTGTGTCTAATATGGATACTATTGTTTTGGCATCCCCTATATTAGGGCTTTCTGATTCGAATTCCAAGAGTGATGTATGCGCATCTTTTATCTGTGTCAACAGCTCATTAAGCTTTTCTTTGACATCTGAATTCACTGCAGTGCTTATTGATTTTTCAAGGCACTCTGAAACTTCGTTTAAGCTGCCCAGCATTTCTGAAAGCATCTCAAATACGTCCTTGTATTCGCCTTGTTTCTGCATTTTCTTTGCAGACCGCACAGTATCTGATATTTTTTCCCTTAAGACAAAATAATCATCCATTAATGAATTAAAATCCAATTCCTGTTCGGCAGGTTCTTGAATGCTCGATTCTTCTGTTTCAACAGGCAAATCAGCTGATTCTGCAGTTAATTGAACTTCCCGGACATCTGGAATTTTGACGTCTTCAACAGCTTCTGTGTTCACCAATACTTCGGATTTCCCTGTTCTTCTTCCAAATAGCCATTTAATCCATTCAATCAAACCCATAATACGCTGTCAAACAAACTTCTATTTAAGCATTCTGTCTATGTAAAATATTCTTTTGTGCCTATATTCAAATTTTGGCTTTGTTGTTCCTGCCTGCGCGTATAGCTTGGCCAGCCGAGGGTCTTGTTTTTCAGGATAGCCCAATGATGGAAGAACGCTTCCAATCGATTCTCCTATTTCAAGCATGTCATTTCTGTTTCCCACAAATACTTTTTGAGGATGCGCGACAGCATATAGAGCCATCAGTATCATAAAAAACGCAAGCAGATGGAAATGCTTCATTTGACTATTAAGGGATAAACTGGTATATTTTACTTTTGTTTGTTGCGAATGCTAAATGCAATAAAATATGCAAGCATTTTCTACTTTAACCTTCTTTATTAAGAATTGTTTTTCGGTGAGGGTTTTTTATTTCTGCCGCGCAGCTGCACTTTTTCAAACTGCTTTAATACTTTATCAGCATTCGAATTTGTTTTTTTATATCCTTTCAATACTTTTGAAAACGCGTCGAAATGTTCGTGATGCCTGGATTCCAAAGAACGCTCCAAAACCCTCAAATCAACAGCCTTGTCTTCTATTCTTTTTGACACTGCGCTTAATCCGAAATCTATCAATACCAATTCATTATTGCTGACAATCATGTTTGATGTTGTCAAATCTCCATGAACGATGTCTAAAGAATGCAGTTTCCCGACGATTTCGCCAAATTTTGTGGCCAAAACATCTGGATTGGAGTCAAACACGTCCCTTAATTTTGGTCCTGAGACGAAATCCATTATGATTGTTGATTTTTTGTCGTCTACTGATAAAATATTTGGAACATGCACTCCTGATTCAATTAATGTTCTCATTACATTTGCTTCTTTTCTTGTTCTAAACAATCTGAGTTTGGAGTCTATTTCCGCAATTCTATAGTCTTTTGCAGGCCTTGCTTTTACAACTGTCTCCTTGTCCTTGTACAGGATTGCTTCTGCTCCTCGATTGATTTCTTCCATAAGATAGTGGTATAATAAGGGTTTAAAAATCTAAGTATTATGCTTCGGCCTGCGGTTCTGTCTGCGGCATCATTGCCTTTGCCGCGTTTTCGCGTTCTTCCATCATTTTCAGGATTTCGCTGTTTGGTTTTATTGGAATGGAAGTTTCAGCTTCTTCGCCTGTCAATTTTTCCAGATAGCGCACTTCGCATACTGTGACAGGATATATTCTGCTCAAATATCTCTGCAGTGCTTTTGTGAATTTCTTCTGCACTGAATCTATTAATAACTGCTCAAACGTAATTCTGGAAGCCTGCATTGCCACCCAAGCTCTTGCGACCTTGAATAATAATGCTTCAATTGTTCCTCTTGCGTTTGATTTTGTGATTATGATTATTTTGAATTTTGCGATTGCGTCATTTAACTTCAGCGCATACGAATCATCGATTTTTGAACGGTTTCTTTTAACCATTTTCTTCAATGCTGAAGGCACTATCTGGTATTTTACGAATGTTGTCTGCAGGTTTTCTCCATTTACTCCTGTGATTTTGAATGTTGCCTTGCTGTTTTGTCTTGAGGAATCGCCCATTAATGAGGACATGTTTACGCTTACTGATCTTCCCACAGCTTCAGGGGCGTCTCCCAAATATGTCTGTCCTATTACTTGTGATTTGAACAGCTCTGGAGCTACTATGTTGTACCATCGCTTCTTCTTTACTATTTTAGCCATTAACTCGAAGAAAAGCCAGTGGTTTAAAAAGCTTTTGTAAAACCAGTATTAAGGCCGCGGTTTGTATATAATAATGAGGTCTTCGTCAGTTCCATTGGATTTTCTTGCCTTTTCAAAGACGTCTTTTGGTATCATCATGTATTCCTGCCCGTCTGCCATGCTTGAATTATGTATAAATACGTTTTTTTCATCATATCCTGTTATTGGCGCAAAATGCCCTTGGTATCCTTTCTTTTCTTTTATGACATTCCAGTCCAGCAGTACAATTGGCACGCTGTTTTCAGTTGCCAAGGACAGGAGTTTGTCAAGCTCAATGGTTTTTTCATGCACCGTAACTCCTGCTGTTTCTGCTTTTTTCAGCCAGTTTTTGGCTTTTTCAACATCCATTTCGCTGTAATTCTGGTAAAATTCGAGTTTTTGGTTTTCAGTGTTCAGGAATCTGTGTCTTGTGAAAAATTCGACCTTAAATCCGTATGATGATGCGACAACTGCAAGCTGTATGCTGTATATCGCCTTTCCTTCCCCTAATCCTGCTTTGCTTTCAATTTCTTTTTCTTCTGCTTCTTTGCCAAAAAAGGCAAGCACCATTTTCAATACTGCCGCGCCGCAATTTAATGGCGTTGTCTGCCTGAAAAACGGGACTTCCAGTCTCATATGTCCAGTTCCTTGACTTCCTGCGCGTGCGACATGATGAATTCCTTGCGCGGCTCAACATCGTCTCCCATCAGCGTTTCGAAGATTTCGTTTGCGCGCACAGCGTCTTCAACAGTTATTTTCTTCAGCATTCTGTGCTCAGGATTCAAGGTTGTCTCCCACAGCTGTTCAGGGTTCATTTCTCCAAGTCCTTTGTATCTTTGTATGCCGACCTCAGTGCCGATCTCTTTGAGCAGTTTTTCTTTCTCTGCGTCAGAATACACATAGTAGTTTTTCTTTCCTTTTGTTATTTTGTACAATGGCGGCATTGCAAGATATATTCTTCCTCCGTCAACAAGCTGTTTCAGATACCTGTAAAAGAACGTCAGCAGCAAGCATGAGATGTGGCTTCCATCGACGTCCGCGTCTGTCATTATGACAATCTTGCCGTATCGCAGTTTGTCCATGTTGAATTCTTCGCCTATGCTTGTTCCTATTGCCGTGATTAGTGTCCCAACTTCCTGGTTTTGCAGAACTTTAATCAGTCTTGCTTTTTCCACGTTGATGATTTTTCCTCTTATTGGAAGAATTGCTTGAAATTCTTTTTCTCGGGCCTGCCTGCTTGACCCGCCTGCCGATTCTCCTTCAACTATGAATAATTCGCATTTTTCCATTTCCCTGGAGGCGCAGTCTGCCAGTTTTCCAGGCAGCATTGCAATATCCAATGCGCCTTTTCTTCTTACAAGTTCTCTTGCTTTTTTTGCGGCTTCCCTTGCTCTTGCCGCTTCAAGGCATTTTCCGATTATTAGTTTTGCCTGCGAGGGGTTTTCTTCCAAATACGTGTTCAGCATTTCTCCTGTTATGCTGTCTGCAATTCCCTTTACTTCGGAATTTCCAAGTTTTGTTTTTGTCTGCCCTTCAAACTGCGGATTCGGGATTTTTGTGCTTATGACCGCGACTAAGCCTTCTTTTAAATCCTCGCTTGTGAGTTTTACTTCTGAAACTTTGTGTTTTTCAACGTATGAGTTTATGCTGCGAGTTAAAGCTGTCTTGAATCCTGTTAAGTGCGATCCTCCTTCGTGCGTGTTTATGTTGTTTGCGAATGAAAACACTGTTTCAGTGTATTCTGTATTGTATTGCATTGCCACTTCGACAGTAACATCGTTTTTTTCCTTCATTGTGTAAATTACCGGGCATACAATTTGTTTTTTCTTGTTCAAGTATTCGACAAATTCTTTTATTCCGTTCTGGTACAGAAATTCCTCTTTTTTCTCATTTCTTTCGTCTGATAAAATAATGTGTATGTTTTTGTTCAAAAATGCGAGTTCGCGGAGTCTTGTTGACAAAGTGTCGTAATTAAATATGACTGTGTCGAACACTGTTGAGTCGGGCTTGAATGTGATTGTCGTTCCTGTTTTGTCAGTGTCTCCGATAACTTCAACTTCTGTTGTCGGCGCTCCTCTTGAGAATTCCTGCTTGTAAACCTTGCCGTTTCTTCTTACTAATGCGATTAATTTTTCTGACAATGCGTTTGTTACTGATATTCCCACTCCATGCAGTCCGCCAGAGACTTTGTATGAATTTTTGTCGAACTTTCCGCCTGCGTGCAATACTGTCATTACGACAGTCAATGCTGATTTCTTTTCTGTCGGATGCATATCCACTGGAATGCCTCGCCCATTGTCAGACACGCTTAATGTGCCGTCAGCGTGCAGTGTAATCTCCACTTTATTCGCGTATCCTGCCAGGGCTTCGTCTATTGCGTTGTCTATTGCTTCCCATGCAAGGTGATGGAGGCCCCTTACATCAGTGCTTCCTATGTACATTCCAGGTCTTTTTCTTACTGGTTCGAGACCTGACAAAACAGTGATTTTTTCAGCGCCGTAGCTGTCTGGTTTGCTTGCTGATTGCGTGTTATCCTGATCCATGTTATCGTCGAGAAATTACCCCTTCCTCTATCCTAAAAAAGACGAGGGAAGTATATAAAAGTGTCGGTTTTTTACGCTCATTTTAACACTAATTTCGAAAAGAAAAACATATGGTCTGCACTCTAGAAATTCGTTTATATATCTTAATATAACTAAGATTATGACTTACATTATTTGCAAAGCAGAAAAATGGGAAGATGACTTTAGAATTATCTTTCCAGACGAATTTGTTAAAAAACATAACATAAAAGAAGGTAAAAAAATAAAAATATGCTCCCCGCAATAAATATTTATTAATGCGTTGTTTTAATGAAAGACTCGTATTTTCTCATGAAATCCCTGCGAACTTCAAAATCCTGCTGATGTTTCGCAATTTCAATAAATCTTGATTTAAGCTCTACTGAAGTTATTATGCCAGAATCCAAGATATCTTTTATATCTTCAAAATCTCTCGCTTCACCTCTGTGAATCTTACTCAAAATTATATCCGCAGGATGCATAGTCTTGAAAACAATATGTTTCAAGGATAATCCTTCATAAGGTATAGATCGTTTCTCAAAATCAGGAATGTCAAGTATAGACATTTCAAAACCATGAAACATTTCTATATGTGCAGGATCAATACCTGCCTCTATACCTGAATCAATTATTGATTGAGCAAAATCAGAAGAAGACTTACAATCACCATAACATAAATCAACATCTTTAGACCCTCGCTTAACGCCAGTTAATGATAATGCAGTTCCGCCAATCGCAATTACTTCAACTTTTTCATTTGTCTTATTATCCAAATTTCTTAGTAAAGACTCAATATTTGATTTTCGATACATCACGGCAGTACCTCTTGAATTGTTTCTCTAATGCATGAAATGACGGCGCGCCGATTAAATTCCACTTTTGTTCTTCTACAAAACGTTGATTAGGAAAATAAGCATCACTCAACCCAGACATATTCACAATCGGTGTTTTATTATCACGGCAATAATCAACAAGTTCCTTCAATCCAGAATCATTAGAATATTGCAGCATAAATTCACCCAAATAGCCAAAAGCATTCCATAACTTATTTTGTTTTATTGATTGTTTTAACTTTTCATAATCAACTTTATTCTTAATCAAAATAATTGGAATGCCTTCCTGCAATCTTGGTTTTGCACCTAATAATGCCTTAATTACTGTGTCTTCTAAAGAAATTGGCAAAATAGGAACTTCTGGCTCAGATATTAAGAATAGATCGAACCCTAATCTATCAAAAGAAGCATATAACTTATTAATATCAGTAGTGGTCATATAACACTTATAAAGCAAAAGACGTATTTAACTCTTTCCTAATTTTAAGCTAAATTACAACACCATATCCTATCAATCGCCATCGCTGTCCTACGTTTCTGCTCATCGCGACTCGAGCGCCAGGCTCTGCGCATACTGGTCTTCTTAATTTGAAAACAGCTTTTCCCTTTGCGACTTCTTCCACCATTCCTACAGTTGCCATGCTGTACACGTTTAGCATCAGCAGTTCTTTTGGTATTATCGGGGCAACCACTAATTGGTCTTTTGCGCCCACAATTCTGTCCAATAAATGTATTTCGAGTTTTAATGTTGACAATACAGGAGGCATTTCTTTCGGCTTGCCCACAACAGCTCCGGCGAGTTTGTCTGATTTTACGATGTTGGGATCTAATTTTGTCATTAATGCAAATGTTCCGCCAGGCCCTACTTTTTCAACTTCTCCGCCGCCTGCAAGTATGCTGACTATTTTTGTTTTCAATGGCTTCCATATTTTTGCGTTCCTTTCTTCTACTTCATAGCCTGGAAGTATTTCTATTTCGTCTCCTGTCTGCAATTCTCCCTGCTTCAATACTCCGCCCAATATTCCGCCTTTCATCTGCGACGGCTTTGCTCCTGGCTTGTTTATGTCGAAGCTTCTTGCCACGTACATTCTTGGAGATTTCTTTGCGTCTTTTGCTGATGCGTGGAAGTTTTCGATTATTGATTTTACCAGAACATCAAGGTTGATTGCGTGCACTGCGCTCATCGGTATTATTGGAGCATCCGCAAATGCTGTTCCTTTCAGCATTTCTTTTATTTCTTTGTAATTTGATTCAGCTCTTTCATCGGATACTAAATCAATTTTATTTTGAACCACGATTATGTTTTTCATTCCTATTATCTGCAATGCCATCAAATGCTCTTGCGTTTGCGGCATCGGGCATTTTTCGTTTGCTGATACCAGCAATATTGCTCCATCCATTATGTTTGCCCCGCAAAGCATTGTCGCCATCAGGCTTTCGTGCCCTGGAGCGTCAACCAAGCTTATTTTCTTCACAAACTCTGCTTTTCCGCCGCATTTGCATTCCGGAACTACGCTGTACTCTTCGCATTTTGGGCATTTGTAGAATGATACGTCAGCGTATCCTAGTCTTATTGTAATTCCTCTTTTGATTTCTTCGCTGTGAACCGAAGTCCATTTTCCTGACAATGCTTTTACCAGCGTTGTTTTTCCATGGTCGACATGCCCTACCATTCCTATATTTAGTTCAGGCATTATTGTGTCGTGCTTTTCAGCTTTATGGGCTTTTTCGTGTTTTGCTTCTGATTTTGGCTCTGTTTTTGAGTGTTTTTCATGCTTTACAGTAGTCTTGTGCTCTGTTTTCTTTGATTCTGCAGTCTTTTTAACCATCTAGTCAAAAAAGAAACCTGTGATTTATAAAGGTTTGTTGCTGTTTACTTAAAGAGCTTCTTTATTTCCATTGTCTTTTCTTCCAGCAATTTTGGGCTGTCTGCTTCCGCATTCAGTCTCATCAATGGCTCTGTGTTGCTTGCCCGCAGGTTAAACCACCAGTCTTTGAACTTCATTGTCAGCCCATCTATAGAATTAACCTCGACAGCATCTTTAAAATGTTTTTTCACGAGCTCCAAACCTTGTTTTGGACTCTCATAAGAAATATTTATCTCGCTGCTTTTGAAATATTTCATCAATGGCTTTGCTAGCTCGCTTAGCTTGCGTCCTGATTCGGACATCAATGAAAGAACGTGCATTAGAGTTATATCTCCGCTATCCGCATTATCATTGTCTCCGTAATAAAAATGTCCTGACACTTCCGCTCCGAAGACTGCATTGTGTTTTTTCATGTTTTCTTTTATGAATGAATGCCCTACTTTCACGCGCTTTACAAGAGCTCCGATTTTTGAAAGTGTTTCGTCAAACGTTCTGCTGATGTTTACTGTTCCTATAATGCAAGCTCTTGGTTTCGAAGACAGTATTTGTTTTGCAACGAGAATTGCGATATGATCTGAAATGACCTTGTTGCCATTTTCATCAACAAAGAATATTCTGTCGCAGTCTGCGTCATACGATACTCCAAGGTCTGCTTTTGTCGAGATCACTTTTTTGGCAAGTTCGTCCATTGCTCCTTTATGCATTGGATTTGGGTTTCTGTTTGGGAATTTGCCGTCTGGTTTAAAGTTTAATTTTACGATTTCAGGATTTTTGAATAATTTTTCAAGAATTATTCCTTCCATTCCATTTCCTGCGTCCGCAACAATCTTTAGTTTTGGCAATTTTCCAGCGAATCCTTTGACAAATTTTGCGTAAGGTTGTGAAATATCCTTTTTTTCTATTTTTCCTTTGCCTTTTCCCTCAGTCCTGCCCATTAATGATTGTATCTCTTTTAATCCCGAATCATTGCCGACAGGAACCGCGTTTTTGAGGCATAATTTGAAGCCGACATATTCTTTTGGCGAGTGTGAAGCTGTCACCATCACTGCAGCCCCTTTTCTGGATGCAAAATACAGCATTGGCGTTGTGCATAATCCTATATCCACAACATTGCATCCAGAAGATATAATTCCGGAAATTAGAGACTTAGCAAGTTCAGCGCTTCCAATCCTGCAGTCCCTGCCTACAATTATGGATTTGGATTTGCTCCATACAGCAAATGCCGCTCCCAGTTCAAAGGCGAATGAAGATGTGATTTCTTTCCTGTAAACTCCGCGTATATCGTAAGCTTTGAACATATACTCGTCAATAAGTTGGTGTTTATAAATTTTTAGAGAAAGCCAACTTTATAAGCGATAATCCAACATAAGTTGTATGGACATCTATTTAGTGCGGCATGGCCAGACAGGCAGCAATTTAAATGAAGTTTTCGCAGGCCAGCAGGATGATTCCATAAATGAAGCTGGCATGATTCAGGCGGAATACTGCAGGGAATTTTTGAAAAATGTTGTTTTTGGCGGAATTTACACTTCAGGATTGAAGAGGACGGCGCAGACTGCGAGAGTAATCCGAGATCAGGAATCCATAAGCTGTCCTGAATTTAATGAGATTGACCAGGGCGAATATACCGGCAGAGTGTGGAAGGATCTTGAAAAAATTCCTGGTTTTTTGGAGAATAGGCTGAAGAGGGATTACCGCAATCCTGGCGGAGAAAGCCTTGATGACGTGATTACGAGGGCATCGAGAAAATTCCATGAGATTATCGCAAATCATGATGATGGCGAATCAATCCTTATTGTGTCTCACGGCGGCGTGATAAAGGAGCTGGGCAGGTATATTTTGAAGCAGGACAGAGTTTTGGCAAGGCCTCCAAACTGCAGCATCAGCCTGATAAAGCTTGAGAATGGAAAATATAAATTGGAATATCGGAACAAAGTGACTTATCCTGCAAAATATATGCTTCCTTTCTAATCAGAGCTTATTCTGCACTTTTGCGTGCCTGTGGACAAAATGCCCGAACATCTCGTGAACTTCTGCCGCGATAAAACGAATAATCCTTTGCAATGGCCTTATTGATCTTTCAAGGAATCTTATTAATTTTGAGCTTTCTTCCACTGCTTTTATTTCCCGCGCGCCTTTTGCAGTGTCCCTCAATAATGCAGCTTCGTGCAGGAATTTCTGCGCTTCTTCCACTCTTGCTATTTCTGTCGCGAATATCAGGAATCTGAACAATAAATAAAATGGGAATACTGCAAGAAGGTCCAGCCAGTACATTTTGAAAAATTCCTTCATTCCGTGCACTGAGCGCCATTTGAAGTACAGGTCTACAATAAAAAATGAGATTACAAAGCTGTCAATTAAGCTCACCCATGGCTCGTATTCGTGCAAATCAACAAATAAGCCTGAAACTATCAATAACGCAAGCGCAATCAGGACTATTGGAACCAGTTTGTCCACAATTGCCTCCATCTGCTCGTAATGGTCCATATTTTTACCTTAGGCACAGGTGTTTTTAATAGTTGCGATAAAGCGCATTTTAACTAAATGTTTATATATACGTATACATATATACTATTATGACAAGATTAATCAGCATTGCGGATGATGTGTATGATGAATTAACAAGCCTAAAAGGGATTGAAAGTTATTCCAAAATAATACGCAAACTCATATTCAAAAAAACGAATAAAGAGCAAATACTTGCTTTTTTTGGAAAAGGTGGAATTAATAACAAAAAAATAAGGGAACTTAATCCAATCTGGAGCAAATGGTCAGAAAAGTATGTTTAGATTCAGATATGCTCCTTGCCTTATTAAACAAGGATGAGCAGGCAAAGACCATCATATCATCCATAGATGGACAATTTGTTTCTACATCAATAAATTCATTTGAAGTCTGGTATGGGCGAAAAGCGCAGGAACCCGTATCTGAATTGTTTGACTGGCTGGATATCTTTCAGTTTGATGGTGAGTCTGCAAGAATAGCGGCAGATATTATGAGGTCATTAAAACTAAAAGGAAAGATGATAGAGATGAGAGACATATTTATTGCATCGATTTGCATAAAGAATAATATGGAATTGCTGACTCGCAATAAAAAGCATTTTAGCAGGTTAAAGGAGTTTGGGTTGAGAATGATAGATTAATCCCGAAAATCACTGCGTTGCAATGCCAATATAAAATTCAGATCTTTTTAATTCTCCTTCGCACAATTCCAGATGTGATGGTAGTTCAGATAGCGGAATTGCTTTCAATTCTTCAATAGATGGCCGGCATCTCATTGCCATTCCTTTCAATTGCGGATAGTCTCCTTCATCCCATACGCGGACATCTACAATGTTGCAGTATCTTGTTTCCAGTCTTAATATTCCCCAATCCTGGACCAAGTCAAACTGCGCAGGATAGCATGAGGATACTGAATGCTTGAAATCGTCGTCTGTCAATGCGTTTGGCAGCAGTCTTGAGCTGTACCAAAAATAAAATGCTCCTCCAAGTATTGCGAGAATTATGATTATGGCTAATAGTATTTTTAACAAAGGGTCTTTTCCAGTGTTTTTATGGCTGTATGCTGAAAGCCATTTTGGAACTTTTTCTTTTTGAGCTCCCTTTTTTTGAATTTTCCTTTTCATATTTTGCCTTTTTTCTTTAATATTTTTTCAATTATCAAAGCTCTTTGTTTTCTTGCGGCAGACAAGCCGAACAATGTGAAGGATGTTATTGTCATCCACCACGTGAATACTGCCATTGCTATAAAATCAGGGAAGGTTATTGCGACTCCCGCAGACCCGTACAATGGCCTTATTCCCGCAAATAATGTCACCAGCAATAGCGTAAATAATGCGTTTACAATCACTGTGAATGCGTATCTCCAGGATTTTGCTATCTCCATTATTGACTTGTATTTTATGCCGCTAAAGCTCTTTAATGACAACAATACCATTATTGCAGGCATAAAGTATCCTGCGAGTATTGCCAGGAGTATGCTGATTATTGTTGTTAAAAACACGAATGAGCTTAAGTCTGTGCCTGTGCTTTGCGAAAGCAATGGAAGCAGTAATCCTGATAAATAGCTAAACCCGACCAGTATTCCTGAAATCGCGAACATTACTGCAAGAACTTTCAGCCCTTCCTTGAATAAGTGCCATAGATTGTGCCACGGCGGAAGAATTATGTCTTCTGATATGAATGTTCTTCGCGTCATTGACAATGCGTATCCCATCACAAGTATGTTGAGTCCTGGAATCATTGCAAACAATGCCCCTAATGCCGAAATTCCCGACCATGGCGAGAATAAAGTCCATAAATAATGGAACGCGACTCTTTTTTTTGCGGGTTCAAACAAAAACACCTCGCTACGCATATTCTTCACCTTCTGCGTTTGATGATTGCGGCGATAATATGTCCTTCAGCATTCCATTGCATCCTTCTATTCCACCCATTATTCCTGTTGTCCATTCAGGGTTGTAGCTTGCGATGTAATATGGACAGCTCATGTCTGTTCCTGATACTGCAGTCACAAATAATGGGTCTTCGTCAGGGGAGAATTTTTCGTATTGTTTGACGATTGCGCACGGTTGTACAACCGTGTATCTTGCAAAATTTATTCCATCCTGCGCAATAACTGTGCCTTCGTGGCATCCTTGGGCGATTATGTTGAAGCATTGCGTGTTTGTTCCGCAGTCAACAAATCCCAAAGTGTTTGGAAGAAGCGTATTGCTCATGACAACGTAAAACATAATGGAAACAAGTATTAATGCCCAAAACGACCACGAATTGTGCTTTGTTACTGAAAAATGCTGATGGATGAACCTAATTCGTGGTATCTTCTCCTGTTTCACCGTCTTTTTTTTCTTTGCCATTAGCAGACTATGCCTTCTGTGTTTTTGACAGCTTCAAGTATTTTATTGAAGTCTGCCTCGCTTATTTTTGGTTTTGAAACTGCTGATGTTGTTTTCTTTAATACTGTGTCAACTTCTAATTGCGCTTTGGATGCAAGGTCTTTTACGGCCGTTGAGTCTGTTTTCATTTTTTCTTTTGGAGTTGGGATTCTTGACTGCAATGCGTCTATTTCCGACTGAACGAAGTTTGCGGCTGCTTTGTCCGCAGGTGTTGGATTTTCAAGGTCTTCCCATAATTTCTTTTCCTGGATTTTTGCGTCAATGAGGTCTTTTATTGTTTTTGCCCCTTCTGTTGATAATTTGTTGCCTTCGTATGAGTTCTTTGATGAGAGGAATTTTTGCTGGGCTTCGACCTGTTTTGCCTTTATTTCTCTTAATTTTTGCAGGCTCATTCCTTTTGATTGAGTGGCGGATTCTCCGACTTCGAAAAATGCGAGCATTGCTAGGTTGCTTGCCTGCTGTCTTTCAATGATTTCTCCCAAGTCCGCGTCTATTCCGTGGACTTTTAAGTCAACATATTCGTTTATTGTTCCGTATGCTGTCAATGCGACGTATTTTGCCCCGAATTTTGGAAGTTCTGTTATCACGCCTGCTAATTTCGATGTCAGCTGCCTTCCAAAGCTTTGTTCTGCGACTTTCGTGACTGCGGATCCTTTTGCCATTATTGATCCTAATCCGTGCATCATTCCAAACATTCCCATGTCTCTTCCAGTGTCTTGGAGGAATTGAACTGGCAGGTTTTTGTAAAAGTCAAGGGTTCCATATTTTTGCAACGATGAGCTGTCTGCAAACATTGATGCGCGTTCCAAATCTCCGAGAGCTGAGAATCCTTTTGTTATTAATTGGAATGATCCTGCCTGGAGAAACAGTTTTGTCAATGCTCCTGATTTCTCATAGCCTTTCCACAATCCCAGCATTTTTTGCCATTTTGTCAATGGTACATAGCCTTTCCATGCTCCCAGTAATTTTTGCTGCAATCCTGCCCCATAAATCATTCGCGCGACGTCTTTGAGCACGTTTACATTGACGTATTTATCGACAGATGGCTGTTCGTATTGCTCGTTCAGGTGTTTCTTTTCTATCTGGTCGTTGAATGCGATTGATTTTAATTCTATGTCTCCGTCTGGCTTCCAGTCCGCGAGTCCCGCGACAACCAATGATGTTTTTTCTTCATCGAGCAGATGTTCTCCATTGACGTATTTCAGCACTGAATCAGCGATTTCGCTGTTTTTCTGCATTGCCTTGAATGATTGAGCGTCTCTTTCCGCGAGATTTCCTGATACTGAATCTATCCATTTTACTGGCCCTATCTTGCTTCCGCTTTCATCGTCTGAGAATACCATCATGTTTCTCAGCGTGTAATCCAACTGTGCTGTTCTTCCCGCCTCTCCTTCCGGCAAACCAACGTCAACGTATTCATATCTTTGCTCAACGTGCGCGTCGTTGGTTAATTCAGTTATTCTTTTCAATGTTGATGCCTGGTCG
>Ga0210057_1005598_pt1 | contig 16079 bp, 18 predicted proteins | sample CryGeyCG2114_010_2_FD_183968 | JGI IMG/M metagenome (GOLD analysis project Ga0210057, IMG submission 183968) | Groundwater microbial communities from aquifer - Crystal Geyser CG10_big_fil_rev_8/21/14_0.10 (SPAdes) (version 2) | ecosystem: Environmental > Aquatic > Deep subsurface > Groundwater ...
CAATTCAACTTGCTTTTTCAAATGACTTATAGTATAAATTACCTATGGAAATCGCATGACGCTTATCAGGTCGATTAAATCCTCCAGGTTCAAATATACCAACTTCGTCTGGAATTAGCTTCTTCTTAGAAAGTTAGTCAGCCCAAGTACATGAAGAAAGAACTCGAACCTGGAATGGCTCTGATTTACCTTATGGCCTGGCCATAAACGGTGACAATCTTAAGGCTCGCAAAGCAGATCTAAATGCTTTTTATGCCGTAGACTCTTTTTACTTTTACAGATGGTTTGGACACCTGACATTGAACGCTGCGCAAAGAAAGTCAAAAAAGCATAAAGACACTCATAAATTGCTCACCCCTATCGATACGGGCGCTCCGATAGGCGTTTCTTTGAGTGAACTTATCGGCATGAATAACGTACCTATACTTGTTGCCATAAATCAGCATAAAGCATCCGTAAGGACCGACTATATCGCAAAACGGATTCTAAATTCCCCAGTCGAATCAGATCGTGTTAGAAGATCTTATGCTGAAATAATTGTTGATGCAAAAGAGTGCAATGGAGGGGATGAAGAAGAAACACTGGCAAAAATTGCAATGGACATAGCAGTTCAAATGTTTAGCCTCACATGTAAAATTTACGATCCAATAATCGTTGAACAATTCGTAGCACTTATGACACCTGAACTGCGTCAATTATTCTTTGACCAAAATGCAATTCATGACATGGTAAAAGCAAGATATCGCATAATCAAAGCCCTTAACCCAATAGATTCAAATGATTTTATAGCTATTGATCAGATTTCAAACATATTACACGCTGCAGCTTACGATACTTTTAATGAACCTTACTTCTAAAATTTCAAGTCGTCGTTTATCATCTCCAACGAACAGGGCGTTTTCCACATGATTCGCCACAACCTATAGTATAGTATACACCTACGGCAGAAGCATTTGAAAGTAGACCCCGACCAACAAATGGCAGACTTAAGATGGGGCATCTTTTGAAATTGGAGTTATCATTTGAATGAAAGATCTATCACTAGATTATGTTTGCCACTGTATTATTTTGGAAGATGCGACCAGATCCCATCAGAATTTGAAGCTCAGCACCTAGAGAATTTCAGACCATTGGTCTTTGATTTTGATGGACAAGATATAGCTCCCGAAGGAGTTGCTATGACGCTAGCACAAAAACAACGGCTTCTCTAAGATCCATTTGAATTCGATGAGACTACTTTTTTTCGTACAGATTCGAGGAATAAAGCAGCGAGAGACAGTCTTAGCTATGGATCGCGTTATTTTTTGTTGTCCCGGATGACCCTTTGAACCATGCCACTTTCATGGAGGGAGAAATTTGATGTTATCGTCTCAAACTATGCGAGGTGCTATTTTACGCATCCAAATATTGCGCTACTGAATGCGGTCCAAGCCCTGAGTGTTGGTGGCTGGGCTCATATTGATTTCGATGTTACAAATAATCCTATTGCTTCAAAACATCAAAATTGGGATGATTTATATGAAAGGACCTGGGGTGTGTATTTTGATCTTTGCAAACTGAGGGATGAAGGATTTATCGAATTTGACTTGCCAAGAAAACCAGGAAAACTACCATTAGGTCAACTTAATATTGTTAAGCTCAAATCTATCCCGCTCGATTGGAAAACCAAATAGATCCATACTATTAGAATTCAATCTTCCCTTGACGAAAATGTCTCAAACCTTCATAATATTTTTATGCTTTCTTCAGATGATGGACGCGATGACAACGGAAAAGATCAAGAAAGGACAGGTGATGGCAAATTCACTCAAAAATCCTCCTTCACCTCCCCACTTAAACCCGAGGTTAAAATGAAGTCAGATATAAATGAGCCTCTTTTCTCATTTTCGATAAACAATCCTTTCAAAAAAATTCTTCAGTGGCTTGAGTACGTCAAAAAACATAACGCAACCAAATTTGATATGAAAATCAATGTTCCCTTGGTTGCACTCCCAGTTTTTTTTGTTGGAATTCTTGCATTACTGACTAGCTTTTTTGGCCTTGGTCAGTTCGCAAAAAATAGACAAATTGAATCGCTTCCCACACCGACCCCGGTTTTAGTGATAATGCCCACCGGCACCCCATCCCCATACAAAAGTTCTTTCATTGGAATCATTCAATCAACGTACTATCTCCCCTCAATCACCCCGAAATCAACAGATTCAACAGATTCCGCGGCAATCAATGGGCGGACATTTGAGACCAACAGATACATCCTTCTCGATCATGAAAATAAAATAACATTTTTGGATGTTGCTTCAACGATCCAAATGGATGGCTATGTCGGCAAACGTGTTTTGATAACAGGACTTTATGATCCTTCAGCCCAATCCCTTCAAATTTCCAAAAATGCAGATATCGAAATCATCAGATAACCTATTTAGGGATAGTCCCGAAACGGGACTATCCCTATTTTCCAGACCGTCATAAAAGTCCAGAGAGAAATGCATACTTCAGCAATTCAACAGTTTAGCAATTTAACAGTTTGACAGTTCAGCAGTTTAGCAATATAACTAAATCTAAAATCCATTTGCCTCAATAAGCAGTTTTGAAACCTGAATTGGTTCACAGAAGGTCCCCCTACGATACAACTTCATTATTAATGGCATTCGCGCAGTTACGATTGGCCTTATAATGTGTGGGTGGGTAATACAATCTCGAATATCTCGGTCAAATATGGTCAGAAATTCAGATACAAACTCTGGATCAGGTAGTTTGTTGGTGTGTGCCATTATCTGCAATGCAAGATCAGCAGTTAGATACTCAAAAGGATGTGTCCCGTTTAGATAGACAATTGGTCCAGGTGAATCAGAAAGTCCTCTTTTATTCTTCTTTCTAAATCCCTGCAAAATTTTTCGTTCACCTGATTTTACTTGAATATCGATCCAAGGAGAGTTAACGACGTGCTGCAAGTACTCTCCCGACTGTGTGGAAGTATTTATTGCAGCTCGTAGATCGATACCGGCTCTGTCCAATTCTGCATTTTTTGATGCTTGATAAACTCCTGAAAAAATTGGGTAAAATTGTGGAAGGAGAAAAAGCTGTCTTACGTGTTCTTCTGATCGATCACCTTTTGAAATATGGTGACCAAATTCATCATTGGACACTATAGGGATTGCATCAACCCACCCAGCAGGAAGAACAGGAAAATCAATATCATTCATCTTCTGGCACTTCGGAACGGCAATATATCCATATTCCATGATGGCATGATAGTTCACATTACTATATTTTTCAATACCAACAGGTCTTTGTCGAATTACTATAATGGGACTTTATAACAAATAAGTCACTTTTCCTGACTACTTGTCAACAATAGTAAATGTTAATCCCCTACACCCCTGAAGCAACTTATCTAATTGTAAAAGTCTGAAGTCTAATGTCTGACGTCTAATGACTGACGACGAACATGGGAAAGAAAAAAACCATAAGAATATTTCACCTCAATGAACCCCTTCAATCTCGTCTTTTTGCAAAGCTACTCTTGATTAACGTTATAACTTATAGTATATTTTCCAGATGACAGAAAGAAAAACGCGTCGCCAAGAAAATAAAAGGAGAAGGAGAGGAAAAAAAAGTAGTAGATTTCTGATGGATCGAAGAACATTTGCTTTTAAAGTGCTGCCTACTGCATTAGTTACCGCTTCAATGGCTGCGTATTTGCTAGGAAATATGGATCGTGATCCAGGTGTTGAATCTCTTGAAGGTTCGCTCCAATATATCCAGCAAGAAATTGAAAATAATAATCAGCTTAAAGACCTATACGAATATGATGATGAAAATACATTACGATTTATCGCCCATGCTGAAAATATTTTCACTAGTCTTACTGCAAGCCATGCAGATCCACACGTTATGGCTGCTTCTACTCATCTTGTAAATGCTGCCGGCATGCAAGTACTTTGGGAAAGCGCATTCTTAGATCCTGCAGTTACATCAATCGACTATCACCTAGTTTCGGCAAAGACATATATGGATCTAGATGGCAAGATGAGAATTGCAATAAACAAAGATGCCTATGGATTCAGAAAAGACGTTGTAGATGCAACGATAAAAGCAGGAAAACCTTTTGCCCCAACGGTATTAGAACACCTACTTGATGTTGCGCTTCACGAGCCATTTCATTATGAAGTAGGCAATCTCACCCTTAATCCTCCTCGGGAATATCAAAGTTCTCCATCACGATTCATGTACAACATCTATTCAGGTTTAGCAATGGAGGGTATGAATTTATCTACTAACCAACCCGCTTATTCTTTTGGTCCTATTGACGAAGCAAGTATTTATGCTCTTCAGCGGGATTTTCTTCAAACACGAATATCCTTCTATACTCATTATCTCGAGACAACAGATCAAATAACACTTGGCAAACAATTGTTTGCAAATGCAGGATATCCAAATCCAGAAGATATTCTTGCCTTAAGGCGCAGGCCTGATGCGCCAGTTGCTTTAATAGATTCTTTTACCACGAGACTTGACAATAGCCCCTTTAATGGCGGTAGCGTAGATGATGCATTCCAGTATCTTTCAGCCGTACAAAATGGGCTTGCTGCTGGAGATATAGGAGCAGTCTCGTCATATGTTCAAATGACCAATCCTCATGAGTAAATCGTTTCTTTTACCAGCGATTATCACCCTCCTCACACTCATAAACTCAATACCTTTCCTCACCACAAACTTTCATTCTTTACCCCCACTCACACCCTACCTTCCACAGTCCTCAAACCTGACAAAAATGAAATATTGCGGGGATGGGAGAGAATATCCCCCACTTATTATGAGTCATTTGGTCATTTATTTGGTATAATTATTACACATTAAATATGTAATCAATATGCCTGAATACCCTCCCAAGCACACTGCAATGATATGCAATATAACAAGATCTACCACTCAGAGCTTACTTCATGCGATGCACCTTTATAAAGATAGAATGCAAATACCACGTACTTCACTGGCAATTTACAATGGCATCAATGCGGCATTTCCAGAAGAGTGCGATTCTCAACCTTCAACCCTTCGTCTTCTTGATGCTTTTGCACCTGTACTTATCGCTGGAAATGAAGCAGCGGATATTGGCATTTCAGCTCGATTAAATAGAGGCAATAAACAATCAAATTTTAGTTCGCTGCTCACTTTGGAAAATATGACCAAACAAGTACTCCAAAGCAAAGCAGATGCTTTTACATCTGAATACCCTCAACATGCAGCTGTTGCTCATAACTTTACTGCTGACTTGATGATACTTTCATCCAATAGAGCTCAATTTTCAGACAAGTTTGACGTTTTTCTAGAAGTTGATAGCGCAATATTTGAAGCAGCATGCATTCAATTATGTGCTCCCAGTGTACTCAGACATGCTGGCGTTGATTTTGCTCAACCTGTCGCCACTCCAGAACAACTTATAAAAAAATATATGCCATTCCTTTCTATGGAACCCCATGTGGAAGATCTCCCCATAGTAAACAGATTGAAGTCTCTGCATGCCATAGAGATGCTACTGAAGATAGATGACGATACACGAGGTGTAGAGCCAGATACGCTTTTGGGATTACCAAGCTTTGTCACATGGGCAACAACCCGCGCACATGAAACCAATAGATCAGTAGATGATTTGCTAAATGAAAAAAAAGAAAGCTATTTTGATATTCTCAGATCAAGTCCATACATGTCAGTGCCAATGGTAAATATAATTAGAGGACTTTGTGAATTGACTAGTATTCATAAGGCACAAAGGACGGGGGTAGATAACCATATTCCACTTCCGCGTTTGCCATATTTTCACCGATTTACCACAACTCTTAGACATGAACTGTACAGTACAGGGATCCTTCATGATTTGTTTATGCCAGAGGTGGCAACAGCCTCCTCATAAGTTTATCCAAGAATTATCCTACCTGACCCATCTTCCAATCTCCAAAAATGCAGACATCGAATTCATCAGATAACCTATTTAGGGATAGTCCCGAAACGGGACTATCCCTATTTTCCAGAGTCACGTATAAACCGAGGTAGATAAAATCTATCTTCCAAACATCTTATCCCACCAATTTTTTGGAAATTTTATTTCATACTTTCCAAACCTCACTGATTTGTGTTCAACTTTTTTACTCTGATCTTTTGTTGCCTGTAAACCATTATTACTTCTCCCATCTGGACAATAATCTATTCCGCCATCGGAGAAAGTCTGCGGAAGATACACATGATAGTCCAATTCAGGATATGGTGGCATTGCAGTCCCTGGAGTTACTGTAGGTAGTCTTGGAACACAGGTTGGAGAAGGCTCTGGCTCAGGTGTAGATGTCGGAAGCGGCTCTGCAGTATTGAGAGGTATCGGAGTTGCTTTGAGCACTGGTTTCTTGTCACATTTTATGATCCCGCCGGGCATCTCCACGACATCCCCCGTATCTCCGGATGATTGAATGTTTACATTTGCCAAAACCAATCGTGGATCTGCATTAATTCCCAGTTTGATTTCATGGAGTTCTGGATTCCAGCCGTCACCATGTTCTTCACAGCTTATCGTATTTTGTGATGATGAAACAGGGTTTGCGGGGTCTACAAACATAATATTAATTATTCTATTTGTTCCTGCCTCCCCAATACATCCAAATTGAGGAGAATAATATCCAATGTATCCTCCATCTCCAACAGTCATTAAAACTCCATTCATATGAACGGTACCTTCTTGATTGGACGATGCATATGTATAATACTGATCTGGATACCCGTATGGATTTATATCATATATTTCAAAATGAAATGTTCCGTCTCCTGTAATATCTTGAGCAAAAACGTTGTAGCAACCTGCTGATGAGATATCGTACTCCATTGAAGTCGGAATGGGTCTTGGAGTGATTTCTGGGGTAGGAGTTGGATTATTTGGTGTTGGCGTTGGCGTAAATATTGGAGTAGGAGATGGTGGAACAGGAGTATACACGCTGGTAGGAGTTGAAGAAGGAATTGGGGTTGATATGTCATTTTCTTGACACTTTGTCAAAATTAAATCACCTATATCCCATGAATTTTGAACATTTCTAGCACTCCAGTAAGACATACCAAATGCTACGCGATCTGCTGAATATACTGGTTCAGGAATATTGTCAATCATCATCCCGATCTTGTCATTTAAACTCACTTCAGTGATGCCTGTAACAAGGGTTATTGCAATACTGTATAAATCATCATCAGTAATATCGTTTGGCGTAGTTATTCCTGTGGCAATATACACATCAAAATTCATTTGTCCATTTTCAGCATTTGGATCACCTGACCAATAAGCATGATCGTAATTGAGTGTCCAATCTTTTTGAGGATTGGTCAAATCACCTACTGTCATCATAGGATCTAGAAACCCACCTGCTTCAAACTTGAACTCCGAAGTATCATCCAAGTCAACCTTAATATCAAGTGATCCATCAACGTTACGAGTGAATACAAATTTGGACTGTAGATTAGGGTCAGTATCAAAGTTTTCAAATTCACCAAGCGGCACCTTTACACAACTCTCTGGCCGATTTGGCACAATCGTCTCAGCACTCAAAGCAGGTGTTATAAAAGGCATCAATCCAAAAGTCATCAACGCTACTCCAAGAACCAATTCTGGACGTTTTCTTAAAAATTCTTTTATTCTGCCTTTTTTTTGTGGACTAACCGGCCGATTTTCTACTGACATAATATCTTATAGTAATAATGCATATTGCATATGTATTCTACTATAAGACAACAGTAATATCTATAGGTTGTTTATCACGACTCGATATCCAACATCAGCAGTTCAACGGAAGTGCTTTTTAAACTACCAACAACTAACTACTAATTCAGCATATACAGCTTCATAACCTTCTCCGTCATCCTCTCAAAAAAAAATTCTCCATTCGTAATTCGTCTTTCGTAATTCGTAATTCGTAATTTGTCAGCAATATCATTGACGTTAAATGGATCAAATGAAACATAGCCATCCCCCATTAGTTCATGAAAAACCGGTATATTTGAGGCGATTATTGGGCAACCGAAATGAACTGCCTCAATGAGAGGTAATCCAAAACCTTCGGAAAGAGACGGATTAACGAGCGCTTTGGCATTTTTATACAAATAAACAAGGTCATCGATTTTTGCGTCATGCATAAATTCAATATTTTCAATCCTAGAAGTCTTGATCTGATCTTTCAATTTTTTTGCAAACATATTATCAGGCCCAACAAGTAGAAGTTTGGATTTTTGACGAGAACGTTTGAACGCTTCGACCAGTCTCCCAACATTTTTATGAGGATAAAAATTTCCAACATATAGGAAAAATGGAGTTGTCAACTTAGCTCTCAACTTTTCATTCTTTTTAGCATTCAATAACTCAAAATTAACACCTTCATAAATAGGCTCAATTTTGGGCTCAATATTTTTTCCGTAATACTCCACCAACTGATCTTTGACCGTTTGAGTCGGTGTAATAATTTTTTTTGCGTTTTTGATCTGAGCTGATAGAACATATTTGAATATTTGATGCTTAATTTCATAAAATATGAAATTGAGGGTTGAGGCGCGACCTGTTTTGAATAACAAAGGCGTAATATCATGAACTGTTGCGATAAATGGCCTTTTATAAAGAACCGGGTAACTAAAATAAGTAAAATGCATGAGGCCGAGGTCATCGCGCATGATTTCGCCATAAAACGTAGTCTGTTCGGCGATCGTATGCCAGCGGGCACTTACCATTCGTTTTATAAAATGTTTGGATGGAAACTCGATCTGATCAAAATCCAAAGGCAATAGATATATATAGAAAATAATATCGGGATTATCAATTTTGACAAGATAATGAAGAAGATTCCTCAGATATGTTCCTACTCCAGTTTGAGAGTACAGCCGCGCGTCTATTCCAATTTTTTTCATATCCTAGATTTGAGGTTAATGAAAAAATACACCAATTGATTAATAAACCAGTTGTTTTCGTCATCATAGTGTTTCTTATAAAAGATACGCATCGCATTGTAATAGTACTCTTTTGTCTTACGCTTTATATCTCTATTATGAGTACTGCTTTGGTATTTCAGATGGGTGACAGTATGGCAAGGATCATAAATTATTTTATAACCCAACTCCTTCATGCGATACGAAAGGTCCAGATCCTCTCCATACATGAAATACGTCTCGTCAAATCCGACCAACTCGTTAATAACCTTCTTTGGAGATAAGAGAAATGCTCCACTTGGTGAATCGATTCCATGTATTGTTCTTAAGTCTTTATGAGTCAAGTGATATCCTCCAAAAAACCTCTTTAGAAATGGAAATAAATTTGCCAGCTCTTCAAGTTTTGCAAAATAGCAAAAAGAGTTCCATACAGTTGGAAATCCCCGATGTGATGCAAGATCGATCTGTCCAGAAGGCAACTCTAATCGTACCGTAAGTGCGCCAACTTTTTTATGTTTATCAAAATAATTAAATATTTTTTTCCAATTTATTTTATTGATTATCGCGTCGGAATTCAGAAATAATATGTACTCACCTGTCGCATTGTGTATTCCTCGATTATTTCCCTTTGGATAACCCTCATTTTGAAGATTAAATATCGAAGATATCTGAACATTTTCCAATGTATTATTTTTTTTGAACTCTTTAATCATGTCAGTCGACCCATCAGTTGATGCATTATCAACGACTATGATTTGAGATAAAAAGGAAGATTTTTTTAGACTCGAAATGAGAGCGTCCAAACATTTGCGCGTTATCTCTTTTGTGTTAAAAGAAAGAATTATGATTGAAAGTTTTGGCATAGCAATGTAAAGACTACGGTACCAAATAATACATCTTTTTGTCGGACTAGGAATGACTGCTTAAATTAACGCTTTGGAGATTGCTTCTGTCTTCTTGCTTTTCCACCAGTTCCTACTTTTCGTCTTTCACGAACTCTAGGATCGCGCGTTAACATACCTTCAGGTTTAAGTTTTGGTCTATAGGTATCATCTATGAGACATAGCGCTCTTGAAATACCATGAATTATGGCGTCTAGCTGTCCGCTTTTTCCCCCTCCACGAACAAGGATGCTTATTGCAAAACGATCTTCAACACCCGTTAGAACAAGAGGTTTGGCCAATATATTCTGCTCGACCGTTGATGGAAAATAAACTTCTGACAGCTTGGAGTTAATCATTATCTGTCCCTGCTTGATAACATTGGATTTTACAGTGACTGTCTTATCTTTTTTACTAACAATATACAATCTTACACGAGCTGACGATTCTTTCCTTCGTCCAACTGCTTCGTAGTACTCAATATCTTTGATTTTTTTTACCATGGTTTATTTTATATTTATACCTTTATTAATAATTTATTTATTACTCTTAAATTTATCAGCATATGGGTAGTTTTCGCCTGGGTATACATGCAATCTTGCAAGACGTGGATCGCGATGTTTATTCTTTGGCAACATCCCAGATACCGCATGTCGAATAATCTTTTCAGGATCGCGTAACATTATATTTTTAAAAGTCTCCACTTTTCTTCCGCCTTGATACCCAGAGTATTGATCATACTCTTTTTCATCTTCTTTTTTTCCTGTAACCTTGACTTTTGCTGCATTTATGACTACGACATGATCTCCAGCGTCGAGATATGGAACAAAATTCCGCTTGTCCTTACCTTGTAGAAGGCGAGACATCTGAGTGACCGAACGACCCAATACGACATTTTTCAAGTCTATCAGGTGCCACTTACGCTCGACTTCAGTTTGTGAAATTGATCTTGTTGATGTTGTGACTGATACCATAATTATAATAAATTTTTTTAGGCTTTTACGACTTTTTTTGCTTTTAGTTTTTTAACTTCTGCATTTTTTACTGTTTCAATAACGTTTTTTGCTGCTATCTTTGCTTTTGTTTTAGCTTTTGGCTTTTGCTCCCAGTCAATGACTACAGGATGAGCCCACTCAACTCGTACCATACTTGCTCCATCGTTTTCACGAATTCCAAGTTTTATTATTCGAACATAGCCACCAGCAATATCTTTTACAGCTGGTCCAACCTGTTCAAATAATACTTTAATATACTCAGGCTCGGGAAAATACTTTAAAAGTACGTTCTTGTTAGACTGAGTAAAAGTTCGAGATTTGCTAACAATACGATCAATATTCATCTTCAAGACTTTTCCCTTCAAATGAGTCGTAACCACCGTTGATCGACGTAAAAAGTTTTTCATAAGCTTTCTTACGATCATCTGATTTGAGTCTACTCCAGAATGGAATTTAGTATTTTTTACTTGATGTTTCATGATTTTCTAATTTCTTTTTAACAAATATTCTTGATTACTTTAACGAGACATCCATCTTTTTTAGCTCTTCTTCGATCAAATCGATAGATTTTTTTCCAACGCCTTTGAGATTTACTAGATCCTCGTAACCACGCTCAACAAGATCCGCTACTGTTTCGATATTCTCGCGAAGCAAAGCATTTATTACTCGTGATGGCAAATTTAATTCATCGATAATCGTCTCATATGCTTTTGGATTTGTATCAAGCTTTGAAGCTTCAATTAGAGCTTTTTTATCTTCATCAGTGAGCTCTTCAATAGAAATGATCGCTGAAAAGTGATTTGCGAGAATCGTACCTGCCTGTTTAATACTTTCTTCAGGATCAATACTTCCATCAGTCCATACTTCGAGAAGTAGTCTTTCAAAATCAGTTTTTGAACCAACTCGTGCTTCTTCAACTTTGAAGTTTACTCGAGTAACTGGAGAGAATGACCCATCAATTCTGACATATCCTGTAACTTCTTCTATCTCTTCTTCAGATTGATAACCGTATCCTTTGCGAACAATTCCTTCCATTTCAAGGACTCCCTTTGCATCAGTAATTTCTCCAAGATAAAGATCTCCATTTACGACTTTTATATTCCCTTCAAGATCTTTTGCAAAAATTTTCCTTTTTCCTTTTGCAGAAATTTTTACATCAAATGGTCCATCTTCTTCAGATTCAAATCTAACTTGTTTAAGATTGAGGACGATGTCCAAAACCGATTCTTTAACTCCTGATATTGTTGTAAAAAAGTGTGATGCATGCTTAAATTTCACATTTGTGATCGCATATCCAGGAAGAGATGATAATAAGGTGCGTCGAAAAGCATTCCCGATCGTATTGCCAAAACTTGTGTGTAATGGTTCATAAATAAAACTTCCGTAATCTTGATATTTCTCAACTACTTTTACTGTAAACATTGGTTTTAACATAATAGAAAATACAATTATTAAAAAATTACCGTGAATAAAATTCAATAACAAGTCGCAAATTTATTTGCTGGGAAATTATAGAATTGTCCGGTGTACTAGTTATAGTTCCTGAGGTTTTTTTTGCGGTTAACCACTCAGGGATTATTGCATCAGTTTGAGACTGAAATTCGGCAATATACGGTATTTCTCGGGTCTCTTTTTTTGCAAACTCAATCTTTTCTCCATTTCTCACTTGATATGAAGCGATGCTTACAATGCTTTCGTTTACATTGACATGCCCATGATTAACCAACTGGCGAGCAGCAGCCCTAGTAGGTGTGTATCCTAGCCTATAAACGACATTGTCTAGTCTGCGTTCAAGAAGCTCGCCCAGGTGAATTGCTGTATTTCCTTTTTTTCTTGACGCTGTCTTGAAATATTGTTTAAGCTTACTCTCTGTTACGCCGAACATATAAGCCAATTTCTGTTTTTCTCGTAGTTGTTTGGCGTGTTCAGTATCTTTACGTCTGCGCTTTCCACGTCCAGCTCCATGCTGACCAGGCTTAATATTTAATTTTTTAAATAGAGATGCGTGAGCTTTAGATCCTGAAGTTTTTAAACCAAGATCTAGATTTTCACGTCTTGCTATTTTATTCCGAGGACCAGTGTATCTCATACTTTATTTAATTAACAATTAACAATGTGCAATGAACAATTAATAATGCTAAATTCGTAATTTTAAATTCGTAATTCGTAATTGATCATTCGTAATTAAAATATTAAACCCTTCTCAGTTTTGGAGGCCTAACTCCATTATGAGGAATTGGGGTAATATCAATAATTCTTCCTACTTCCAAATCTGATCCGCGTACTGCGCGAAGCGATGATTCACGACCAGGACCAATTCCTTTGACGTAAATATCTACTCTTCTGAGTCCATTTTCTCCAATCGCTCTTTGTAATGCCGCTTCCATCGTTACAGTTCCTGCATATGGAGTCGATTTCCTAGTTCCTGCAAATCCATGCATTCCGCATGAACTAATAACAATTGTATTTCCTTTTTCATCAGTTACCGTGACTAAGGTGTTGTTGAATGTAGCTGTAATATAGATTCTACCTGCCTCAACAATTTTTGTCTTCTTCTTAGTGTTCTTTTTGATATTTTTTTGTGATTTTTGTGCCATGATTATATTTAATATTATTTGGTTGTCGTATTTTGATCCAACTTTGCCCATGCTTCCTTAGATAGTGCTCCGACAGTTCTTCTCTTTCCGCGATTAGTACGACCATTAGATCTTGTTCTCTGACCGCGTGATGGAAGTTCTTGACTATGGCGCATACCTCGATACGAACCAATCTCACGTAATCTTTTAATATTTACGCTTCTTTCTTCTCTCAAATCTCCTTCAATTTTAAAGTTTTTATCAATAAATTCTGATAGTTTTTTTACCTGTTCCTCAGTAATATCTTTTACCCGCATATCAACCGGGATCCTCGTCTCTTTTAATATCGACTCCGAAGTTGTCCAGCCAATTCCAAAAATCAAAGTAAGCGCATAATCAATACGCTTATCATCCGGTAATATTACACCCATTAACCTTTGCATCGAATTTTTTTAAATATTAATTTATTAAATAATTATCCTTGTCTTTGTTTATGTTTTGGATTTCTTTTGCAAACCACATACATCTTCCCACGGCGGACAACAATTTTACACCCATTACAAAGTTTTGTCACTGCTGATCTTATATTCATATTTATTAAGTCGACTTTCGATAAACTATTCTGCCTCGATCAAGGTCATAAGGCGTTATTTCCACCTTAACATGATCTCCAGGTAAAATTTTTATATAAAATTTTCTCATTTTTCCTGAAAGATAACTAAGGATAATCTTTTCACTATTATCAAGTTTGACCTTGAAAAGAGTGTTTGGGAGGTTCTCAATAACTTCTCCTTCGACTACCGTTACATTATTTTTCATAGGAAAGCATATTCTATCACAAAATCACGTCAATATGAAGGTTTCTTCGTCTTCGACGGCGATACTTCTCTCAAAACACGCAGATAAACTTCTATCTTTAGTGATAATTGACCACTTTCGCCCAGGTTCATATGCGATTTCTTCAGTTCCCATTGAGTAAATTATCTCAACCGCAATTGTCAGCCCAGATGCGAACTTCTTAGTTTTCTCAATTGGTCTATCGAGATAGTTTAACACATATGGATCTTCATGGAGTTCTTTTCCTATTCCATGACCAGTTAAGTCCTTGAGAATAAAATATCCAGCTCCTTCGATTTCATTTTGTATATACTGTGAAACAACTCCCATTCTAACTCCGGCTTTAATTTTTTTGATTGCTGATAACAGTGTGCTTTCGCCTTTTCTCAAAAAACTTTGAACTTTATCATCCTTTTTTTCACCGACTATAAAAGTGGTTGCATAATCCGTATGAAGTCCAGCATAATAAACTCCAATATCAAGGGTGTATACATCTCCATCTTCCAATTTTTGACTCGATGGAATAGTATGGACTGCTTGTTCGTTTATAGGCTGGCAAGTTGTCCAGCTGTAACCCGTAACCTTTTTAAATGATGACATTGCACCACGGTCAAGTATCATCTTTTCAGCTTCGACATCGATCTCGAGAGTCGTCATCCCAGACTTAATTTTTTTTTCTAATTCATCTGCTACTTCACGAAGAATTTTACCGCCGTGCTTCATGTCCAAGATCTGTTTTTTGCTTTTTAAATTAATCATTTAAGTAAAGAGCATGTTTATGAAAAAGAAACTTCGCGATATATTTCATCAAGTTTTTGCTGAAATTCATCTATTGAATAGTTGTTTTTAACAATATAGTCGGCGTATGCAATTGTTGGACCCATATGGGTATTTAAAAGCTCATCCAAATCACGCTCTTTGCCTGCGAGACCAGAACGAGTTGATCGTTTTTTAATCCTGCGATACCTTTTTTGCTTTTCTGCAAAGACACAAAGAATAAATATTCTAACTTTAGAAAATTCTTTTTTAAGAAAAATATACTCTTCCCATGAACGCATTCCTTCGATAACAATAATCTTACTTTTTGAAAGCTTTTGTTTGATTGTTTCTGCACTCAGCTTTGCCATTGCCTCAAATCCATATTTTGCTCTTAATCCTTGCCTCACTTCGTGATGAACTTTAAGAGAATGTTTTGGATCAATTTTTTCAACCCTCTTATTGACAATGTCTGAAAAAGACACAAACGGTAGGTTGTGTTTTTTCTTTAAATACTTTGCAGCATTTGTTTTGCCAGCACCAGGTAGTCCGACGACTGCAATTATCGTATTACCCTTTTGCTTCCATGTCTTTAGTTGATTTTTTACTACGATCTTACCTAGCGACTTCAAAACCGCTTCATTTACCTGACGAATGGTTTGAGTTCCGTCAATTTCAACTAATATATCTTTTTTTGCATAATAATCAAGTACTGAGGAGGTATGTCTCTTAAATAGCTCTATCCTTTTTTTAATAGCATCTATCGTATCGTCATCTCGCTCCTCGTTTCGATATGCAAGTCTCCATAATGCTTCTTTATCTGGAATATGAATATGCAGCACTTTGTCGACGTTATTTTTGAATTTCTTAACTTGAGTGATTGTTCGAGGAAAACCATCGATAATATAACCTTTTTTATACTCAGGTCGAGACAGATAGTTATTTACAATTTCAACCGTTAGACTATCTGGAATCAATAAACCAGAAGACATGAGAATTTTTACCTTTTTCCCAAGCGCAGTTTTCTCTTTAGCAATAGCTCGAAATATATGACCTGTAGAGAGATATGGGACACCCAACTGCTTTGA
>Ga0210057_1005599_pt1 | contig 16079 bp, 14 predicted proteins | sample CryGeyCG2114_010_2_FD_183968 | JGI IMG/M metagenome (GOLD analysis project Ga0210057, IMG submission 183968) | Groundwater microbial communities from aquifer - Crystal Geyser CG10_big_fil_rev_8/21/14_0.10 (SPAdes) (version 2) | ecosystem: Environmental > Aquatic > Deep subsurface > Groundwater ...
CTAGCATGATTTACCTGTACGCCTTTGGCTCCATAAAGAGTGACTTGTGGACTCAAAAAATCGTAAAGGCTATCGGTCATCCCCGTCACCATGTGAAGCTCATCAATGGTTTTAAAAGGTTGATTGGGTGGGAGTTGAACATCCGCATTGCGACTAGAATAATTGGAGGATTCATCTCCTCCATTAAGACTTACAGAGTCTTTATCTTGCCAATCAATGATGTTGTTCACAATCTCTTCTGCGTTTAAGTCCCTATGGGTATCTAACCACTCTTCGTCATTATTTTTTTTATTTTCAATCATGCGAATAAGGTTTTGCTTGGCAATTTTAGCTAAGCCTTTTGAAGGCGAAACTAAATCTGTAAGGTCAATTTTTGAAGACTCTGATTCTATGGTGGCCTGAAAACTGGCATCCATAAAACTATCTTTAAGAATTTCTTGCATTTGCTCTTGATCTATTCGGCTGGCCTCTTGGGGCAGAACGAGGGGCCAGAAAAAGGGGGTTGTCCAGACCTTATCAAGTAGGGCCTTCTGTTCACCAAGTTGAGAACCTAACTGCTCCATGGCTTGTCGGTAAATATGAATGCGGAGCAGACTGATCTCAACGCCGGCTTTGGCCGCATATCGGGCCTTCAGTCTTTGAATCTCTTGAGCCGAAATGAGGTACTCACTGGCTGTATCATAAGCAAGCTCCACAGCTAAAAAAGCAATGATAGCCACTGTGGTGATGGCCATAAGTATGGCGACTCCAGATTGATTGAGTGGCTTCAAAATTGATTTCATATTTAGATTAAGAATCCTTTCTATTCTGTTGGAAAACGATTTTCATCGGGTATTTTTTTATTCTCAGGGTTATTAGGAAAGGCCACCGAAACAACACCTGAAATTCTTGAGACCCTTTCCATTTCTTCCACTGCCAATGTGATTTCAACGGCTTGAGGAAAACGGCTTTGTGTGGCCGTATCATCGGCTCCTGTTTTCCATGAAGAGACCCAATCTTGCTTTCCTTCTCCAAAGTAACGAAGCTTAAAATCTTTGATATTTTCTAGTAGTAAAGTTGGGTTACCACCCTTGGTAATGTCTTGATCTATATAAGGCGTGGTTCTACGCCAGAGACATTGCACTTGCTCTCCAGTGGAAAAAGATCTGCAAGGGGCTAAAAAATAACTTACCTCCATTTGATGACTTTCTGGTGAGTCTTTGTACATACGAATGTTTCCTAAAGAAGAAAAACTCATGGATGAGTCTGAACCTTCAAATTGTGTAAAGTTCTCAGATTGTTTAGGTTCAAAATCCAATTTAATGGGAGTGCCGCCGGTGTTTCCACCAGAGGTAGCTTGCCCATTGGTGGAGTCTGCGGCTTTTTCACCTGGTTGTCCGTCCGTACTTCCAGAGGCAGCTCCTCCGTTAGAGTTATTTTTTGGTTTTTTGCATTGTCCAGCATCGCATTTTTTTTTGATCTCCTGTTCTACCTCGGAGTTAATATCACGATAGTGAAAGGCCATAGATAGATCTCGCTCGATCAATCGAAAGGCGTTGGTGAGCTGAGAGTCTCTATCGATTTCTGCTTGAAGACGATTTTTATCTTTGACGGAACGTGAAACCGAGCGTGAGGTAAATGCCATAAGAATGGCAAGAATAGTAATGGCAATGAGAACTTCAATAAGAGTAAAGCCTTTATTTCTCATGGAGTGATTCCTCCGCCATCTAGGTACTCTACCATATAGGTTGTGAGACTGTGCTTGTAGGGTGGTTTTTCCTCAGAATCTCCTGGGCGTCTATAAAGCACAGTGATTCTCATTTCTTTAACGGCCTTCTCAATGGTCTCTTGGATTTTTTTAACAATCATAATTTCTTGTTCAGTGGCTCCTCCATCACGAGCTGTAAGAGCCGAGGACATATCGGGGAGGGTGATTTCGCGGCTCTCCAACTTCCATGTGTATTCAGGGTAGTCTTCACCAAAATCACCCTCATCTTCCTCTGGAATTTCGCTGGTTGGTCGATCTTTGTACTTTAATTCCATTTCTGTCATTTTTCTTTGAAGCAACAAAGACATTGTGCTGACAAGCCTTGATTTACGAATAGAATTTAAACTTCCACTCCAAGAGTTTCCCAAAACAATGAGTGCTCCTGCCAAGATCATCATGGCAATGAGGGTTTCTATTAGCGTAAACCCTTTCTTTCTCATTGTCTTAACTCCTCCAAACTTGTGACTCCAGGAACAATTTTAGCTTGGCCCGTGAGAGGGTTCACCACAATGCTCCAATGGGTCTCTTTGCCATCTCCAATTTGAATGATCGACTCTTCAGCAAGGCCTTCGGGAATAAAGTGAATGTAAATACGTCCTCCACTAAAAACGGCATTACGACTGGCTATTTCAACTCGCTCAATTTTAATATTGGATGAAAACTCATGTGGTTTTTTAGTAATGGTGGGGTCCATCTCAAAACCTTCATCTGAGGGAGGTGCTTCGCTATCATCATCAGTGGGAGCTTGCATAAGTACCGATCTATCGGCGGCCTCCACCCAAAATTGACTATTTGTACCTTCGCCAAATTCTAAAACAAGGCGGTATGTTTTTCTATTAAGACGAGCAAGATGGTGTAATCGTTTGATCAAAACAGAGAGAGTGCGCCCCTCTCTTTTGAGTTTGGCTCCAGTGGTTTCCAGTTTGGGTACAGCAACAACCATCATTAGGCCCAAAATGGCCATCACAATCATAATTTCAACGAGGGTGAAGGCCTTTTGATTTTTCATGCAACCAGTTTACAGGTCTTCGCTGGAAATGTCCTCATCGTTTCCACTGCCGCCCTCTACTCTGTTTTTTCCGTAAGATTTAACAAGGGGAGTGGAACCATTGAACTCGTAATAAAATTCAGTGCCCCATGGATCGTTCAGGTCAGATTCTTTTTTCAGGTAAGGATCTGGTCCCCAATTACCTCGGCAACTTTCTGGTCTTTGTAAAAGGGCTCTTAAGCCTTCTTCAGTGGATGGATAGTTTTGGCAGTCGGTGTAGTAAAGGTCTAAAGCGGACATAATATTTGTAATTTGAATTTTAGCTGTTTTACCTTGGGCTTTGAAAAGCTTAGGCATCACTTGAGTGGCTAATACAGTCATTAAACCACCTATGATCACAAGAACGATCATGATTTCAATCAGGGTCATTCCCTTTTGATTTCTCATAATAGTGGGCTTTGATATTAAATTCTTTAATCTTCTCAACATGTTGCGCGCTCCTTCTTCAAGAGAACATTGTGTCTGAGTGAGAGATGTAGGTCACGAAAAATTTATTTTGAGTAACATAAGACTTTGTTTTTACTGGCTCTTGGTTTAATGATGCCAATTGTTATTGAGGAGGAAATCATGAAATACCTTTTTTCTGTCTTATTAGGGCTGAGTTTGGTTTTTATTCAGGATGGAGAGGCGAGAAGTCAGCCTATCAATTTTTCTAAAAGCTACTCTCAGTTATTTCAGACAGAAAATCTTAATGAGGCCATATGGCTTTCTCAAAACCTCAGCTTTGCTTTAGGACAAACAGTGAAAGTGGTTCCTTTTGACAATAATTTTCAGCTACAAACAACAGTTGTAATGACTCAACAGGAGCCCACTCCTCCCGACGACGATGATAAAGATGATGACGACGACAAGGGTGGTTGGAAAAAAACCAAAGCTTTTTTTGGCCCAGAGTTTGGTTATCCAACGGGTCTTGGTTTAAGAGCCGGAATAGAACTACTAAAGGGTGTACTTTCAGTTAGTTTTGATGGCGGTATCTTCACAACGATTGCGGGCGTAGGGACTGTGGTGAATGTGACTCCTTTGGCAGTAAAAGGTTATAAGTTTTTGTACATCAATGGAAAACTCTATGGGTTTCAAGCAACCGATATTGAAAACTCCAAAGAAGATCAGGTGCGATCAGCATATATGGCAGGGATTGGTGTCGGCGTACGGTTTTCACGAAAACTGTTTTCTCCATACGTAGAGGTGGGGCGTGGAAAGTACTTTCGTCAGCATCACTCTGGAAAACAGAGTTCGCAGTGGGACTGGTACACAATGATAGGGTTTACAACCACTTGGTTCTAATTAAATATTAGCCACATTGCTCATCTGAAAGATGGGCACCATAATCGCAATAACAATAATGGCCACCACGATCCCCATCACGACGATCATGAGTGGTTCCATTAAGCTAGTAAGTCCCTGGACACGGTTTTTCACTTGAAAATCATAGGACTCACTGACTTGGGTGAGCATGAATTCGAGCTCTCCCGTTTTTTCTCCAATATTGATCATATGAATAACAATAGGTGGAAACTCACCACTTTTCTTTAAAGGTCCAGCAACACTTTCTCCTTCCGAAATATTATTTCTAGCATCGATAATGGCTCGAGCTAAAACAGCATTGCCCACCACGTTCTTCACAATATCCATGGCATTTAACATGGGCACACCACCAGCTAAAAGAGTAGAGAGTGTGCGAGTGAAACGGCTAACCGCAATCATGCGGATCAATGGACCAGCGATGGGGAGCTTAAGGAGAGTCTCATCCCACTTGACAGCACCTTCTGGAGTTTTTTTCCAATTTTGAAAAGCAAAGAAAGCAAATACTCCGCCACCGAGAATCAACCACCAGTAATTGATAAAGAAATCACTGATGGAAATCACCACTTGCGTGTACCAGGGAAGTTTTAAATCTGCCTGTTCAAAAATTTGAGTGATCTTTGGAATTACGTAAATAAATAGTACTGAGAGTAAAAGTGAGGTGAATACCATCATAAGAACAGGATACATCATGGCTGACTTTACTTTTGAGCTGAGTTCATTTTGAGCCTCAGTAAACTCAGCTAGTCGCAGTAAGATAATATCTAAGGTGCCCGACATCTCACCAGCTTCACACATAGACACATAAATATTAGTAAAAATATGGGGGTATTTTCCCAAGGCTTTGTGAAAGCTTGTTCCTTCATTGACCATATTTTTAATGTCAGACATGACATCCCCAAGGAGGGGGTTATCGACCTGGTCTGCAATGGCAGCCAAAGATTCTACTAACGGGATGTTAGCTTTTAAAAGCGTAGCCAACTGTCTCGTCATCAAGGCCATATCTTCGATGGGAATTTTTCCACCACCAGAGACGCCTTTTTTACCTGACTTTGTTGTTTGCTTTGTTTTGTCTTTTAAGTCGACAACGTAGATGCCATCTTTTTTTAATTTCACTCGCGCTGTACGAGTGGAATCAGCATCTAAAGTTCCTTTGACATTTTTACCAGTTTTATCAAGACCTCTATACTCATAGACTGGCATGATCAATCATCCGCTTGTGTGTTAGCGATTAGTTCTTCAATGGTGGTGATTCCTTTGATAACTTTTTTGACTCCATCTGAGCGCAATGCCAGCATACCCTCTTCAATAGCTGTTTTTTTAATGGTATTACCATCCTTTTTTTGAAGGATAAGCTGACGAATGGTATCACTGATGATCATCAGCTCCGAAACCACGCTTCGACCAATATAACCTTTTTGATTGCATTGGTTGCATCCAATGGCTTTATAGATCTTTCCGTTCACTAGCTCAGCACGATTCATTCCCACGCTAGCAAGCTCTGCATCTGTGGGTTCGTAGGTGGCCTTACAATGAGGGCATAGTACGCGCACAAGGCGCTGAGCTGCCACACCTAAGAGTGAGCTAGCTATTAAGAAGGGTTCACAACCCATATCTAATAAGCGAGGAACCACTCCAGCAGAGTCGTTAGTGTGAAGGGTAGAGAGCACCAAGTGACCAGTCAGTGAGGCATTAATGGCAATCTCAGCGGTTTCAAAGTCACGAATCTCACCAATCATAATCACATCAGGATCTTGACGTAAAATGGCTCTAAGGCCACTGGCAAAGGTGAGCCCAATTTTAGGATTCACTTGAGTTTGACCAATGCCGTGCACCCTTTGCTCCACGGGATCTTCGACCGTAACAATATTTAAATCCGTACTATTGATTTTGGTAAGACAAGCATAGAGAGTGGTTGATTTACCAGAACCAGTAGGACCTGTGACAAGAATAATACCGTGGGTTTTTTCTAAAAGATCACCGATATGATCCATCACTAAAGTAGAAAATCCCAGTTGTTCCAACTGAAGAACCACATTGGATCTATCTTGCAAACGCATCACTAGGCGCTCTCCGTGAGCCGTGGGCAAAGTGCTCAAACGAATATCAATGTCTTTTCCAGCTAACTTTAATGGGATGCGACCATCTTGGGGTAAGCGCTTCTCAGCAATGTTGAGGTTGGCCATCACTTTAATTCTTGATGTGATGGAGTTTTGCAGTTTTTTAGGGGGCTTAAAAATATCGTAAAGAACTCCATCAATGCGAAAACGAATCACAAGATCTCTTTCGTAGGGCTCAATGTGAATATCAGAAGCTTTTTCTTTCACGGCTCGAAAGAGTAGGGTGTTTACCAAACGAATCACAGGAGCATCATCATCTCCAGCTTCGAGGAGATCAATGATAGGCTCATCTAAATCATATTCTTCTTGTTCAATGTCATCTAAGCCATCGAGAGCTGCTGTGGACTTTTCATAAACTCGGTTAATGGCATCTTGAAGTTTTGAACTTGTTGTTACAAGAGGCTTTGTTCTTTTGTTGTAAAGCACCTGTAGATCGTTGAGGACCTTTGAATTTAAGGGGTTTGAAACCAAAACAGTGACACTGTCGCCCTCGTCTTTATAGGGGAGAATTTCATGGGACTTAGCATAGTTAATGGGTATTTTTCGAATTAAATCCACAGAGATATCATTAACAGGAATGTCTTTAATAAAAGGAAGCTTCATCTCTTGGCAAAGTATGGCCAAAAGCTCCTCGGCATTGGCCTGCTGTTGACTGCTTCCCTGCGATAAGAGCTCACCCACTGTGGGTCCGTTATCAGTGGCTGACTTCATTAAAAACTTCAACTGATCCGGCGTGAAGCTCGTATTTTTAAGTAAAATGGAATTTACATTTTCAATGCCCATTAAAACTCATTCTATTGTATTGTGTTGGGGGCTTCAAGACCTTCCCCTGTTCCAAAATCTAACTCGCTATCATCTCGAGTTTTTTCTCCTGGAAGTTGACTGTCACGTCCCAAATTAACTTCGGCGCTTCGAGCAATGCCCTCGGCATCACGGCCAAAGGGGTCTCGACCTCCCATGTTTTGTCTTACATAATCCACACGCTCAGAGAGTTTGCGGCCCAAGAGTTGCAATCGATCACTGGCCGTTCTCATCACATGGGGAGTGATAAAAACAAGAAGGTTCACTTTGGAGTGGGTGACACTTTTACCTTTGAAGAGCCAACCTAAGATGGGAATATCACCCAAGAGAGGGATCTTCTTAACAGTTTCATCTTCTTGATCTCGCATCAAGCCGCCAAGAACGGCTGTGTCTCCATTTCTTACAACAATATTCGATTTTAAAGCCCGCTTGGTGGTGACCACAGCAGAGTCAGCCAAGGCCTTAGCCGCCACTTGTTTAGAAGAGAGTTGTTTGATCTGTTGGTCAAACTCAATACGAATGGTGTCGTCGGTTTTAGAAATATGTGGTTTGATCTTTAACTTAATGGTGGCATCTTCACGGGTCACACTGGTCGTGGCCGTCGTACTGCCTTGGCTGGTGGATGCCGATACAGGAACTGTATCTCCCACTTCAATTTCCGACTCTTCATTGTCCATGGCAAGAACTTGTGGAGTGGAGAGAATATTCACAGTGGTAATGGACTTTAAAAAGTTGATGAAACCCAATGTGGATGTCACTGTGGTCTCTTGGCCTCCAACGTTCAGCTTAATGGCCTCTCCACTGGCAAAACCTAAGATGGCTCCAGAGGAAGTTGGGTCCAAAAGAGTGCCTAAGTTACCGCTAGAAAAACCACTGCGGGCAACGCCGTTACTTTCTTTATTGAATTGAAAGTAAGAGACCCCGTAGGTGGAACCAGATTCCACAGACATTTCCATGATCACCGACTCCACATAGACCTGATCTCGAGGGATATCAATTTTACGAAGAAGATTGAGAATCACTTGGTAGTCTTGCTTGCTGGCGGTGATGATCAAGGCATTGGTATCTTTTGAGTGGGCAATTTTGACGTCGCTTCCAAAGATAGGTTCAGTTTGCTCAGCAGGAGGTGGAGCGTTGGCCGCATTACCACTGGCTGCTGGAGCTTTCTTTTGCTCCTGAGCAATACCGCTCAAAGTTTGAGCTAGCTTTTCGGCATCAGTGTTTTTTACATAATACACATACACACCGCCGGCCTCATCGGGCTTCACTTGGCGATCAAGCTTGGCCACCAGGCCACGAATTTTTTCAATACCAGCTCGGTTACCCACAACAATAATGGAGTTAGTTCTTTCGTCAGGAATCACAAGAGAGAAGGCATCGGCCGCTGTGTTGGTGGTTCGGCTGCTGGGCTGCCCAAAGCGAGGAATACCAGAGGTAAATCCAGCAGCATTGGCACCCTTTTTTTCTCCCTTATTAATAATTTGATCCATGAGTTCAGCAATGTCTTTGGCTTTGGCATAACGAATGCGGATCACTTCCATTTGCTCTTCAAAGCCCTTCACATCCAGCTCGCGTAAAATACCCATAATACGTTCTACGTTGGAACCAAAATCAGAGATGATTAAAGAGTTTGTTGGTTCATACACTTCAATCTCTCCGTATTTGGATTGTAAGGTACGACCTAATTTTTGTTTTACCTCTGGGGCACTCACATGCTTGAGATGTGTAATGCGAGTGATCATCTGATCTGAGTTTGGAGCATAGGCGCCAGAGTAGGTTTCGATACTGTCTTTTTGTGCGTCACGGGCCGGTTTTACCTTTAAAAATTTTCCGCTGGGGACCACGCTAAAACCGTTAATGGCGAGTGAAGACAAAAAGGCTCTGTAGGCCTCAGCTACAGATACTTTTGTGGGAGCAATCACAGTGATTTTTCCTCGAACCACAGGATCAATAATAAAGTTTTTTCCTGTGAGCTCACTCATGGCTTTGATCACATCGGTGATCTCTGCATTTTGAAAATCAAAATTTTCAACGATATCGGGATAATTCTCGTTAGTGATTTCATCTACCGAAGCTTGGCTAATGGGTTTGCGCTTGCGAAGCCCCATGGAAACATTGCCTTTGCCCGATGAAGTGCCAGAGGAGGAGGGGAGAGCTGGTGGTGGTGGAATAAAGTTTTCTTGAGGAGAAGCCTCTGAGGGAATAAATGTACCTGGAGGAGGCTCATCAAAATCATCCTCGTTTAAAAGATCCTCAGGCGAAATGGGTTGCCCAAAAGCATGGGTGCTGAGAAACCCTTGGGAGCTCATTGCTAGAAGCATTGTCAGAAGGAGAATTTTGCCCGATACGCGAAAATTTTTGATCCGCGACTCCAGGAATCTTTGCTTCAGTGTTATTTTTTTCATGACCACTCCTCCTTGAGCTACTTGCTTTCAGTCTTACTGCTAAACGAATCTACTGCACGTTAAAATTTAAAGTCACAGGGCTACCGCCACGGGTGATATCCAATGCGATACTATTTGAGTCTTTTAAATCGTTATAGGCTTTAAAGGCGGCGTCGGCGCTATCAATTTTTTTACCATTCACTCCGCCAATAATGTCGTTTCGTTTAAGGCCTAGTTTCTCATAGGCGCTTCCAGGCATAATATCTAAAATAATAAAGCCTTCGACTTTACCGTTGGGAGCGTAGGGAACAGCTCGTGCTTGTTGTAGAAGCTCAGGGAGATTGTTCAACCATTGATCTCTTTGTGTTCGTGAGATGGACACGTTGTTATCACTCACGCTGATGGCCTCTTTTTTGGCTCCAAAAGAAATGGGCATGTCTTTTGGCATTTCAATGTACTCAAGGCGGTTGTTGTTCAAGTTTCTAAAAATGGCTCGACGGCGCTCAATTTTTAATAATTTGGCAATGCCTTCCATATCATCGTTGGGAAGATAGGGAACAATTTTACTAAGATTTTTAAATTCGATGGTGGCAATGGATCGACCAGGGTTGGCATGAACAATGGTTCCAATAAGAACAAGAGGTAGCTGCGACGGAACAGGGACATTCTCTGGGCCAGAATCTCCGTCGCCTCCGCTGAGCGCTGGAGGAATAATGCCATCAGCATTAAAAATATTTCTTTCTACGATACGATCAAAACCCGAACGTTTAGCGATGATCAATTCAGATTTAGCTGGCCTAGCGGGGGGGGCTGTTTTTGGCATCATAAGATCTCGCACCGAAAGCAAAGTGAGATCTGCGCAGAGAAATGCAATAAAGAAAAGTAGAACGTAAATGTAAAAACGTTCAAAGTAAGGACGCTCCACAGAAAGCTTTGGGCGCACGAGAGGTGAATTTTTTTGGGGACTTGAGTCCTGACTACTCACCAGGTTCCTTTCTCTATATTATTTGCAGCTCACTCCTAAGCAATTGAGAAAATTCTAGCAAATTTGATGACTTAGAGGCATGTAGAGCGAGCATAGGGGGCTCTTTTTCTAGCCTTTGGTCATGTTCCATGTTACTCAACTCATGTCAGAATCAAATGAGGGAGTCGTAAAAGTGAATGCGGATGTTTTAACCTTTGTGAATGGTATGGAGAAAGCGGGGCGTTTGGCCGCTGAAACCCTCGTTTATTTAGGAAAAAAGGTGCGACCAGGAGTCACCACTAACGAATTGGACCGAGAGGCCTACGAGTATATTAAATCTCATGGAGCGGAGCCTGCACCACTGAACTATCACGGCTACCCTAAGTCTATTTGTACTTCTGTTAATCATGTCATTTGCCATGGGGTCCCCGACGATACTCCTTTGTTTGAAGGTGATGTGATCAATATTGATGTGACGGTTCAGCTGAATGGTTATTTTGGAGATACTTCTGCTACCTTTCCTGTAGGGAAAGTTTCTGAAAAAGCTCAGCTTATTTCTGATATTGCAGAACAGGCGATGTTTAAGGGCATAGAGGCCATTCAGCCTGGAGCAAAAACAGGGGACATTGGTTTTGCCATTCAAAAATTCAGTACAAGAAAAGGATATTATCCGGTTGAGGATATCGGTGGGCATGGAATTGGCACTAAATTTCATGATGAGCCTTTTGTTCCTAGTTATGGGAGTAAGGGCAAAGGGATTCCATTGAAAACCTGGCGCTGCATTACCGTGGAACCTATGCTTAATGAAACCAATGCCCCTATGGACGAGCATGTTATTCCTGGCTCTCGCATTATGTATTATACAACGTCAGATAAATGTCTTTCGGCTCAGTTCGAGCACACAATTCTCATTACAGATACAGGCCATCAGATTTTAACCTTGAGAGATTAGAGCGGACTGACTAGAGGTTGCTGAGAGATCACTGAGTGCTGAACTCCCAAATATTCCTTGTTGATAATCACTATTGTTGGATTACATTGAGGAGAATTGTGAGTTCAATTCTTGTACACGCTATGGATCTGTTTTAATTTTCGTAATAGCTGGAATTTTTGAGCAAGTGCAATTGTCTTCTAATATAACGATTTACATTTAGAATGTGTTTTGTATCCATGGGTTTTGTTTTAATAAGTAAGCCCTTGTTTCTCTCTGTCTCGTGTGTGGATTTACTAGCAACTAGCAACTAGCAACTAGCAACTAGCAACTAGCAACTAGCAACTAGCAACTAGCAACTAGCAACTAAGTGGTGCGTCTCTCCGTCGTATAAAACGATGATGATCTTTATTCCATATTTTTAATTCATCTTTACTCTATTTATTTTATTAACTTTGATGTCAAAAATTGACATCGCTCACATATGAAATTAAATTAGTTTTGTTTTTAGAGTAAGAGTAAGAGTAAGAGTAAGAGTAAGAGTAAGAGTAAGAGTAAGAGTAAGAGTAAGAGTAAGAGTAAGAGTAAGAGTAAGAGTAAGGAGTTCCACAATGAGAAAACCCCAGCAAACTCAATTCTTCAAAGCTGCTGCAAAGACTTTTGGTGGTTCTCTTCTGAAACATAATCCCAGAGAAAAAAGAACTCTTAGCTTCCGTCGACCGATTCATTTAGTGATGCGTTCAAAATATGCTAAAAATCAATGGTCTTTTCTGCATAAAAATAATAAATCAAAAATTGATTTCCAAGTGATGAAACAAGCAAAGGCTAATGGCATTCGAGTGTATGATTACGTGAATGTAGGGAATCACTTACACATGAACCTTCTTATTCCCAGCCGTCTCAGCTACCAGCGTTTTGTGAGAAGTCTTTCAGGAATCATTCCACGCCTAGTGATGGGTATCGAAAGGGGAGGGGCTAGGCCTACGGACTCGATGGCATATGAAAGAAAAGCTCCTCTTGCGACTTTTTGGGAGGGGAGGCCCTTCACTAGAATTTTAAGTTGGGGCCGAGAGTTTCGAGCTTTGCAAAGCTATTTTCAACTCAACCATTGGGAGTCCTTAGGACAATCTCGAATTCAAGCCAAGCAATTACTGACGACCATGAATACGACCCTGCCCAGGGAAAACGGCGCCTTTTCTTAGAGAAGATGCTTTCCCTAGCGAAGTGGTTTTGCCCTAGCTTCTTAAGAGAAGATGGAGATGGATTTAAACAACAAGATCCACCCCAACTTCATCTCTGTCTTAGGCTATAAAACATACCGCAGGCACTTGCTGCACCACCTTCAGCAAAACCCTCAGTAGCACCCTCTTGGTCTTAGACACAAGGCAATATAATGTAACAGTAGGTGAGTGCTCGTAATGGCTTCAATATTAGCAATAGCGGGGGCTAGCTATCTTATCAGATGCAAACAGACTCAAAATAAACACCCACCGGGCCCAGAAATTCAATCACTGGCCGCGAAGGAAATATATTGAAAATCCCTAAAATGCCAGCGCCCTATACCTCTCCCTCTCATTGCATAAAATGTTTTAAGCACTTGAAAACACATGAAAAACGTTTAGACTCATACTTCTAAAAAAATGAAGCTCTCTAAGCAATAACTTAAGACCACGCTCTCTTGGAGTAGGCCATGCGGTTATAAACTGGGGACTCACTGTTAAAAGAGTAACCAAAATAGTTAACAAAGGACTATCTGTGAGCACGAAGACTCAGGCCCAAGGCGGATCAGGAAAATCAAAAGCAAAAGCAAGTTTAGCTAAAAAATCTGTACACAATAAATCTAAAAAGGGAGCCAAAATGATAGAGAAAACCCCTCTTCACCAAGACAAGAAAACAAAAACAGGAAAAGCCAATGTTGACTACAAAGTTTGTAAAGAGGCCATGCAAAACCCTAAGGTTTTTGAAGAGCTCGCCCGTTGGGGTCGTAAAGAGATTGAAATTGCAGAACTAGAAATGCCAGGTCTTATGGCTCTTCGAGAGGAGTTTGGCTCCAAACAACCTCTTAAAGGCGCACGTATTGCCGGTTGTCTTCATATGACTATTCAAACAGCTGTTCTCATCGAAACACTCACTCATCTTGGAGCTGAGATTCGTTGGTCTTCTTGCAATATCTTTTCAACACAAGATCATGCTGCCTGCGCTATTGCTGCTGCTGGTATCCCTGTATTTGCCTGGAAAGGTGAAACTGAAGAAGAGTTCAACTGGTGTATTGAGCAAACGATCACTGGCTGGGGGCCTAAAGGTTATAACCTCATTCTTGATGACGGTGGCGATCTCACAAACATGATGCATGAGCCTCGTTTTGCAAAAGAAATGGCAAAAATCATTGGTCTTTCTGAAGAGACAACCACAGGCGTTCATAACCTTGAGAAACTTCATAAAGAAGGAAAACTAAAGGTTCCTGCCATTAATATTAACGACTCTGTTACAAAATCAAAATTTGATAATCTCTATGGCTGCCGTGAAAGTTTAGCTGATGGTATCAAACGCGCCACAGATATTATGGTTGCGGGTAAAATTGTTGTGGTTGCTGGTTATGGAGATGTGGGAAAGGGCTGCGCACAGAGTATGAAAAACTTTGGTGCTCGAGTTCTGATCACTGAAATTGATCCTATCTGTGCTCTTCAGGCCGCGATGGAAGGCTATGAAGTTGTGAATATGGACAAAGCGGCTCCATTGGGAGATATCTTTGTCACTTCTACTGGTTGCTGCGATATCATCACAGACAAGCATTTTACCAAAATGAAAGACAACGCCATCGTTTGTAATATTGGTCACTTCGATATTGAGATCGATATGGCTTGGCTAAATAAAAACTCTAAAAAAGAAACGATTAAGCCCCAGGTGGATATGCACACTCTAAAAAGTGGTCGTAAAGTGATCATCTTAGCAGAGGGCCGTCTGGTAAACTTAGGCTGTGCCACTGGCCATCCAAGCTTTGTTATGAGTAACTCCTTTACCAACCAAGTATTGGCTCAACTTGAATTGTACTCTAATTCCAAGAAGTATAAGGAAATCGATGTATACCGATTGCCTAAAGAATTGGATGAAAAAGTAGCAGCTCTTCATCTTTCTAAGTTGGGAGTTGAACTAACTCAGCTAAGTCCAAAGCAGGCGAAGTATTTAGGAATGAACCCTAAGGGCCCATTTAAGCCAGAGCATTATAGATATTAATTGGTAAGTCCCCATTACGTGGGGATTGCCAGCCTTAAAGTATTACTTGAAACACATCTCCAAGTAATACTTTAACTCGTTTATACTTTCTTGAATATCGTCTAAGGCTCGGTGGGAGCCTTGCTTACTGTATTCTAAGTTAAATTTATGTTTCATTATTAACTTTAAGCTTGTGACATCCAGCATGCGATAGTGCAGCTTTTGGGCTAACTCTGGCCAATATTTATTAATGAATAATCGATCTTGCCCAATGGAGTTGCCCGCCAGGACGGCCTTTTCCTGAGAGAAGTGTCGTTGAGTGAGCTGAATAAGATCTTTTTCAACCTCAAAGGAGTTTTTGCCTGAGGGAACTTTTGCAGTAAGCCCTGACTTACCATGCTGCTTTTGATTCCAATCGTCCATGTGATCTAAATACCACTGGGGCTGTTGAATCACGGCCTCATATTGGTCTATGGGGTTAAAATCCATATCTGTGATAATGGCTGCGCATTCAATAATTACTTCGCGCTCCACATCCAAACCTGTCATTTCCAAATCAATCCAAAAAAGCTTTTCCATATATACGAATAATACTACACTATCGAGTGATGAAATCCTACAGAGAAGAATTGTGGTTCAATACGAAAGATCGAATTGAATTTATAAATATCACAGAGCAAGTGCAAAAATGCATAGTTGAAAGTGGAATCACCGAAGGACTTTGTTTGGTCAACGCTATGCATATCTCTGCTAGTCTTTTTATTAATGATGATGAAAGGGGCCTGCATCACGACTTTAAAGCGTGGCTAGAAAAGCTAGTTCCCTATGAACCGATCACACAGTACCGCCATAACGATACGGGTGAGGACAATGCCGATGCTCATATTCGACGACAAATCATGGGCCGCGAAGTGGTTGTGGCTGTCACTCAAGGTTCTTTGGATTTTGGCCCTTGGGAACAAATTTTTTATGGTGAATTTGATGGTCGAAGAAAAAAAAGGGTATTGGTAAAAATCATTGGTAATTAAAAACTATTTTTCATTCATAGGATTGTTTTTAGTTTTTAGTTGGGCAATGTCCTCATTTGCTGGACAACTTCTAGTGACTAAAGGCAAGGCCGTGACTGTGTACTCAGGACCTAGTTTTGCTTTTCGTCCTTTGACAATTTTAGAGAATAAAATAAAAGTTCCTCTATCAAACAAAATTGATACAAGCGTAGATGGTGATTTTTATCGTATTTTAGTCGAGGTGCAAGGAGAGCGTAAGTTAGGTTTTGTTTCCGTGGGCGAGAATGTAGAAATAGAAAAAGTGGAGCAAGAAGAAAAATGGGAAGATTATAAGAGCCTGGCCTTAGCGCGCTCTGCTTTGCAGTTTAGTTTTAATGCTTTAAAAAACTCTAAGGTGTATTGGAGTTTGGGTTATTTAAAATACCCTACTCCAAGTTTTTACTTTAAAATCTTTGGAGGGCAGCTATTGAGCGAAACAGCTAGCAATGTGATTGCTGGTGGCGAGTTGGGTACGGATCATCTCTTTAGTACGCACTACTCAGTGTATACATCTTTTGCCAGT
>Ga0210057_1005602_pt1 | contig 16073 bp, 18 predicted proteins | sample CryGeyCG2114_010_2_FD_183968 | JGI IMG/M metagenome (GOLD analysis project Ga0210057, IMG submission 183968) | Groundwater microbial communities from aquifer - Crystal Geyser CG10_big_fil_rev_8/21/14_0.10 (SPAdes) (version 2) | ecosystem: Environmental > Aquatic > Deep subsurface > Groundwater ...
TTAAAAACAGATCATCAAATTGCAACCGATTTTGCGGTTAAAGCTTATGAAAAGTTTAACAAAGTAATAAAATCAGTAATTTTATTTGGCTCTGTCGAAAAAGAAAAAACTACTGTTGGTTCGGATATAGATCTTATCATAATAATTGACGATGTTTCTTTGAATTGGGATCAAGAATTAATTGCTTGGTACAGAGAAGAGCTTGATAAAATTTTACAAGCAAATCCATATTCTATAAAACTTCATATTAATACAATTAAACTAAGCACATGGTGGGACGATCTTATGAAAGGTGATCCAGTAGTGTTAAATATAATTCGAAGTGGATTTCCAGTTTTAGATTATGCTGGATTTATAGAACCCTTGAAATTTCTTTTACTTAAGGGAAAAATTAAAGGAACTCCAGAGTCAATTTATCAATGTATTCAGAGAGCACCGGGTCATCTTGCAAGAAGTAAAGCTGCTGAGCTCACTGCAATTGATGGAGTGTATTGGTCAATGGTTGATGCTGCGCATGGAGCATTGATTGCAGCAGGTTATTTTCCACCTTCTCCAGAACATGTAATGGTGGATTTAAAAGAAGCCTTTGTGGATAGAGGGATTTTAAAAATGAAATATGTTGAATGGTATAAAAATATGTATCACCTTCACAAAAAAATAGATCATAGAGAAATTTCTGATTTGAAAGGTGCTGAAATAGATCTTTGGCAAGAACGAGCAGAGGAATTTTTAAAAGAAATGATTTCAATAATAGAAAAAATTGTTAATTCTAAAAAAAGATAAATAAAATTTATTCTTCTTCATCTTCAGGAGTTTTTTCTTGAGAATGAACTTCTAAAGGTTTTTTATCTTCTTCTTTTTTAGGAGCATACTCTTCAGAAAGTTGTTTGAATAAATCGTTATATCCACCAGCAAGAGACTGACCTAAAAGAGAGTAACCTGCAAATTCTTCATAAGCTTTTGTTAGTGTTTCATGGTATGCGAAAAATGCTTGTTCTTGTTTAGTTGGAGTATATTTTTCCTTGGCTTCTTTTGCTTTGAGAGACTTTTCTTGAATGGATCTTCCAATCTTTTCATAGATTAAATCTTCTAATTCTTTAGGAATTTCGATTTTTAATCCAGGAGAAATCTTTTTAACAATTGAACCAAGATCTTTTAATTTTAATCCCCTTTGAGCGTCATGAATCAAATCTAAAGAGGCTTTTTCAAGTTCATAATTAGAAGTATATTCTGGTTGTGAAATTGTTCCATAATTTTGAGCTTCTTCAACTTTTGTGTTATAAACGTTTTTTCTTATTTGTTCTGCTTTACTTCCAGTTAAGAATTGATTAAATGCAAGGCTTCCTGCTTGTGTTCCTTTAGCCCCATAAGGTGTTCCTGGTCCTTTAAGATATTTAGCTCCATTGTATTCTAAAAGAGATTCTAAATTATTCATTCTATCTTTTCTTAAATTTTCAGCAGCCTTAATTTTTGCTTGTTCTTCTTTGTTAATTATTGTTTTTGTCATATAAAATCAACAATTTTAAAGTTTATAAACCTTTCTACATGTAGTATCTGAAGAATAGTAACAAAATTTTATTCCTTTTTTAAAGAGAGGTTTTCGTAGTCAGCTCTAATTCTTCCTGGAAGCTTAGACTTAACTTGAACTACTAATTTTCTCGTGAACTGAACAGCCTTTTCATTAGGAAGATGGAAAATAAAAAGTTCTTTCCCAGGCTTTAGAATTGCAGCTTTACCAATTGCCTTTCCAAACGCTAACTGCATTCCAGTCTGCATACGATCAGCTCCTGCACCGGTAAGCATTTTATTTTCTCTTTGTATATGGTGTGGAAAAGGAACAACTTTGAAAGTGTATTGCCCAGCAAGCTCTTCATCTAATTTTTTATTCAAGAATTGTCTGCAAGCTTCAAGTGCATTATGTCTTATTTGGACTTTTTCAGTCGAAATAATTTTTAAAACGTGAAGAAGTTTTCCATCCCGAATTAAAGATGGTTTTCCCATTTCAAATTTGACAATTTTTTGAGGAGGAACAGTCTTGATAAAAGATTTTTGTCTTTTTTTAGAAACCCTTGTGTAAGGAGTAACTTTTCTTTTTGAATATGCATTTGCTTTTCTAAGTGATGCCATTTATTTTATTTCAACCTCTGTTGTAACTGCTTGACCAGGTAATCCTTTTTCAAAAATAACTCTTAAAACTCCCTTTTTTCCATGAGGAGCAGAAATTTTACCTTTGATTATTTTCCCTGCTGGAGATTTCCAAATAACTTCTTTTCCAATCATTTTAGAAGCATTAACTCTCGAATCTACGTCCTCGGCTTCAATCAAAAAATGCTTTTCATGAACAGTATGTCTGCCCATTCTGAATTGAACTACTTTGCCTTTTACCATAATGATTATCAATAAAATTAGTTTAAAAAACCTTCGTTCAGGATTTAATTTATTCGTTGATGAATGAAGAATAATAATTTATTAATTCTTCTCCAAGATAATTTATTTCTTCAGATTGGGCCTTAGGGAAAGTTTTTCTGTCAGAATTAAGAAATCCATCTTTAGTTTTATAAAATTCTTCAACACAATTTTTCCACATTTCTTATCCAAATTTTATCCATCTTTCAATTATTTTTTTATCTGCAAAATCTTCTTTTTGCCATTTTCTATTAGCCAATTCACTTCCATTGGGATTATCGATCATATTCAAATAATACGATTTTTCCATCTCTTCTTATTTTTGAGATAAAGATTCCATTAATTTTTTCTAGCGGAAATTTATATTTTTCTTGAACAATATAAACCGGTTTATTTTTGAAATTCCTATGCTAAATATGGTGTTCTAAAAAATTTTCTTCCATAAATTCATTCAAAGGACCTTTTTTTATCAAGTTTTCTTTTGCTTTATTCATTACATAAATTTGGGCAATTGCATCAACCCCATAAATTAAAACACTTTTTCCAAGAGCATAATTACCTAGTAAATTCTCTCTTGTCAAATCATTCAATCGATTTTTAACTTCACCACTTAATTCTTTCATAATAAAACTAAGTTGGACAATTTTATAAATTTTTTTTCTTGTAACTACTAAAGAATTAATCTATCTTTCTAAAACGTAAATCATTCTCCCGACAATTTGGTTCTCTCTAAATTCTGGAAGTTCATAAATTAATTTATAATCAGTTTTTTTCAAAATTTTTTCTATTTCTGGATGAATCCTTTTTTTTCCAATTCTAATATTTGGGGAAGTAAAAACAACACGTCCAGAGATTTTTTCTCTAAAATTATTTAAAACATTTACTATCAAATCTTCAAACTTTTGTAGTGTCTCTTTTGCTTTATTCTTTGTGGGGATCTTTTTAAGAATCTCCCCCAAATCAGGTTCGGTAGCAATGGCATAAACATAATCAATTTGGGTTTTAGTAGAATTTGAATTGATTAATTGATAGTCTTTTTTATCAAATTTGGACCATTCCAGGTTTTGTCTTGCTCCAATTATTGCCTTTTCATCTTTATCAATTCCCATAACTTTAATTTTCTGCAAAAGTGCTTCTGAAAGGATAGTCCCTATTCCACAAAAAGGATCCAAAAGAATTTCATCTTCTTTAACCTTTGAAAGATTTATCATAATTTTGGCCAAACGGGGAGATATTGCAAGAGATGCTCTTCTAACTGGTTTGTTCATGTCTCTTTCTTCTATAATCTCGTAATTACAAGTTTGAAAAATTTTTCCAAAATAGAGTTCTTTATTCCCAAAAATAAAATATTCTTCATTAATCAATTTTGAAGAAGGAACATTTGCCCTTTTACCTTCCTGCAGTTTTATTTCTCTTGTCAAATGTTTCAAAGTTGCCTTAAGTTTTTCTTTCTTAAATCTCTCCTTCAAATAGTCTCGGATGACTTCTAAACTTTTTGAAAAGTTCCAAATAGTGTAATTTAATTTATTTTCAGTTCCAAAATATAATTCTTCTTTGTCTATATTTTTTAGCAACTCTTCTTCTGTTCCAGAAGCAATAACTTTTCCAATTGAAATAACTCCCCCTAAAAAATCAATTTCATTTTCTTTAATCGGGTTTTCTAAATCAAGGAATAATCCATTTTTTTCTAATTCATATTTTAAAATTCTATTTCCGAGCTTTTCAAAATAAGAAAAAACCTCCGCTTTAGAGAGTTCAATATTCCTTCCAAGGATAAACAAGTATTTCATAAAAATAGGATAGAACTTTAGTTTTTAGAAGTTTTGATTAAAACAAAATATCAAATTTCCCATACTCTTTTTTTAGAATTTCAAAGATCTTAGGATCAATTTCCACTTCGTCTTTTTCTTTTTGCTTTAAAAGTGCTTTTTCAAGTTCCTCAAGAGAAGATTCTTCAACTTTCTCCTCAACTTTTTTAATTAGATTTCCCTCAAAAATGAATGTTTTTCCATTGGCATTTATAATCTCAATTTTCTTATCTTTTGTTTTCAAAACCATCTTTCCCTTGTTAAGAGCTATCAATTCTTTTCTTTGTACAAATTCAGTTAAATCTTTAATCAAAATATCAGCATCTTTTCTCACCCTATCAATTTTGTGTGATTCAGATTTTCCCTTTTTGAATTCTTTTTTCGATTTAACAACATCCTTTAAAATTCTTAAATGTTGATTTGTAAATTTAGATTTTTTGATATACTCTTTTTCAAACTCTTGAATAAGCTTTTCAACTGATTTATTTCCAAGTATATTTTTCAAAAGTTCAGTTATGTCTCCATAAATTTGATCAATTGTTTTTTGCTGAGCTTTCTCTTCAATTTCCTTTCTTAATTCTTTTAATCTTTTTAGATAATCTTCAGTTTCAGCCAATAATTGATCAATTTCTTTGCCAGAAACCTCTTTGATTCTTTCATGTTCATAGTCCTTCCAAGTTTTCACAATTTTTTCTAAAAAATCAACGTATTTCTTTTCAATCATCTTTGTATCCAAAAATGCTTTTCTGAATGAATTAACTAACTCTTTAGAAGTTGGAGGGGGAAATCCTCCTAACATTAATATTGCTTGAGCGGGAGTCGTAACTCCCCAAAAAATATTTGTAAAAACATCAGAAAGAAGAGTTTTTTTACTTCTTGAAATTACTCCATCTCCCATGCTCATGAACATATCGATAGCCTCTGGACTTGGTTTAAGTTTACCCATTCTAAGAAGAGATTTCCAAGGCATGAAAGTTCCACGATCATAAAGAGGAACTCCATCACGAATAAATGTGAACATTACAGGATGTGCATCTTTAACTGCATCCCAAAAATCTGTCAATAAATAAATTTGGGGTTCTAATCTATTTTTAACTCCTGCAATTTGTGTTGCTTCTGCAACATATTGATAAATTATTCCCCTAAGTCTTTCAAGAAGTTCACGTCTTGGCATTCTTTTAACATCAGTATCGTTGATAATCACAAAAACATCGACATCACTACTCTTAACGGCATCTCCTCGAATTAAACTTCCACCAATTACATAACTTACAACATATTTTTCAAATTTCTGCAAAACAAGAGACTTATGTACTTCTGCCACTCTCAATGCTCCAAGGATTCCTTTGTCGTAAAGAGGATAGCTCATAGCAATTGCCCCTGAAAGTTCAAACTTTTGATCCATGCAAATTTCCCAGATTTCGGAAGGAGTCATAATATGAACCCAAACTTTTTCTTTAGATTTTTGTATTTCTTTTAAAACTTCTTGTTTAATTTTTGGAATTTCTTTACTCTTTTCATCAGGAATAATAATCTCAATATGAACATAATCCTTGGAATCTTCAGGAGCCTCTTCTTCTTCAATAAATTTAGGGATTGCTTGAGGGGGTAAAATACCAATAGCTAAGATGTACTTAAATTTTTTAGTCAAAAAAACTTTAACTTTTTCTATTTCCTTTTTAGTTTTATCAAATTTTTTTCTTTCTTCTTCAGGATTTGGGGTTGGAATCTTTGGCTTAGAATAATTTAAATCCATGCCCGGAATAGAGTCGGTATTTTGAGCCATATTCTAAAAACATTTATCTTGTTTATAAAAGTTTGGTGGGGTACTACTTTTTAAGAGTCTTCAAAAATTAATATAATTCCAAGAGCAAACTTTTAAATTAAGAAAATTACCAAGGCAATAACTATAAGGTTGATTATTGAACCAACCAAAGCGCCCAATCCGATAACGATTGGACCAATTAAAAAGATGCTGATTGCCAAGCTCCTCCAAGAATAAACGGAGTAATTAGAGGCATAATTAAATTGTTAACAATCGAATTAACAAATGAAACCGAGGCTAAACCTATTATTAGTCCAACTGCAAGTCCAATTATTTTATATTCTTTTAAAAATTCTTTAAATTCAGAGATTAAAATAATATTATACTCTAATTGAATTTAATTAATAAATCTTCATTTAGGAATCTTCAAAAATAATCTTTGATTTTGACAACTTTTTGTAGAACTCTAGTTTTGATGACTTTTCTTTTGATTCAAAAATCATAAGGTCAAGTCCTTCCCAGAACAAAAACCATCCTGCCGGCTCAAATAAAACAGCTAGAAATATTATAATTGAACTTTGACTTTCTCTTGTAGTAAAAAACGTTGCAAGAATCATAAAAAAAACTCCAAAGAATGAAAACAAAAAACCTTCCATAAGCACTTTTCTTTTGGCTCTCTTTGAAAGTATAAAATGTTTTTTAAAATAAACTTTTATTCTTTTTTTTATAATACTCTCCGTCGAAATGTTTCTTTTTTCTTTTGGGACAAAAAATTTCAATTCTATATTATCATCTTTTTTGTCCTTTGTTACTCTATCCATCTCATTCAGAAGATCTTCAGAAAGAAGTTTTTGTGAATAGGGTCGTGAATCAAAATCTGAGAAAATGTCATCATAATCATCTATGAAAAGACCAACATTAGAAAACCCCTTTCTTTTTTCACCTTTATGCATTAGTTATTAAGGATTCTATAATTTTTAAATGTTAATAAGTGTCTAAAATTAAAATTTAGGAATATGGGGTTATTACATGTCCAAAATTATGAACTGTTTAAATATGTGCCTCTTATAGGTTTCTTTTTCTTTTCAACTACTACCCAAACTTTGTTTCTATAATCTGAAGTAAGCGCAGGAAGAAGATGCGATAAAAACTGTTCCGCAGTTACCTTTCGTATAATACCTCTACCGCTTTTCTGTTTCCAGCCTTCTTTATCCTTATACCAAATTTGTTTTCGTCCATTCTTAGTTATAAAATAAGTTACACATTCATAGTTCTTCATATAAAAGATAAAAATACTTAATTTAAATAATTAATCCAGAATGGTCCATGAAGGAATTTAGGCAGTTGTAAATAAGATTAATGAAAAGTTAGATTATTTGGTAATAAGATTTATTTTTTCTTTTGAATTAGACTAAAGATTAGATAAACAACAATCAAGACAATTATTCCAACAAGAATTGATTGACCAAATGGTCCGGGACCTGGCGCCCAAGACACTCTCCAAAAAAAGAATCCTAAAATCCCAAAAATCAGTGAAATAATTATTTTTATTGATGTCAATCGAAAATTCATAAAGTCTGTAACTTTTTATTATTTATAAAACTATTCAAAAAAATGGTCCATGGAGGAATCGGACCTCCGCCTTCTCGGTGTAAACGAGATGTTCTACCATTAGACTAATGGACCCAACATAAAAGAATTGCTTTATAGTTTTAAAAAGGTTTTTATCTGCTTTTTTTCTTAAGCTTAATGTAAACTATTAGGCTGATTACAAATAATATCAAGAGTCCTGAAAAAACTAAACTGAAATGACTCCAAATAAACTCTTTTTTTGTTCCAGCAAAGTATCCAATCAAAATTAAAAATGAGTTATAGATTCCTGATCCGATTAAAGTGTAAATTGAAAATTTTAAAAGATTCATTTTTGAAAATCCTGCTGGGAAAGAAATAATATGTCTAAAACCAGGAATAAATCTCGAAAGGAAGATGGTTAAAGGACCATTATTCTTAAAAAAAGATTCTGATTTATTTAAATGCCTTTTATTCAAAAATGTAAATGTTTTATATCTTTTTAATAACTTTTCAGTTCCCTTTCTTCCAAATTTAAATGCAATAAAATAACTGATAAGAGATCCTACAAGGCTCCCAATAGTTGAAATTAAAATCAAATAAATTAAAGAAAATTTTCCTTCAGCAACCAAAAATCCAGCGGGAATTAACACAATTTCTGCAAGGAGAGGAATCGCAAGACTTTCAATGGCAATTATAATAAAAATTCCAATGTAGCCCCAACCCTCAATAGTAGAGATTACTCCATTAGCAATGCCAAAAAAATCCATCATTTAGGAAGAAGATTTTAATTTATATTCCTTTGTTTTGATTATTCTAAGCTAATTCTTGTTTCTTCTTCTGCAATGGAATCCAAGTATAAAAGAACCATTTCATAACTTTTTGGAAATCCTTCCATTTTCTTTTCAATCCAATCTTTTTTCTGGGTATCTACAATTTTTCTTACTATATTTTTCTTCATTAATAAAATATCTAAGCCCCTTCTCCGATTTTCAATTAAGCTACTTCCCAAATCAACATAACTTCCTTGAGACGATGGATTCCAATAAATATGGACTGTTTTAGAATTTAAAATTTCATCACAATGATCTGTTACAATCCCATACCCCCCAGTTTCATCTTCTTGAGGAGTTTCTGCAGAATAATGAACTTTGAATCCTTTTTCTTCGAGCTTTTTCTTATATTCTAATAAATATTTTTTTTCTTCATCAGTCGCATTTCTAACTGGACATAACATATAAACATCATAGAGATAATCTTTTTCCATTTTACAATATTTATTATCTAATTTAAAAAGTAATCGGTAATAAAAAATATATTTCAACATGCAAGGTCAAATTTTTAATTTATATTACTTTGTTTTTATTAATTTATTTAAGGGAACTCCCAAATTATCTCATTAGGAGTTTGAGAAAATCTTCTTTGGAACCTTTTTCACTACTCATAGAATCCAATTTACTTTCTTTAGAAGTATGTACCAAGAAAGTTTTACTTAAGATTTGCTCTTCAAATTCTTCTTTAGTTAGGTTTTTTCCATCAACTTGTATTGGAGCAAGATACTCATAATTAACAAATTTTTTAAAATCTTCTACAGAATCAAATGTTAATTGATAACCTTCTTTTCCGTTCAAGAGATCTCGGTTATAATAAGCATGCCCTCCTAGATAGTCAATGTACCCACCCATTTGAAACTAAAAAATTAATTCTTTATAAAAATTTATGTTCAAAAAAATAAAGAATGCGGAAACCGTCCAAGTTTACTCTTTGGCACAATGGTGCGAGAATTTATTAGTAGAAATTTTGTGGGTGTATCTACGCTTTAGACGGGGTGTTCTACTTTTTTTTGTATTTTAACAGAGAATATAGATTCTTATGAATCTTGTTTATACCGAGTAGATAATGGCATTGTGCTCAAATTCTTTTTGACTCTCACTTTTTGTTACAAAAAGTTATGTCCCAATTATGAGCACTCTTTTTTCTTTTTACCTAAGATAATACAAATATTTATTTTTTAATTGTCATTGCTAAATTAAGACATATCGAAAGATTTATAAATTCAGATATAATAGTGTATTTACCTAAAAGTAGTATAAAGGGACAAAAAATAAGATGAAACAAAAATTAAGTGTAACAATCGACGAGGATAAAGTGAAAAGAATAGAATTTATTCTAAAAAAAGGGCTTTTCAGAAACAAGTCTCACATTTTAGAGTTTGCATTGGCTAAATTCTTGGAGGGAGAAAATGAAAGAGCATAAAGGAGTTTACCAAAATTCAACCGAATTAATGGATTTGGGCGGAAAACCATTTTACATGACTGATTTTGTTGATGCTTGCCTTTATGGAAGGCTTAACCTCTTCTTGCAAGGGGACACTGGTTCAGGTAAAACTCAATTGGCAAGAGATACTATGGATTATTTTCCGGATAAAAGCATGTTTATTCTAGGAAGAAATGACATGGATACAAGAGAACTTTTTCAGCAAATTAATCTTGAAAAATTAAGAAGTGGAGTTTCAAGTCAGGAGTTAAAAGAATTAACCGATAAAGTGAATTATAAATTGTTTGTAGTTGATGAGCTTCCAAACTCAGTTCCAGCAGTAAGAGCCCAGCTTTTTAACTTGTTTGATGGTTTTATTGAAATTAATGGAAAGACTTACTCAATTGGTGGTGGCTATTCAGTCGGAATTGCAACTGGAAACATTGGACAAAAATTTACCGAGTCAAATAATGATTTGGGAAGAGCATTAAAAGACAGAATGCACGTAACAATCGACACTGATTACTTTAAGCCAAATTCATGGGATACTTTTAATATTCTTTCAAGTAACACTAATCCAAGAGTTGATTTTACAAAGAGAAATGAAAACGGAAACCTTGAGAAAAAAATAATGGAAGTGCATAACAAAATTACTTCAGAGGAAATTCCTTTTGAAAAATTAGTTGTTGCAAATTATTTAATTCATGGGTTGGATTATGTTAACCTTGAAGGAAGAGAAACTACTAAAACAAAGATGAAAGATGCTTGGCCTAATGCAATTACAAATCATGGAAGGGGTTCGGATGAGTCTTTAGTTCTTCCAGTTTCACCAAGGGCAGCAAAATCAATTTTAAGACTGTCTCAGGCATTTGATTATATTGGAAGAGAAAAAGGGCTTACAGAGAAAGAAGTCGAGGAAAATTACTTTAATTCCATGATGAATGCATATAAATTTGTTGGAGCATATTCAGGAATCTTAAACGAATTAGCCGTAAGGGAAAATTATGGAAATGACAAATATTCGACAATGGATGCAATTATTTCTGCAACTAAAACCCAGTTTGATGAAAATATCCCAAATATTTCGGCAGGAATTGGGATGGTTAATTCTGGAAAGACTTCAAAGAAAGTTCTTGATAGATTTTCAGGGAGATGGGATTTTATGAAAAACTTTTTGGAAAAAGCTTCTGAAGAAAATTCCAAAGGAGAGAATTAAACTATGAAATTTCCTTCAACTTTCATGGGTCATAATGGAAAAGAAGAACTTGAAAGAATTGAAAATGAAGAACCTGTAAAGAAAAATATTGAAAAAAAAGTTAATACTTTGATTCCCATTCAAGGAGATTTATCCTTTGTAACTGATGAGAATCTTTACAAGGAAATCACAAAATATTTAGATTTAGCATTTCCGGGTCATAAGGATATTCTATCTGAAAATTTAAAGTTTGAAAATAGTGTTATGAAAGGTTCAAACACTTACATTGCAACTGCAGTGGACATGTATTTGAAATCAATAAATTCTGAGTACAGATTAGCAACTCAATTAGATTTAGAACAAAATTTGAAATTTACTGCAGATACTTACAATGATTCAGGTTTAGCATTAAGAAATTTAGGAAAGGCAAACAAAGATCAAGCAATTTATTTATTTAATCAATTAAGGAAAAAAGGATTAACTGAAAAAGATTTTCCCATTTGGTTTAATTTAAGAGAGTTGAATCTTGATAACAATTTAAATTTTAATTTAACTGATGAATCTTTTTATAAAAAAATTGAATCTTTAAATTGGAAAAATGGAACTAATTTCTCAGAGATAAACTCTTTTGGTCTTCCGGAAAAGGAAGATAAAACTTCAAATAGACAAATTTGGACTGCAGATTATGCTTTGTCGAGATGCTATCTGGGCAGGATCTCGAACTTGTACTCGGATGGCTCGGGCTTGTCCAATTCTAGCGACTACGGCAGGGTGGTTTTGGCGAAGCCGCGTAGCGGCTGAGCGTAATGAATTTGGGTCATCCCTTTGGGAAAGCCCGTCCACTGAAAAAATAAACTAAATATAAAGAACAAAAAATGAACAAAATACAAGAACTTGAAGAAAAATTGAATTTAGAAAAGAACAAATATGGTTTAGTTGGAGCTAAAAGAGCAAAAGTAAAGGAATTTGATGATGTTCAATATAATATTTCGGCTCATATAAATCCTCAAGACTGGGGAATTGAAGTAAACTTAAAAAAGGGTTACAATCCAATTCAAGATAGTAAGCAAAAAGCTTATGCAAGAGCGAAAAAAATAACTGATGGTCTTGAAACAATTGTTTTAGAAGTTGGTTCGGGTCACGAAGTTGCCCACTGGGAACTTCCTTTTGGTTCTGGAAAAGGCTGTCCAATGGATGTTTACAATCATGATAAAATTCTTGAAGGAGTTAAAAAGGGACTTCCTAAAGACAAAAAGGAGTATGCAAAAGATGTTGCAAATATGTTTGAAGATACTATGATTAATCCTAGAGTAAAAGAATACTTTGGAGACTTTTCAGGTCAAATTTTATTCTGGGATGGAGAAGGATTAAGAGTTCAAAATGAAACTGGTCAAAAAGGATTTACTCCGTTATATGAAGCATTTGTAAAAGTTAATTTACATTTATTTGGGGATAAATTAGATAAATCATTTTTAAAAAGACACTATACAAAAAATCCGAAAGTTGAAAAAGCAGTAAATGAAGTTATCAAAAATTTAAATCTTGAAGAAGGAATAAAAGACACCACTCCTTTGTTTGACAAATCAAACTGGCCAAGAATGGCAGAAATGTATGCAAAAGGAATTTCTCCGCTTCTTGATGAAATGCCAAAGGAAAGATTTTCAGCTTATGACTCCCCGCAAAATCAAGATTCAGATGGCAATGGAAATTCAAAACCAAAATCTGGAAATGGGGTTGAAGAAAAAGTTAAAACCAAAGAAGGAAAGGAAGAAATTGCTTATGGAAGATATGTTTCAGGAGACGGACTTTCACCAAATTTTCAAAATTTTGAACAACTTGATGCACTTTACCAAAAATTAGCTAAAGGCATTCCTGTAAAAGTTGAATCAGTTACAAGGGATTCTTCAATGGAAATTTCACCATTAAATTACAGAGCATTTGATTCCGAAAAGGACAACCCAATAAAAATAAAAACTTCAAAATTTTTTATAAATCAAGAGGGATTTAACTTTGCCTATCCAAATAAGCCTTTAACTATTGATTACCACCAAAAAGTCCAAAGAAAATCATTTCCAAATTTCAAAATGGTTTTAGTTGACAATTCTGGAAGTATGAAAGAAGGAATAAATGGGGATAAAGGAGATACAAGTTTTATTCCTTTTGGGAACAATTCAAAATATCATTACGCACTCTTAGGCTACTATGGAATTGAGAACTTTTTGCAAAATCAGGGAATTTCACCTTACATAAATCACGGAGTTTCTCTTTTTTCAAGTCAGACCAGATTCAAAAAAGGAAGTTATAATGAGTTAGCTGAAACAAGAAAATTACTTCTTCATCCAGATTGGGGATCAACAAATTTGGATGCAAAAGTTTTAAAAGACGCTTTGGAAGGAGATGAAAGTTTCTTTTTATCAATTTCGGATGGTTCAATTGACAATTGGGAAGGTGAGAAAGATGAAATCAAAAAATTAATTGAAAAAAATTATTATGCTCATATACAACTCGGAAGAGAGACTAATATGTCTCAAGATTTAAAATCTTGGGGAATGCCCGTTTTTTATGTAAATTCTGGAGAAGACTTATTCAAATTAATGGTCGATATTACTAAAAACACATACCATCCCTTTGTGCAGGAGATTAAACGATGAAATTTCCTTCAACTTTCATGGGTCATAATGGAAAAGAAGAACTTGAAAGAATTGAAAATGAAGAACCTGTAAAGAAAAATATTGAAAAAAAAGTTAATACTTTGATTCCCATTCAAGGAGATTTATCCTTTGTAACTGATGAGAATCTTTACAAGGAAATCACAAAATATTTAGATTTAGCATTTCCGGGTCATAAGGATATTCTATCTGAAAATTTAAAGTTTGAAAATAGTGTTATGAAAGGTTCAAACACTTACATTGCAACTGCAGTGGACATGTATTTGAAATCAATAAATTCTGAGTACAGATTAGCAACTCAATTAGATTTAGAACAAAATTTGAAATTTACTGCAGATACTTACAATGATTCAGGTTTAGCATTAAGAAATTTAGGAAAGGCAAACAAAGATCAAGCAATTTATTTATTTAATCAATTAAGGAAAAAAGGATTAACTGAAAAAGATTTTCCCATTTGGTTTAATTTAAGAGAGTTGAATCTTGATAACAATTTAAATTTTAATTTAACTGATGAATCTTTTTATAAAAAAATTGAATCTTTAAATTGGAAAAATGGAACTAATTTCTCAGAGATAAACTCTTTTGGTCTTCCGGAAAAGGAAGATAAAACTTCAAATAGACAAATTTGGACTGCAGATTATGCTTTGTCGAGATGCTATCTGGGCAGGAACTCGGTCTTGAGCTCGGCTGACTCGGTCTTGTCCGATTCTAACGACTACGGCAGGGTGGTTTTGGCGAAGCCGCGTAGCGGCTGAGCGTAATGAATTTGGGTCATCCCTTTGGGAAAGCCCGAACGTGCCGAATTTTAGTAAGGTTTATTAATTAAAATTATTTTTTAATCTTCCTAGCCATAAGGCTAGGTCACACGTCAATTTATTTGCACATTATTTAAAATTGATTTTAAGTCAGTAAATCCAACTTTGACAATGAGTATTTATATTAAAAAAAGAAAAATTGGATGAGTGTAGGCAAGCGAAAGCTTGATAATTGGTAAATTGGCTAATTCCATTGTCGAGATGCTATCTGAACAGGAACTCGAACTTGAACTCGAATAACTCGAACTTGTCCAATTCTAACGACAACGGCAAAATGGCTTATTTTATGGCTAGGAAAATGAAACGTTATGGAAATCTTTATTGTGAAATTATTTCACTTAAAAATTTAATTCTTGCATGGAAAAAAGCAAGGAAGGGAAAAACAAAAAAAGATTATGTAATAAATTTTGAAGAAAATCTTCCCTATAATTTAAAACTATTGCATGATGAATTAAAAAATCAAACTTATATTCCAAGGCCTCTCAAAAAGTTTATTTTAAGAGATCCAAAAACTCGTGAGATTTCAAAATCTATTTTTAGAGATAGAATTATTCATCATGCTTTATGTAATATTATTGAACCAATTTTTGACAAAAGATTCATCTATGACTCTTGTGCAAATAGAAAAGGAAAAGGAACTTTGCTTGCACTCGAAAGGTTTGAGAAATTTCAAAGAAAAGTTACAGATAATCTTTCCAAAGAGGCTTATTGCCTTAAAGCAGACATAAGACATTATTTTAAGGAAATTGATAGGACAGTTCTTTTGGAAATAATTAATAAAATGATTAAGTGTAAGGAAACTATCAGTTTAATAAAGTTAATCTTAAACAATTTTGAAAAAAGTAAAGGAATGCCTTTAGGAAATTTGACATCTCAATTTTTTGCTAATGTTTATTTAAATGAACTAGACCAATTTGTAAAACATAAATTAAATTCTAGATATTATATTAGATATGTTGATGATTTTGTTCTTTTACATAAATCAAAGCAACAATTAATTTTATGGAAAGAAAATATAAATTTATTTTTAAGAGAAAAGTTAAAATTGGAAATTCATCCAGACAAATCAAAAATACTTAGTTTGTCAAATGGAGCGGATTTTGTTGGATTTAAATTCTTTTATGGTTTTAAAAGTATAAGAAAAAGAAATGTAAGAAGTTTCAAAAGAAAATTGAAAGTACTTGAGACTGCTTATTCTCTAGGAAACTTATCCATAGAAAAATTTCTTGAAATTACAGACGGTTGGTTTTCTTACATAAATATCGGGGATAGCTACAATTTAAGAGTAAAGCTTTTCAAGGAGATTAAAAACCTTTTAATTGGAGAGAAATTATAATCTTTTTCTAATCTCGACAACCTTTAAGGAGCCTCCACGGCTCCCCTATCCCCCACATAGATATAAAGGCCCCATTTCTGGAATATTTTCCCATTCCTTAAATTTTGAAAAAATTCATCTCGCTTTCCATGCCCTCCTAGATAGTCAATGTACCCACCCATTTGAAACTAAAAAATTAATTCTTTATAAAAATTTATGTTCAAAAAAATAAAGAATGCGGAAACCGGGAATCGAACCCGGGTCACAACCTTGGC
>Ga0210057_1005603_pt1 | contig 16068 bp, 16 predicted proteins | sample CryGeyCG2114_010_2_FD_183968 | JGI IMG/M metagenome (GOLD analysis project Ga0210057, IMG submission 183968) | Groundwater microbial communities from aquifer - Crystal Geyser CG10_big_fil_rev_8/21/14_0.10 (SPAdes) (version 2) | ecosystem: Environmental > Aquatic > Deep subsurface > Groundwater ...
CCCATCCACCACTCCCCGGATTTCCTTTTGATGATCCATCTGTATAAATTTCTACAAAACTCATAAAATAATTTTAGCATAAATAATTCATCTTAAATAAAAACAAAAATTACTATTCCAAGAGCATTATCCTTGCTGACCTAACGCAGGAATAGTAATTTTTGTTTTTATTTCTAAAAAAAACCAACAATACGCAAACGGATTTCGGAGGAGCCGTTATAAAAAGATTTTTCAACATTGGCTACCAAGTTTGTTTTGATACCTTCTTTCAAAGAATCTCCAAACTGATCAGGTGAAGCAAAAAAAGAAATTGCTTTCATATTATTTTGACCATTATTTAAATTTATAGAGAGATGTTCCTTCGCTTTGCCGAATCTATTTATTTTCTCTGGTATAACATCACGAAAAATAAAAATCGGTTTTTCATTACCAACTCCAAAAGGCGCTAAACTCATTATTTCAAAAACCAATTTTTCCGAAAGGTCTTTTAAATTTAATTCAGCATCTACTTGAATCTCTTCTTCTTTTTGGACCACATCACTACATGCTTCAACTAACACTTCTTCAAGAGTATGAATTTTTTCAAAATTAACTTCAAAACCACCCGACATTTTGTGCCCTCCAAATGAAGTAAATGCTCCATCTACTCTTTCCATCAAAGCTACCAAATCTGTCACCCCTTCCGAACGGCAAGAACCTTTTATCACCCCCTCCCCTTCTCTGCCCCACAAAAAAACTGGTAAATTATATTCTTTCACTATTGAATTGGCCACCAAGCCCAAAAGAGCCGGTCGCCAATTTGGATCACCCAAGACAATAACAGATTTTGCCCCCAAGTTTTCAAATTTTTCTTTTACTTTTTTCTTAGCTTCTTTGACAATGTTAGTCACTGCCACTTTTCTATCTTTATTTATGTTGTCTAAATGTTTAGCATAAATCCCTGCTTCTTCTTCATTATTGGCAGTCAAAAGTTTAAAAGCATCAAGAGGCAAGCCCATCCGACTAGCCGCATTGATACGAGGGGTAATCATAAAAGTAGTATCATCTTCTGTTAGATTTTTTTTATTTATTCGCAAAATAGAAAGAAGTTTAGAAAAACCCGGACGCCTCCCTTTTCGCATAACAGAAAGTCCAAAATAAGCTAAAACTCTATTTTCTCCCCTAAGTGGCACCATATCAGAAAGAGTAGCTAAGCCAACCAAATCTAAAAGCCATTTCTCCTGACCCTCTTTCAATAAATCTCTTTTTGTTTGAAGGATACCTTCAATTATTTTCCAAACAACTCCAGTGCCACAAAGTATTTGCTCCGGATATTTACTATCTTTTCTTTTTGGATTAACAATAGCAAAAGCTTTTGGTAGCTCATCGGAAGGTTCATGATGGTCGGTTATAATAACTTCCATTCCAAGTTTATTCGCTTCTTCAACATACTGATTGTCTCTGATACCACAATCAATAGTAATTAAGAGTTTAGTTTTTTGAGAAGCGATTTCTTTTATACCTTCAGAATTCAAACCATATCCTTCTATTCGCCTATTAGGAATATAATTTTCAAAATTGTTAAAACCAATGAGCTTTAAAAAATCATGGAGGAGAGCTCCACCGGGTATACCATCAGCATCATAATCACTCCAAATAGTTATCTTTTCATCATATTTAATAGCTTTTAAAATCCTATCTACTGCTTTTTTCATATCAGGCAAAAGAAATGGATTATGTAAATGATTTTCAAAATCTGGATTCAAAAACCTCTCTGCTTCCTTTTTTGTTTTTATACCTCTGTTATATAAAAGTTGAGCGACTAAAGGATTAAAATTTTCCAATTCCTTTTCTGCTCTTTTGTTCATTTTTTCCTTAATTTTATATTTTTTAGACATAAAAATGATGATATCATAATTAATCTCATTTCTATCGGTCATTTCACCAAACAAGATCAAAATAGCATTATTTTAAAAAATATTTTAGATTTGCTTTTAAAGTTTTTATTTTATTTTTCAAGCGCCTCAATCCCCGGTAAAGTGCCGTTAGCTAGAAAATCGAGCATTGCTCCGCCAGCAGTAGAAATAAAACCATGTGTGGTAATTTGATTTTTAACATCTCTATTGACAGTGGCTAAAGTGTCTCCCCCGCCAACTATCACTTTAGCTTTTGATTCGGACAATACTCTAGCCAAAGCAGTCGTGCCAGCGATAAAACCTTTTTCATAATTGCCCAAAGGTCCGTTCCATAAAATAAATTTGGCATCCACTATTTTTTCTTTCAAAACTTCTAAAGTTTCTGGATTAGCATCTAAAGCGTTTAGATCTCCTTCCGGTAAAATAATTTTAGGATTTTCTGCCGCTAAAGATGTGGCGTAAGGAGCCATGGCACCACCAACAAAAATATAGTCGGCAATATTCAAAAACTTTTCTACCAAAGGAAGTTTGGTTTCAAATTTGGCTCCGCCTAATATAACCAAAAATGGATGCTCCGGATCAAAAGATTCTGATAAATTTTGATATTCTTCTAAAAATCTAAACCCAGCAAAAGAAGGTATTAGTTTTGGCACTCCAACAATAGAAGTGTGTTTGCGGTGTGAGGCCGAAAAAGCTTCATTGACATAAATATCAGCAAAGTCTGCCAACTGCCGAGCAAAACCTTCATCATTTTCCTTTTCCATCCAAAATCTCAAGTTTTCTAAAATTGCTATTTCGCCACTTCTTAAATCTTCTAACCCTGTTTTACCATCAATGGCCGAACTATTCCAAGGGTCTTTTATAAACCTTACTCGTATATTTGGGAAAAACTTTTCTGCCTGCTTAAACACTTTTTCAAGAGAATTAGTCCCATCACCCAAATGGCTCATTATTATTACCTTAGCTCCTTTCTCTAAACAAAAATTTATAGTTTTGACACTAGCTTCAATCCGAGAAGTATCCAAAACCTCTCCTTCTTTATCTAAAGGCAAATTCCAATCTGTCCTTATTAAGACTATCGTTCCTTCTATTATTTCTGCCTCTTCAATTGATTTCATATTTTATTTTTTGCATCAGCCGCATACACAATTTCTTTAAATTCTGCAGGAACTAGGGAGGCGTGACCAACAAGGAAACCTTCAACATTGCCTATTTCTAATATTTCTAAAGCATTTTGAGATTCTACCGAACCGCCGTAAAGAATTTTAGCAGAATTAGCGATATCTCTTCCACATATTTCAGCTAATACTTTCCTTATATATAAAACCATAACGTGAATATCAGTCGGACTCATAGCTTCTTTGTATGATTTACCAATCGCCCAAATGGGTTCGTAGGCAATAGTGATGCCAACTAAATATTTTTTATGTAAACTAGCCAAACATTCTTTTATTTGATTTTTTATAAAAGCAAGATGGGCTCCATCTTTATCTCTTTCTTTTTCTCCTATACACAAAATTGGCGTAAGGTCAGTATCAAATGTGATTTGAAGCTTTTTTCTTACTATTTCATTACTCTCGCCCATCGCCCTTCTTTCTGAATGACCAACAATAACAAACTTAGCACCCAAATTTTTTATCATTTCCACACTAATTTCACCCGTAAAAGCTCCTTTAATTTCAGTGGAAGCATTTTGAGCTCCCAAAAACATATTTTTAGGATAAATCACTTTTGAAAGAGGAAAAATAAAGGAAAAAGGTGGACAAACAACGACATCAGTATTTTTAAGACCTTTGGCTGCTAATCTGGCTCCATTAAACACTTTTTTAGCTTCTTCCAATGTCTCTGGGTTCATTTTCCAGTTTGCTACTACTATGTTACGTTTTTTCATATTTAAATTATAGCAAAAAATTACTGAAACATCATTTCAAGAGCATTATCCTTTTGACCTAACGCAGAAATGATGTTTCAGTAATTTTTATTTATATTTCCCTCCAACCAACAATATCAAAACCTCCGCCCGGACCACTGATGAAATTAACATTAACTAAACCAATATCATAATCAATAGTAGCTCCATTATATAATTCCACTGTTTCAGCCGACACAGATTTAGCTCCGGCATTATTTGAAAATTTTACCTTACCTTTTTGAGCATTCAAAATAACAGCTCCAGCATTATTATCTATTTCAATGGCAATATTGCCACCATCATAAGTAGATAGAAGCATCACATAACTACCAGCCGTCCCTGATCCTTGAAAAACAGAATTATTTGACACTTTTATTTCACTATCTGAAAGAAGTATTCCACTACCACTACCATAAGAACTAGAAAGTTTGATTAATGAACCATTAGAGGTGTATATTTTTCCAGTGACCCACACCGTTCCATTTATGGTAAGTCGATAATTATTAGTCATTGTTAAATTACCCACTATTTTAACTGGACCAAGAGAAGAGCTTGAACTACTCAAAGAAACATTGCCATTTATCACTCCTCCAGCTTCGGCTATCGCCTTCCAATTATCTATATCTACATCTGAAACTGGAAAATCTTGAACCGGAGGATCGGGCAAAGAAGTATCACACGATTTGTTATTACCACTGCCAGTCTGGCAATATAAATTACCTGTAATATTACTGTCTGTAACTCTATCGGCATAAGCATCTCCTCCAGAAGTGCCTATATCTACATTATCTATAAAACCAAAATTAGAAACATAGGCAGAACCGGTTATCCTAGCTCCATTTGAACCTTCAATTTTATTATTTGAATAAACATTTCCATTAACCCTAGAATTATTAGACATCTCTATACCCCCAGTACCAACCTGAAGACCATAATGAAAGGAAACTCCTTCACCCAAAATAACAGTAGTTTTGATTTTCCTAAAATAATCATTGGCTTCTCCAATAGAAGTGATGATTTTACCTCCAGACTCATCTACAACGGTCGTGGTCACACTATGGTTACCAACTGCCAACACTTGAGAAGTAGCCACAGGCAGACCCATCTTCAAACGATAAACAACATCTTCAATTCCAGCTTCAGCCGCATAAAAACTTTCTTTGGAAACAGAAATAGATGTCGCCATAGAAATATGACTGATTATAGGATTAGTTAATCCTAATATAATAATAGTGGTAATAGAAATAAAAAATATAACCATAGTGACCATCACTTGACCCTTTTCTTTTATTTGTTTATTTAAAAATAAAAACATAAATTATTTTTTTAATATGACCCACGAAGCACCGCAAATCCATAAAAATGTTTATTTTTTGAAACAGCTCCAATAGTGCCAGAAACTTCTAATTCAATCCGCACTCCTTCAGAATTAGCATTTGAAACATATGTAAAAATTAAATTACTAACCTCCACAGAAGAAGAAGTTAAGGCCGTCGGAGTAGCACTATTTTTAGAAATTAAAATACTACCAGAAGTTCCATCATAAATAACATCATAAACATTAAGAAATTCATCAATACCGAACAATTTTAAAACACCTGGGCTCGTCCCCAAAACACTGCTACCGACAACCACACTTTTTGCATTACGAATATCTCTAAGCATACTCTCCATTGCAATAGCTCCAGAACTTTCAAGCTCACGAGTCAGTTTAATATTTTTATAAACTCCTCCCATAGAAACAAGAATCTGAATAACCACACCCATTATTAAAAGAAGTAGTGTTATATATAAAACAGTCTCTATCAAAGAGATACCACGATTATTTATATGCTTTTTAATTGTCAAAAATATTGCTAACATATGTTGTTATTTCACGAGTAGTAGTGCCAGTATCTTTCCACCACGACACTGTAATAGTAACTTTCTTGGTATTTAAATCAGGTGAACCAGATATTGCTATATCTCCAGCTCCGTCCCTATTTACATCCTCAAAAACGACACGTCTATCAAACTGATTATCTATAAGGGTTAAAGTAGTAGTCGCTTCCCAAGCCACATTATCAAAAGCCAATACATAAGAAGTACCAGAAGAAAGAGGGGCGATGTTAGAAGTCCAGCTATCATCTCGCATAAACTTGACTGCTTCAATACCTTCTTCAGCCAAAAAAGAGGCCTGAAAAAGTGAAGGATTTGATACAGAAACTTTGATAAAAGCAGTATAAATTTTCCATATAATCAATATAGAAAAAGTAGCGACAGAAATCATTATCACCATTTCAACCAAACTAAACCCCAATTTTTCATCTCGCCTTACTCGAGCTTCACGAGCCAAGTTTTTTTTATTGAGATATTTTTGGTAAAAATAAAATGAACTTTCCATATAAATTATTGTATCACTCCAGTCCCCAATATAGTAATAGTAGTTGAAGCGCTATCATCTTTTAAAGAAAAAGTGACAGTGCCATAATTTGAAGTATTGCCAATTAATCTAGAAAAAACAATATCTGGGCTACCGAGATTTAATAAATAGCCAGACATATAAACGTCTTTAGAAAGTGTAACGATTTTTTCATTATCATTTCCAGCTACGTAAGCGCCACCTTCAAACAAAACAATTTTATTATTTTCAAAATGAATTCCAAAAGGTGAAGTGTTTTTTGAGGCGACAGAAAGAACTCTGGCATTACGAATAAGAGCCACCACGGAAGAGACATCTTTTTCAAGAACTTCTTTTTTATTTAATTTTGGAAAAAAATAAAAAGTTATAGACAAAACCACTACCAAAATACTTATAACCACCACCACTTCCATCAAAGAAAACCCTTTATTAATTTTCATATTATTCAAATTTTGAATCAAAACTTATTGTATCGCATCAACCAAAGAGTAAGTTGGCAACATCATAGCGATAGCAAAGATACCAACAGCAATACCGATAAAGACCATAAGAACGGGTTCTATAATAGTAGATAAATCTTTTGTCTTTTGATCTACTTCATTTTCATAATAAGTGGCGACATTATCCATCATATCGGTCATCTTGCCAGTCTCTTCACCTACAGCAAGCATTTCAGCCACAAAAATTGGAAAAAGATCCCCTTTTGAATTAGAAAGTGACGAGGATAAGAGCTCTCCTACTTCCACTTGTTTGGCGGCATCATCTAACAAATTTTTAAAATAATGATTTTGAATGACAGTGCTAGTGATACCAATAGCGGCCACAATATCAACTCCGGAAGAAATAAGGGAAGAGAGGGTTCTTGTTGTTCTAGCAGCATTGACCTCTTTAACCATAGTTTTAATCATAGGAAAATGAAGAATAAAAAAATCTAACATATCTTTACCTTTCTTTGTTTTTAGTCCAGAAAGAAATCCAAAAATAGCCCCAGCTGTTATTATCATTACCAAAATAATATTAGCTCTCAAAAAATCACTGATAGCAATAATAATCCTAGTTGGCAAAGGAAGCTCTATCTCAAGGCCTTTAAATGTTTCTGTTAATGTCGGCACCATATAAACCATAAGGACTACCCCGATGACCGCCATCACCGATACAATTACAGTGGGGTAAATCATAGCTCCTTTTATTTTTTTTGAAAGATTGTAAGCTTTTTCAAGTTGATCAGCTACAATTTTCAAAGAATTTGACAACTTCCCCGATTCTTCACCCGCTTTAACCATAGCCACAAACAAATCAGAAAAAGTCTTTGGATGCTTTGCTAAAGAATTTGACAAAGTTTCGCCTCCATTAACCGAAACACCGACACTTTTAAGAATCTCTATGAATTTTTTATTTTTTAATTGCTTTTCTAATATGTTTAAAGCTCTAGAAACAGAAAGCCCCGCATCCACCATCACTGACAGATTTTTAGCAAAAATTATAATTTCCTGTGGTTTTACTTTTTTCCTAAAGGAAAACTCAAAAGAGACTTTATTTTTACCAACTTCTTCTGCTGAAATTATTGACCCACCGCTTAATCTGATAGTACTATAAAGAGATGTTTTACTATCAAACTCTTTAGTTTCTTCTTTTTCCTCCTCGTCTTTTATGTATTTATATTTATAAAGTGGCATCGTTGCTTTAATTATAGCAACAAGAAAAATAATATGGAAAAAATTGGGTATAAAAAGAAAAAGCCCCGCCTTATACAAGCACGAGGCCTTCAACCAGAGATTGGGGAGGTCACCGGAAAAACAGAAAATAAACAGCTATCGTCCCAACAAACCCTACCAGACCGGCAAAATCGCCAAGTCTGATATTTCCGAAACGCCAGTCTCGGCGAGTAATACCAAACATGAGATCAATACCTCCTTTCCTTTTTTAATTAAAACATACCTATAACAAAAAACAAGATGATTTTGTTTTTTTGTATTTCTCCCCCCACCTTCGCAAGGTGAGGGGCAACTTTCCGTAAGGAAAGTGGGGTGGGGTCGTTATTCCGACACCACTCTCAAGACCTCTTCAATGGTAGTCAAACCTTGAGCCGCTTTAAAGATACCGTCTTCAAGCATAGTGAGCATCCCTTCCTTTTTGGCTTGCAATTCAATATCTTCGGTAGTAGATCCTTTTATGATTAAGTCTTTAATGGCAGTAGAAACATTAAGCACTTCATAAATACCAATACGACTTTTAAATCCTCCATCTTTTGCTTCTTTTTTAGGTTTGTAGAAATGTATTTTATCCCAACCATCTCCTTTGCCCACTATCTTTTCTTCTCTTAAAGCTTTCAAAACAATATCTAGATTAACCACTTTAGAAATAGACTCAATCTCTAATTTGGAGAGAGTATATTTTTCTTTTTCATCAGAAAGTTTTCTAACCAATCTTTGGGCTATAATAGCATCAATAGTAGAGATGATAAGAAAAGGTTCAACTTTCATATCAATTAATCTAGGCACTGACCCCGCAGCCGAGTTAGTGTGAAGAGTTGAAAGAACCAAATGTCCAGTAAGCGAAGCATTGATGGCCAAAGAAGCTGTTTCGTTATCGCGAATTTCTCCGACCATTATAATATCTGGATCTTGACGCACTAAAGTCCTCAATCCAGAAGCAAAAGTCAGACCTATTTCGGATTTTACTTGAGTTTGATTAATTCTTGGCATCTGATATTCAACCGGGTCTTCAATAGTAGAAATATTGACATTGGGAGTATTTAAAATATCTAACATAGTATAAAGAGTGGTTGATTTACCGCTTCCAGTCGGTCCGGTAGTCAAAATCATACCAGTTGTATGCTGTAGAGATTTATGTAACAGCTCTAAAGCTTCTCCATGAAAACCCAAAGACTCCAAAGTAAAACCAGAAACATTTTCTCTCAAAAGACGCATCACTGTTTTTTCACCATAATAAACTGGCAAAGTAGAAACACGAAAAGAAACTTTTTCACCATTCATATCAATTTTAAATCTGCCATCTTGAGGTAATCTTTTTTCGTCAAGTTTCAAACTAGAAAGCACTTTTATACGAGCCACCAAAGAATTGCCTATGTGTTTTGGTAAAATCATTGCATCATGCAAAATACCATCAATACGATATCTGACCAAAACCTGGTCCTCCAAAGGTTCTATATGAATATCAGAAGCGTTTTGGATGATGGCGTGTTTGAGCAAAGTATCAACAATCCGCACTACTGGCAATTCTTCAGCTAATTTTTTTAAATCCCCTTCTGAAGCATCATCTACTGGCAATTTTTCAGAGATAGTTTTTATCTCATCTGCATCAGCTTTTATAATATCTCCAAATTCATCTTTAAGATTTTTTTGGTATTGAACCAAAGCGCTACGCATAGATTCGGAATCAGTCAGACGAGACAATATCTTTAAACCCACTTTTTTCTTAATTGAATTTAAGGCCTGCAGATCGTCAGTATCAAGCATAGCCACTTCAAGAGCATTTTCTTTTTTTTCAAAAGCTACTATATTGTGCTTTCTGGCAATAGGTTCAGGAATAAGATTTAAAATATCTCTATTTAAAACTTGACCTTTTAAATTTATAAAAGGGATACCTAAAATATAGGCCTGTATTCGTCTTAAATCATCATCAGAAAACTTACTTCTAGATATCAAGACATCATTTAAAGGTTTTTTCTTAGACTTGACTTCTTTTTCAATTTCTTCAATTTCAGATTTAGAAACAAGTCCAGCATCAATAATAAAATCTTTTATTTGTGAATCTTTTACATGCATACGATTTAGCGAAATCGTGTCGTGCGATACGTCCTTTGGAGCACGACTTTATTTCTTTCTTATTATATCAGAAATAATTATATTTTAGAAAAGAAATATGTATATATTAACTTCTAACTTTGTTTCTCATTTTAGAAATCAAATATTTTCTTGGATTTTTATCTAAATCAATAAAATCATCAGCCGCTTCTATGAGTCGAGCCGAACTAGATTTTCCAAAAGAAGCCACTTCAACCTGACAACCAACATTTTTTAGAAATTCTACTAGTGGAACAAAATCACCATCACCAGTTATTAAGACAACTGCGTCTAATTTAGGAGAAAGTTTGATCGCATCTACTGCCAAACCAACATCCCAGTCCCCTTTTTTAGCGCCACCAGCAAAGACTTGCAAGTTTTTTGTTTTAGTTTCAATACCCATTTTTTCTAATGCTTCAAAAAAATTTTTCTCTTCACCTGACTCGGTAGTAATAACATAAGCCACAGCTCTAGTAAGAAATCTGCCAGCCAAACTTTCTTTTACCACTTGGTCAAAGTTTACTTTTGCCCCATAAATGTTTTTGGCGCTATGATATAAATTTTGAGTATCTATAAAAATTCCCACCCGCTGATTTTTGTGTTTTATAACAGACATATTGTTAAAATAATTTTCAATTTATAATTTTCAATTTTCAATCAATGACCCAATTAAATAATTTCCAATGAAAATTAAAACATTGAAAATTCAATGAAAATTGTAAAATTGATAATTGAAAATTTATGTTAAGAAGACTTTTTTAGACCAAGCTTCTTAATAAGGCTATTATACCTTTTTGTATCTTTTTTCTCCAAATATTTCATATGAGACTTGCGGTCTGCCACCAAACCCAAAAGACCTCTACGAGAATGTTTATCTTTTTTATTTTTTTTCAAGTGCGTTGCTAAATCGTCAATGCGACGAGAAAGAACCGCAATCTGCGCTTCCGGGCTACCAGTATCAGTTTCGTGTATTTTTACATCTTTTATGACTCGTTGTTTTTTGTTTTTTGTTAACATATATATGAAAATTGTCTAAAAACGACCTTTTGAGAGTAGCATAAAACCAATTTTTATGCAACATTTTTAATTTTTAAATATTGTGCGACGTTAAAAGATGATAGAATAATATATATGGCACAAGACTTAGAACAATTAAAAAGACAATTTTTGGAATATGTAGAAATTGAGAAAGGAAGAGCCCTTAAAACGGTTGAAAATTATAACCATTACCTTTCAGTTTTTCTAAAACAAACTAAAGCTCAAAAACCATCTGATATAAACGACACTATGATGCGAGAATTTAGATTGTGGCTCAACAGACAAGTTACCGGAAAAAATGTAAAAACCGGAGATACTATGTCAAAAAAGACCCAAAATTATTACTTGATTGCCATAAGAGCTTTTTTGAAATATCTAGCAAGACAAGAAATTAAATCTATGCCATCTGAAAGAATAGAACTGGCCAAAACTTCAGAACGCTCTCTTGATTTGATTACAAACGCTGAATTACATAGATTACTTGAAGCTCCAAAACCTTTCGACTCTACTCAAGATAAAGATAATCATCTTAAGGATTTGCGCGATAAAGCCATTTTAGAACTCCTTTTTTCAACAGGACTTCGTGTTTCAGAACTTTGTTCTCTTACTCGTGATATTGACCTTACCACCGATGAACTTTCAATAAGAGGGAAAGGAAGCAAGGTGAGAGTAGTATTTATATCTGATTATGCCAAAAAGATTTTAAAAGAATATTTATCAAAAAGAAAAGATATGGATGACGCCCTTTTTGTCCAACTTTCACAAAACGGCAAAGTAACAAAAAAAAGAAAAGGAAGTCTGGCTCTAACAAAAAGATCAGTAGAGAGGATAGTAAAACAGTGCGCAATCAAAGCCGGTATTTCCAAAAAAGTCACTCCTCACACTATGCGTCACCTTTTTGCCACCGACCTTCTTTCAAATGGCGCTGACTTGCGCTCCGTCCAAGCTCTTTTGGGTCATGCCAACATCGGCACTACCCAAATCTACACCCATGTCACCGACCGCCACCTCCGCGACATCCACAAAAAATTTCATAACAAAAGGAGTTAATACTTGCATTATTTTTTAGTTTATATATGATAATATCATATTAATTTATAATATAATTTTATTGCTATGACTACTTTATCTGTGCCAATTAGCCCGGGACAAGCCGAATTCATCAATTCTCTTGTTAAAAACAAAAGAGCTTCCAATAAAGCCGATGCTGTCCGAAAAGCCATAGATCTACTAGCTGAAGAGGAAGCATTTGCTTCTATTATGCGAGCAGAACAAGAACTAAAAGAGGGCAAGATTTTGTATGGAGACCCAAGGAAATTACTAAAGAGATTCAGTAAATATGATTAAAATCGGATTTGCTCCAGAATTTTTCAGAAAATTAAAGAGAATACATCCTGATATTCAAGAAGAAGCTTTTCATAGAATTAATCTTTTTAAGAATCCAAAAAACCACCAGTTCTTGAAAGTTCACAAACTAAAAGGCCGTATGAAAAATAAATACGCTTTCACGATAACTTACAAAATCAGAATTATTTTTCAGTGGCTCTCCAAATCTAAGAATCATGCTTATATTTCAACAATAGACGACCATGATATTTACAGATAATTCTACCCCCTTCCACGATATCCACAAAAAATTTCATAACAGAAAATAACAAAACTACTTTTTCAAGAGCCTTATCCTATTGACCTAACGCAGAAAAAGTATGTTTTGTTATTTTCTGTTAAAATGAAATTTATGAAAATCGTATCTTGGAACATAAACGGCATACGTGCGGTGCATAAAAAAGGCCTATTTTTACCTTTTGTAGATAAATACAAGCCGGATATTATTTGTTTACAGGAGACCAAAGCCAAGCAGGACCAAGCGCAGATAGACTTGCCAGAATATATAGAACATTGGAACAGCGCGGAAAAAGCTGGTTATAGCGGGGTGGCTATTTTTTCTAAAATAAAGCCACTTAGTGTGCAGACTGGCTTTCCGAAAGAGATAATCAAAAAATACAAATTAGAGCAAGACAGCTATGGCGACCTAAACAAAGAAGGGCGGGTTATTACAGCCGAATTTAAAGATTTTTTTGTGGTCAATGTCTATACACCAAATTCTAAGGGCGATTTAAGCAGATTGGATTTAAGATATAAAAAATGGGATCCGGTTTTTTTGGAATATGTAGTGAATTTAAAAAAACAGAAAAATGTCATCTTTTGTGGCGACCTTAATGTAGCCCACACAGAAAATGACTTGGCTAATCCCAAACAAAATGAAGGCGAGCATGGTTTTACCAAAGAAGAACGCGAAGGAATAGATAATATTATAAAATTAGGTTTTGTAGATACTTTTAGATATTTTACTCCAAAGAGCAAAGGTCATTACACTTGGTGGACACACTTTGCTAATGCTCGAGCCAGAAATGTTGGCTGGAGAATAGATTATTTTTTTGCCAACAAAGAATTGATGTCAAAAATAAAAAGTTCAAAAATTATTCCAGACATATTTGGTTCTGACCACTGCCCTATTATGTTAGAATTAAATATTAAGTGATTGAGAGATTAAAAATAAAAAAAAGTGGCTTTACATTGATAGAATTGCTTGTAGTGATGGCTGTCATAGGTATTTTATCTTCTATTATTTTAATTAGTTTAAATAGAGCTAGGAGTTCAGCTTCTTTTGCTAGAGCTAAATTAGAATTTAAAAGTTTATCCACCGCTATTCAATTTTATATTGAAGACCATGAAGATTTTCCCCCTGATGCTAACCGTAGTTTGCCTTCCGGACTTGAAGTATATCTAGCAGGAGGTAATTGGCCAAATGCTCCTTGGCCGGAAAGTGTCTATGATTGGGACAATTGGACTGATCCAAATACTGGAGAAAATATATTGCAAATAAGTGTTAGATTTTGTATTTCTCAAGATAATTGTAATATCCCCAATGAACCTTGGGCTATAGACTTTGATTACTATAGTGCTGTTTATTTTTGTATACAAGGAACTTGTAGATCTCACATAAGCAAACCCATTAACCATCCGGGATACTGTGTAAATTGTTAAATAAATATTTTTATATACAACAAAACGCCAAGATGCGGTGGAGGATTTTCGCACGACAAGGCGTTTTTGTATAACCTTTCACAAATGAAAGTATAAAGAACATTTATCCAGCTCTGATTTTGTTTCCGATTTACTTAAATACATTAAATCAGACTCAAAATCAGAGCTGGGACAAAAGATAAGTTTCGTCAAGAAGCGCATTCACAAAAAACAGTATGATATCTCATTTAAAAAATTATATAAGTGAAGATATATATAACTTATTTTTTGAGCTTAACCAAACTTTCTTTCAACTTCATGGCCATGAAGTTATAAAGAACCAATACTGACTATGATATACTCGTCTTTTAAAAAATGTCAGTTATGTCTGATATAAAGTTTATGTCTTTTATAAATAATGTAAAGGACATTATGTGGATAACTTTACTCCACATAATGTTTGCCTCTTATTTTTTTTACTTCTATTTGGTCATCTTCTTCTTTTTTTACCTTACCTTTATCCCCCATCATCCTCAATTCTTTATCGGACATTTTTGATAACTCTAATATCTTTTTATTTAAATATTCTTCAGTATTCAAGGTTGGATCATCCAATACTTCTTCTAGTAAAGCATTTAACATTTGACCTATTTTTGGTCCGGGAGAAATCTTTAGAATTTCCATAATCTTCTGACCATCAATTTTAAGCATTTTCACTGATATAGGGTCTCTCATTACCTCTTCTATCATTGATTTATATTTTCTTAATCTATAAGGATTTTCTTTAGGTCTGCCAGTGCCAACCCTATCACAACCTCTCATATTTATAAGGTCCCATATATTTTCCTTGCCAACATTAGCCACTAATCTTCTAACGGCCGAATGGGTTATTTTTTCAGTATCAGAAAAAAACATATGCCAACGAACCAAATTAACAACCTTATCTATTGTTTCACGTGAAAATCTTAAATCTTCCATTATTTTCTTAGTTACATGTGAACCCACTACTTCATGACCATAAAAAGTCCATATTTTAGCTTTATTGTCCCATCTTCTAGCTCTAGGTTTAGCCACATCATGCAAAAGGGCCGAAAGTCTCACATGTAACGGATATTCTTTATCAGCTGAATGTTGAGCTGTTTTTAACAAATGAGTCCAAACATCGTAAGAGTGCGCCTTATTTTGCTCTACGCCAATACTTTCTTCCAATTCTGGTATTATATAAATCAATAAACCAAGTTTTTTAAGCAATAAAAGTCCGTTCATAGGAGAAGGGGACATTATTATTTTAACAAATTCATCTCTAATTCTTTCTTTAGAAACCTTTTTTAAAATATGATTATTTTCCAATATTGATTTTTCAGTCTCTGGATCTAAGGGAAATCCGAGTTCCACGTGGAACCTAACTGCTCTAAGTATACGTAAACCATCTTCAAAAAATCTCTCTTTGGCTTCACCGACTGTTTTTATGATTCGTTTAGATAAATCCGCTACTCCAGCAAAAGGGTCCACGATTTCTCCTTCTTCTACATCATAAGCAATAGCATTTATAGTAAAATCACGCCTTTTTAAATCATCAAGTATATTCTTACTGAATTTAATACTATCAGGCCTCCTATAGTCAGAATAAGAACTTTCAACACGATATGGGGTTATTTCTATAATTTTTAATGTTTCTTGTGAAGCTTCTTCATTTACCACCCTGACTGTACCAAAGTCATTTTCATAAAAAGTCTTAGGGAATAGGACAATTATATCTTCTGGAGTAGCGTTTGTAGTGATATCCCAATCTTTTGGTTTCCTGCCTATAAAAAGGTCTCTAACACAACCCCCAACGAGATACGCTTCAAAACCAGCATCTTTGAGTGCCTTGGTTACATGGGAAACTTCTTCAGGAATCTTAAATTTTTCTATTTTAGCTTTATTGGACATATTTTTGGTGATTACACCGCGAAACTCTCGAGTAAAACGAAGATGCGAAGTGGTGCG
>Ga0210057_1005604_pt1 | contig 16061 bp, 17 predicted proteins | sample CryGeyCG2114_010_2_FD_183968 | JGI IMG/M metagenome (GOLD analysis project Ga0210057, IMG submission 183968) | Groundwater microbial communities from aquifer - Crystal Geyser CG10_big_fil_rev_8/21/14_0.10 (SPAdes) (version 2) | ecosystem: Environmental > Aquatic > Deep subsurface > Groundwater ...
AAATCTGGTTCTTCTATGGTTTTGATAACTTGGTTTTTAGAGATTAAAAATTTGTGCCTTTTTAGAATTCCAAATTTATCTCTGGCATGTTTAGTGAAAATTATCATAATAAATTCATAATTTCCTCACTGGCGCCCTCGGGAGGAATCGAACCTCCATTCTAGGTTTAGAAAACCTATGTTCTATCCGTTGAACTACGAGGGCTGGCGGAGGAAGTGGGACTCGAACCCACGAATCCTGTAAAGGATTCCGGTTTTCAAGACCGGTGCAATAGCCACTATGCGATTCCTCCGATAATATATTATCATAAAATAGTGTAAAAATCAAATTGACTTTTCGTCTTTTTAAGGTAAACTTAATTTATTGAGGAGGAGTCGTATAATGGTTATTACAAGAGATTGCTAATCTCTGCCCCTTACGGGGCTTGTGGGTTCGAGTCCCACCTCCTCCGCCAATTTTCAGAATTCGGATTTTGACTAAAATACACCGCTATGTCATCAGATAAAAAATTTGCTTGCGCAATAAATTGCATGGACGGCAGGGTTCAAGACGCTGTTAAAAATTATATGCAAGAAAATTACAATGTTGATTATGTTGATATGATAACTGAGCCCGGGCCAAATAAAATTCTGGCAGATGATTCTGATTCTGCAGTAATTGAAAACATAAAAAAAAGAGTTGAAATTTCTGTTCATCATCACGGCTCAAAAGTTGTGGCAGTTGTGGGGCATTTTGGATGCGCGGGAAATCCGGCCGGAAAAGAGGAACAGATTAAGCATCTCAAAAAAGCCCAAAAAACAGTTGAGTCATTTGGCTTTCCGGTAAAAATTATTTTATTATGGGTTGAGGGCGATTGGAAGACGGTTGAATTAATATAAATTTATTCTTCGCGGGCAATGCAAATGCCCCAGACAGATTTGGCGCCCGCGCCCCGCAGGGCGCGGGCGCATTCTTCCATTGTGGAACCGGTGGTATAAACATCATCTACTAAAAACACTTTCTTGCCCGAAAATTGATCGACATCGGAAGTCGAACGGTTTTTTATGGCGAAGGCGGGTTTGACAGTAAAAGCGCCCGCTAAATTTTTTTCGCGCTCTTCTTTTGACAGCTTCATTTGAGATTCTGTCTTTTTTATTTTTATTAAAACATCTGAAAATACAGGAATTTTAAAAACTTTAGACAGTTCTTTTGCCAGTTCTTCTGATTGGTTATATCCTCGCTTTTTTAATTTTTTGTAAAACAGAGGAACTGGAATTAAAACCGAATTTTTCCAAATGTCTTCTGTGTTTTTTTGGGTTATTACAAGATGCTCAATTATTAAACTGGCCAATGTTTTTGCCAGATTTTTTGTATAAGGCGGATATTTAAATTGGTGTATTAATTTTCTGGTTAAAGATTTTTCTTTATAAGGAAGCGCAAAATATAATCCTGAAAGATTTTTGCTTGAACATTTGTTGCACTTGCCAAATTTTTGAGCCGGGGGAATTAAAAGCGGTTTTTTGCTGCAAAGGCAGTAATCATATTCTGAAATTTCTAAAGTTGCTTTGCAGTCTTCGCACAAAAAAGTACCCTCTTTTTGGCATCCCAAGCAGAATTTAGGGAATAATAAATCTAGTATGAAATTTTTAGTTTTGTCGGTTGAGTTATCCACAGTGATATTGTATTATATTTAGTTTATAATATATAAAGACTATTTAAAAGTTGCGAATTTTTTGTATGAATATATTCGCTAATCCGTTTAAGATGTTTTTTCCTAAAAAAATGGTGGGCATTGATATTGGAACCACTGCAGTAAAAGTTGCAGAAATTTCGCGCTGGGGGCAGGGAAAAACATTAGAAAATTACGGAGAAATAAAATCTACCTCTCTTTATAAAGACTCATTTCGCAACGTTGAAAGAGGGAATTTTTTGCTTTCAGAACATTTTATATCAAGGGCCGTCAGGGCGGTTTTAGACGAATCAAGGATTAAAACAAAAGAAGCAATTTTTTCAGTTCCAGATTTTTCCACGTTTTGCATTTCTTTTGACCTGCCTCCAATGACCGCCAAAGAAGTTCCGCAGGCGGTTTATTACCACGCTCCCCAATATATTCCCTTGCCGGTTACAGAAACCACCTTAGACTGGAGAATTATTTCAGGAGAGCCGGGAAACAGCCAGTCTGCGCTAAAAATATTTTTAGTTGCTGTTCCTAATCAAGTTGTCCAGGAATATCAGCGCGTGGCAGAAAAATCAGGGCTTGAGCTTTATGCAATAGAAGCAGAGGCGCTGGGCATAACAAGAGCTTTGGTAAAAGATAATAAAAAAATAATATGTTTAATAGATATTGGAGCGCAAAGCACGACAATTAACATTATTGACAAAGGAAAATTAAAAAAAAGCTACAGTTTTGATTTTGCCGGAGGGCAATTAACTTATGCAGTATCTTCAATTTTAGGCATATCAAGCGTGGAGGCAGAGGAAGTTAAAAACAATCAGGGCTTGGTTTCTGGAGAAAGCATCGCAAAAACTTTATATCTTTTGATTGACCCCTTGGTGCTTGAAGTAAAAAAACTTTTGCTTGAGTTTTTTGAGAGAGAGCAAAAAGAAATTGACGAAATTTATCTTACCGGAGGAACAGCAAATTTGCCGGGCCTGAAAGAATATTTTGCAGAAAGCTTAAAAAAGGAAGTAAAAATTCCCAACTGTTTTTCCGATCTTTTATATCCGCCAATTTTGGAAAGAGATCTGCGCAAAATGTCGTCAAGTTTTTCAGCGGCAGTAGGAGTAGCGTTAGGCGGTCTGGAAATATAGTGCGTATTAATTTTATTTGTTGTATAATAAAAATATGAAATTAATAAAAGAATATATTAATAACATTATTGAGGGCGACTGCATAGAAATAATGAAAGAAATACCCGACAGCTCGGTGGACTTGATATTTGCCGACCCGCCATATAATTTACAACTTCGCAATGAGTTAATAAGACCGAATATGACAAAAGTTGATGCCGTTGACGATGAATGGGATAAATTTAATAGTTTTGAGGATTATGATAAATTTTCAGAGCAATGGCTTAAAGAATGCAGGCGTATATTAAAAAAAACGGGAACTTTTTGGGTTATAGGTTCTTATCATAACATTTTTAGGGTTGGTAAAATTATGCACGATTTAGGTTTTTGGATTTTAAACGATGTGGTTTGGATTAAATCTAATCCAATGCCCAATTTTAAGGGTGTAAGATTTACTAATGCGCACGAAACTTTAATTTGGGCATCAAAAGACGATAAGTCAAAAGGATATACTTTTGATTATAATTTAATGAAAAATCATAATCAAAATAAACAAATGAGAAGTGATTGGTATTTTCCAATTTGTAATGGCGGCGAGAGATTACGAGATAAATTTGGTAAAAAAATTCATAATACTCAAAAACCATTAGCCTTGCTTGAAAGAATTGTTTTATCAACAAGTAAAGAAGGTGATGTGGTTTTAGACCCTTTTGCTGGGACGGGAACTACCGCTTTTGCGGCAAAAAAATATGGCAGAAATTATATTATGATTGAAAAAGAAGGGAAATATATTCCCGTAATTGAAAATCGTTTAAAAGAATTGCAAAATAGCCTATTTAAAATAAACGAAAAAACAGATTTATATGCCAAATCATAAACTACAAAAATTGATTAAAGAATCGGTTTTAGAAATTTTGAATAAAATTACTTCGAAAAGTAAAATTAATAAGATTATAGAAAAACACGCGCCCAAAATTCATTTTGTTCCAGTTCAATACAGGATATTCGGCGGGCTTTTACAGTCGTTGAACATTCAATTCGGAAACTTTATAGAAGTTTTGATGCATAAAATAGTAGAGGAGGAAAAAGGTTTAGAAATCATTACTGGTATTTCGGGCAAGAAAAATGTTGTCCTTTCGTTGACTAGAGAAGCAGACGCCTTGATAGATGGGTTTATTACAGAGATGCAAAACGGCGGAAAAGAAAAATTAGAAAACGAATTCGAAAAATTATTAGACAAAATTATTGAATATCAGCAAAAAACAGATAACCTTATTAGCACAAAACACGATGTAGATGTTTTATTCAAGGATAAAAAGAGCGGTATTTTATATTATGTTGAGGCAAAATATAATGACGACCACGACACGGGTAAATTTGTGGATATAAACAGAAAATTTATTAAAACTTACGCTGGTTTGGTTCAAACATTAAACATCAAAGATAAAAATTCTCTAAAACCAATTTTATATTACCTTATGAAAAAAATAATGAAAGGGAATATTTATGTTCCAGAGGAAAAATATATTTATAGGGGCGATAAACTTTTTAAGGAATTTTTTAACACAAAATACGAGGATTTAGATAATTATCTCAAAAATATTAGCGAGGACAAAGAAATTTTAGATATTTTTGATAATTTGTATAAAAAAGTTAGAAATAGCAAAATAAACAAAGGAATTGTAAAAGAATTTTAAAATAAGAGCCTATGGATTTTGGCATTTTTTATCAACTTAGAACCAAGAAAATCTGGTGGGTAGATGTTGTTTTTTATTTTGTCATATCTCTGCTGATATCCACGGTTTTTTGCTACCTTATTTTTATTTCAAAAATTTATTTGCAGCAAAAGGAGCTTGAAAATTTAGATCAAGCCATACTGACGGTGGGAACAGATGCGCAAAAAGACCAGGAAAAGACAGTTTTTGGCTATCAAAAAAAGATTAATGACTATGCGCTGCTTATAAATAAATACGAATTTGCCTCAAATATTTTTGGTTTTTTGGAAAAAGAAACTCTGCCAAATGTTTGGTTTTCAAAATTCAGCCAGCCAACCTTGCAAAATCAAATTGATCTTGCGGGCGAAGCAGAAAATTTAGATGCTTTGAGCAGACAAACTTCGGCTTTTGAAAAAAGCGAGTTTGTTAAAAAAGTCAGTCTTTTAAACTCTAGTATTGGAGAACTTGGAAAAGTTAGTTTTAATTTGAGCCTTGCCCTAGACCCAAAAATATATAATTATATTCCGCCTCCTGTTTCAGAAACCCCGGCCGTTCAAGAAGAAAATGTAATTATAAGCGGAGAAATTAAAAGCGCTGAAAAATCAATACTTTCTTTTGACTTGCCTTTAAGCCCCGAAGTTGTGGGCTCAATAGACCAGACAAATCATACAATTTCTTTAAGCGTTCCTTCCGGCGCAGATTTGACTAATTTATCAACCTCAATAAATGTTTCGCCAAAAGCAGTAATTACGCCCCAGTCAAATGAGCCCCAGAATTTTACTAACCCTGTTATTTATACAGTTACAGCTGAAGACGGATCTCTGCAAAATTATACAGTTACAGCCGTTATTGCTTCTCCAGCCAATGCAGAAACGCAGCCATCTAAAAAACAAGCAATTATAATTGTTATTGGCGCGCTGGGAGTTATTGTTTCCGCGGGTTTAGGAATATTTTTCTTTTTTAAAAAAAGGTCAAAAAAACAACAAATTGATATGAGTAAAATAAGCAACATATAATATGACAGTTGACCGGCCAATAACCATTGCTGTAACGCTATTTATTATCTTGCTTTTGATATTCTTTTTGGTTGTTCCAAAATACCATCAATTTAAAGAGCTTCAGCAAAAAATTGGCGAAGAACAGGCCGCATTTGACGCGAAGTTCGCATATTATTCTGAAGTCGCAAAAGTTTATGAGCAATTACAGGCCAAAAAAGACATAGTTGATAAAATTGACAGCGCGATACCTTCTAATGTAGCTTACGGGCCGCTGGTTTATTTTTTTCAGAAAAAAGCAATGGAAAACGGAATGATTGCCAGGGGATTATTTTTAACAAAATCCGGCCCCGTAAATCCGGACAGCGATCTCAAAGAAATTGGTTTTTCTCTTGATGTTTTGGGCAGTTATTCGGCGCTGAAAAGTTTTTTGGCTTCTTTAGAAAAATCATCAAGGCTGTTTGAAGTGGCAAATATTTCTTTTGGATCTTCCGGAGTTTCAGCTGCCGGCCAATCCCAAGCATTGCAAATTTATCCATTTAGATTAGAAGTAAAAACTTACTCCTATTAACGAAATTCGAAGCACGAAACTCGAAATCCGAAACAAATTCAAATGATCGAAATACAAAATCCAAAACAGATAGAGATTCAAAATTCAAAACAATATGATTTAGAAGATAGAACATTGAGCAAGAAAGATTTTGTTATGAGAGTTAAAATTTGCCGCAAAGAATCAAAGGAAACTCGTTTATGGCTTAACTTATGCGATATTAATAAATAACGACAAAGAATTAGAAAAAGAACAGAATATTTTAATAAAAGAATCCACAGAGCTAATGAATATTTTTGGTGCTATAATAAGAAAATCAGAATGATAAAAAAGTTATCAGTTCATTTATAAAAAGTTAGAAGTAAAAAAAGAGTCCCGCGACGCAACTGTAGTTGCAATCGCGGGACAAAAGGAGTGTCGCGAATCATTCGCTATTCGCCTTGGCGCCGAGAGTGATGGCCTTTCGGGTCATCATCCTGGTCGAACCACGTTTTTCCAATAGTGGCGTCCAAGGCTGCCGCGACCCTACCGCCACTTCGCTTCAAGTTCGCGAAGTATTTCGTCCTCTCTTGCCTAGAAAGAGAGTTGAAGACTTCATCTTCATCTCGCCCTGATTGCCACGACATAGTTTCCTCCTGCTATTTTAGGGGCAATAGCGAGCCACAAAAAAGTGGAAAGAACATTTGTCAAGTGTTTTGTGAAAATTAGAATTTATAATATTATTTAGTGCTTCGTATTTGTTTCGGATTTCGATATTCGAATTTCGAATTTCTTTTTACGAAGTAAAAAAGCGTGGCTATTGTTTTTATATCTCCAAAACAAAGGCAAAAAATGTTTTTTATGGCAATAACAATTTTGTTCGCGCTGTTTTTGCTTGTTGTGTCGTCTCTCGTTTTTTTGGCAAAGCCAAAACCTGTTCCAGCAGAAATAGTTTTTAACAGGCCAAAAATTGACATTAATCTTCAGATTTTGGACTTGGAACAAGTTAAAAATTTGGAGCCGGAAGTCCAAATGGATCTGCAGTTTAAATATACAGCCGTAACAGCCAAGGGAGTGAAAACATCAGGCATAATTACAGCCGTTTCGCTAGAAGAGGCGCAGAAAATTTTACAAGGAATGCAATTGTCTGGAACAAATTTGCAAGAAGCAAAATCAGGCAGAGAAAATCCATTTGCCCCATATTAAAAAAAGTATGAAACTGATACAAGAATTATTTGCAAACGGAATAATAGATGAGAAAAAAAAAGATGAATTGGAGCAGGAAATAAAAAAAACCGGCAAAACCGAGGAAGAATTAATTTTGGAAAAAAAATTATATCCCGAAGATTCTTTGTTCAGCTTAAAAAGCAAAATTTATAAAGTTCCTTTAAAAAAAATTAAAGCCGACCAGGTGCCCCTTGAGGTTCTGGAATTGATTCCGGAAGAAGCTGCAATTAATTATAAAATAGCTCCCTTGGAAAGGCGGGGAAATATTGTTGAAGTAGGAATGGCTTATCCCGAAGATGCCGGCGCCCAAAACGCTTTAAGGTTTTTATCCCGCCAGCAGAATTTTACATATGAGATTTTTTTAATAAGCTTTACCGATTTAAACAGTTTATTAAAACAGCACAGGACGCTGAAAACAGAAACAAACAAAGCCCTGGAAGAATTTAGCAAGGGTAAAAACGATTCTGTAAATTTTAGAGACGGATCTCCGGTAAAAATAATGGTTGAGGATGCCCCAATTATAAAAATGGTGCTTGTGATTTTGCGCCATGCAATTGAAGGCAACGCCTCTGATATTCATATAGAGCCATCCAGAGAAAAATTAAATGTCCGCTTTAGGCTGGATGGAATTTTGCATCCAAGTCTTTTTTTGCCCCTAAATGTGCATCCTTCTATTGTGGCAAGAATTAAAATTTTGGCCGGACTTAAAATTGATGAAAACAGAATGCCGCAAGACGGAAGATTTTCCGCTAAAATAAACAATGAAGACATAGATTTTAGGGTTGCCACCTTTCCCACGCTTTATGGCGAGAAAGTGGAAATTAGAGTTTTAGATCCAAAAGAGGGATTAAAATCATTTGAACAGCTGGGTTTGAGCGGAAGAAGTTTTGAAATAGTGGCAGAAGCCATAAAAAAACCGTACGGGCTTATTTTATCAACCGGGCCCACCGGTTCTGGAAAAACAACAACCCAGTATGCATTGTTGCGGCTTTTAAGCAAAGACAGCGTAAATATTGTTACCATTGAGGACCCAATAGAATATTCTATTTTTGGAGTAAACCAGTCTCAAGTCAAGCCTGAAATTGGATACACTTTTGCCAATGGCCTGCGCCAGATTTTAAGGCAGGACCCAAATGTTATAATGATTGGAGAAGTCAGAGACGAAGAAGCCGCAGACCTTGTTATACATTCCGCTTTGACCGGGCATATTGTTTTGTCTACTCTGCACACCAATTCTTCTATTGGGGTTATACCAAGATTGATTGATATGGGGGTGAGGCCGTTTTTAATTCCATCTGCGCTAAGATTGGCAATTTCGCAAAGGCTGGTAAGAACTCTTTGCCAAAAATGCAAAATAAAAGTAAAGCCGTCTGAAAAAGTCAGGAGTTATATTTTAAGCAAAATAAAAAATGCGCCACCTTCTTTTTTTGTGTATCAGGCAAAGGGATGCGAGGCCTGTAATTTTAAGGGTTATTCTGGCAGGACAGGGGTTTTTGAAGTGTTTTCAATGACAAGCGAATTGGCCGAAATTATAATGAAAAGTCCTTTAGAAAGCTTAATTTTAAAGCAAGCGCAGAAGCAGGGAATGCTGACAATGGAGCAAGAGGGCATATTAAAAGTTTTAAATGGCGAAACTAGCATTGAAGAAATAGTCGGCGCAGTGGAGGGAATTTAAATTAATTTTCAATTTTCAATTTTCAATTTTAAATGATATGGAATATTTGCAAAATTTTAAAAAATTATTAGATACGGTTGTAAAAGAAAATGCCTCTGACCTGCTTATTTCTGTGGGGCACGTGCCCAACATAAGAATTACAGGGCAATTAGTTCCGCTTTCAAAAGAAAATGTTATAACGCCAAAAGACGCAGAGGGTTATGCCTTTTCAATAATGCAAGAAGCGCAGAAAAAAAGATTTCTTGAGCAAAAAGAGGTTGATTTTGGATATCAATTTGAAGACAAGGGCAGATTCAGGGTAAATATTTTTTTCCAGCGGGGCAATATAAGCATAGCTCTGAGATATATCCAGCTTAATATAAGAACAATAGAAGAATTAAATGTTCCGCCGGTATTGCATGAGTTTGTTTCGCGTCCCCAGGGGCTTGTTTTATTAACCGGAGCTACCGGGCAGGGAAAAACTACCACATTGGCCGCTTTAATTGACGAAATAAACCATACAAGGTCAGTTCACGTAATCACAATTGAAGATCCAATTGAATATGTTTTTCAGCCGGACAGGGCAATTATTGACCAAAGAGAAGTTTTATTGGACACCCTCAGTTTTGAAAATGCGTTGAGGGCTACTTTCAGGCAGAACCCGGATGTTATTATGGTTGGCGAAATGAGGGATCTGGAAACAATTTCCACCGCAATTACGGCAGCTGAAACCGGGCACTTGGTTTTTGCAACTTTGCACACAAATTCAGCTTCAGAAACAATCCATAGAATTGTAGATGTTTTTCCGGCTGGACAGCAAAACCAAATAAGGTTTCAGTTAGCAACAGCGCTTTTGGGAATAGTTTCTCAAAGGTTAATTCCAAGAATTAAAGGGGGGCTTATCCCGGTTTGCGAAGTTATGATTGAAAATACGGCCACGGGCACTTTAATAAGAGAAAATAAAATACACGAAATACCGGCCGTGATAGAAACTTCGGCAAAAGAGGGAATGATTTCTATGAACAGATATTTAGCCGACCTTGCCAGAAAAAAAGAAATAACTTTAAAAAGCGCAATAGATTTTTCTCCAAACCCTTCAGAGGTCAAAAATCTTTTAAGATAAATAATGAAGTACTCTTACCAAGCCAGATCTAAAGAAGGAAAAATTGAAATGGGGACAGTTGAGGCGTCTACCAAAGAAGCCGCCGCCGCTCTTTTACAGAAGTATAATATTTTTGTGACTTCTTTAAAGGCAGAATCTCAAAGAAGCCTTCTTTTTAAAAAATTAGCTTTTTCAACTAAAATATCAAAAAAGGATTTGGCAATATTTTCAAGGCAGTTAGCTGTAATGATAGAATCGCGCGTGTCTGTTACCCAAAGTTTGACCGGGCTGGCAGCGCAGACATCAAAAGAAAATTTTAAAGAAAAAATTATAAAAATTTCTCAATTAGTTGACGAGGGAAATTCCCTTTCCGCGGCTTTTTCTTATTATCCTGAAACTTTTAGCGTGTTTTATATAAGTTTGATAAAAACCGGCGAAGCGTCGGGAAAAATTGCAGAATCCTTATATTTTCTTTCAGACCACTTAGAAAGGGAGCACGACATTGAATCTCAGATAAGGGGAGCTATGATTTACCCAATATTTGTTGTATCTGTTCTGATTGTTGTAATTATGATAGTAATGTTTACGGTTATGCCCAGAATTTCTGACCTGTTAAAGCAAACCGCTGTAAATCCCCCTGTATTTACTGTAATGATGCTGAATTTTTATGACTTTTTATCCCATTACGGCTGGATTGTCGCGCTTGGATTTTTTGTCATGGTCGGTTTTATAATTTATTATTTCAGGACTGAAAAAGGCAAAAAAGTTTATGACAAGCTTTCTCTAAGCCTGCCCGTTGCCGGCGAATTTTTTAAAAAAATATATTTAATACGGTTTACCGAAAACCTTGCCACATTAATTTCTGCCGGACTTTCAATAAATAGCGCTTTAAAAATTACAAAGGATACAATAGACAATTATGTTTATAGACAAATCGTTTCTGAAACAGAAAAAGGAGTTTCTGAGGGCGAAAAAATAAGCACTATTTTAGTGAAACATTCAGAATATATTCCGCCGTTTGTTGTGCAAATGGTGGAGGTTGGAGAGCAAACCGGCAAGTTGGATAAAAATTTAATGGAAGTTGTAAATTTTTATCAGAAAGAAGTGAAAAGGTCGATAGACACTTTTATTGCCCTGCTGGAGCCAATTTTGATAATTTTTCTGGGAGCAATTGTTGCCTTATTGGCAATTTCTGTTTTAGCTCCGCTTTACGAGGCCCTTGGAACGATATAATACTTATCCACAGGCAAGCTATTGCACAGTTTTTTGTAAAAGATTATAATAAATTAATGCTATGATTCAGAAAGGGTTTACCTTAGTTGAGCTATTAGTCACTATTGCCATTATTACCGTTTTGTCTGCAATTATTTTATTTAGCATTGGCCAGTATATAAATAAAAGTAAAGACGCTTCAATATCGGGAAATTTGTCTGCTTTAATTCCGGCCGGAGAAGTTTATTACGACCACAATAACGGCAACGGCTACGGCGTGGGCGATGAAAATAATCCCAATAGTTTTTGCGGTTCCAGCGTCGTTGCAAATTCTTTTTCTCAGATTTCTTCTGTAAAACATTGCAAGGCAACCAAAAACGCCTGGGCAGCCTGCGCTCAGGAATTTGTTAACAGCAATAGAGCATTCTGCGTTGACAGCAGGGGATATAAAAGAGAAATCAACAATTCTGATTGCGATGGAACCAAAACTATATGCCAATAAAAAAGGATTTACTGTAATTGAATTATTGGTTGTTATTGCCATTATAGCTGTGTTGGCCGCAATAGTGTCTGTCTATATTGTCAAATATGAAAAAAAAGGAGATGACGCCGCAATTAAAGGAAATATGGCAACATTGCTGACAAATGGGACAATATATTTTACGGGACACGGCGCCACTTATTCGGGTTTTGATAATGCTAATACCGGCTGTTCAACCGAGGGGCATATTTATAAAGCAATTGAAAAAATAGGCAGCAAACTTTATTGCGGTTTCAAAAAGGATGATACCGCATGGTGCGGATGCGCGCAATTGCTTTTAACTTCAGACGATTTTTTCTGCGTTGACAGTACCGGAGTAAAAAAAGAAACAACTACATCATGTACGGGAACGCCCGCAGAATGCCAGTCTGGACCCAATGAGGGATATTGCCATTAAAAAAAATAAAAAGGTCGAAATCAAATGCTACAAGAAAAAAGTAATAAATAATAAATTAAACAATTAACAAAAATGAACAAACAAAAAGGTTTTACAATCATTGAGCTTATCGTTGTTATTGCCATTATAGCCGTGTTGGCAGCCATCGTGTTGGTAAACGTTACGTCATACATCGCAAAGGGTAAAGTCGCGGCCATAAAAGGTAATATGGCAACATTGACTACTAATGCAGCTGCATATTACGATACCCATCTTTCTTCTTTCGGCGGTTTTTCTGATGATACTGCTACTGGCTGCGCAGGTTCGATAAATGCTGCGATCACAAATGCGGCGGGAACTTTATCCTGCGCTGTTAAATCGTCTGACAATTCTGCTTGGTGCGGGTGTTCTACAACTCCGGGTGATACACTTGGAAATACATTCTGTGTTGATTCTACTGGAGTTAAAAAGTCACAAGATGCTGTTTGCGCTACAATATGTAACGCAACGAACGGTTTTTGTCAGTAAGGATTCAGTCGTATAAAACACCCTTTCCCAAAAAGGGTGTTTTTAATTTTAGTGCGGGGAGGTGGGTCATTGTTTACATTAAAAAAAAAATAAGCTAACATTAAAAAATCTTAGAAAAAATTTAATGATAAAAGATAAAATAAAAAAAATAATCGCTCCTGTTTTACTGATTTTGATATTTTGCTTAGCTTTTTTTATTAGAGTATATTTTCCTTATAAAATAATTTTTTCTGATAACATTGTAAAATATACCGATGACGCAATATACCATATGCGTTTTTTAGAAAATATGCTTTTGGGCGGGCATTTTCCAAGTTTTAACTATTTTGACCCATTTACAAATTTTCCTCACGGTACATATAGTAGAATAGCGCCGTTGTATGATTTTATTTTGGCGCTTATTATTTGGCTGGTTTCTTTTGGCAAGCCAACCATAGAAATTATAAATAAAATAGCTCCTTTTTATCCGGTATTTTTAGGTAGTTTAATCCCGATAGTTGTTTATTTTATTGCAAAAGCAATTTGGAAAAGTACGGGAATCTCGTTGGTTTCGTCTATTTTTTCTACAATATCTTTTCCGCTTGTTTTTAAATCAACTGTGGGTTACAACGACCATCACGTAGCAGAAGTTTTACTTTCTTCGTTAGCTTTGATGTTTTTATTCTATGCCCTAAAGTCATCTAAAAAGTGGCTGTTTGTTTTTTTATGCGGTTTTTCTATGGGAATTTATCTGTTAAACTGGACGGGGGCTATTTTATTTCTTGCTATAATAGCTGTTTTCTTGGGCGTCTATTATCTGATAGAGTTTATATCAAATAGGCCGGCTAGTCATATTTTAATTACCGGGTCTGTGATTTTTTTAATTCCTTTTTTAATGATAGCTCCCTTTTTGGGTCATCCCAATTTAAATTTCGGAACATATAATATAAATCATCTGCTTTGTTTTGGGTTGGGATTTTTTGGTTTTTTTACTCTTTGGTTTTCAAGTTTATTAATTAAAAAGAAATTTTTAAATCGGTGGCTGATTTTAATTTTTCCTTTAATTATTTTTTTGTGTCTGTTTGTAATTTTGGCTCTTTTTTTGCCATATGTTTTAGAAAAAATGTTCATTTTAGCTAATGGCGTAAACAATAACGGTCTTTCTTCAATAAATTTTAAAAATTTTATAGGAGAAATGAAACCATTGGGCATTCAAGGCGCGATATCAAAATTTTCCTCTCTATTTTTTATTTTTATTTTAGGTTTTTTTATAATATTTTATAAGTTTTTTAAAGAAAAAAATCCAAAAGAGCTTTTGCTGATAATTTGGACATCCATTACTTTTTTAATAACAGGAATAATTCCATTTTTCGGACAGCAGAGGTTTGATATTTATCTTGCTGTTAGTATATGCCTTTTGGCGGCGTTTGTCATAGTAAAAGGATTGGAATTCGGCTGGAAGGCGCTTAATATTTCCTCGCGCTTGGATAAAAATATTTCTTTTAGAATATATTTTATAACCGGCTCTATGGCTATCTTGTTGGGATTAACTTTTCTCGTTTTATATCCCATTCCTTTTAATGCAGGCGCATCTGCTCCGTTGCCGGATGTGATTTCTATTCCCCTGCAGACCACAAAGAATCCAAATGTGCTTAACAATGACTGGTATGCTGTTTTTAAGTGGTTAAAAGAAAAAACTCCAGATCCCGGCCTTGATTATTATGCCTTATACAATGAACCCGGCATAGATAAAAAAACAGGAAATATAAATGACTATTCTTATCCAGTAAATGCTTATGGGATTTTGGCTCCATGGGACAAAGGACACGCCATAGAATATTACAGCCACAGAATGCCCATTGCTAATAATTTTCAGCAGGGAATTGGCAAAAAAGAAAATGGCAAAGTGACGGAGCTGGGGGAAGGAGTGTTCTTTTTGGAAACCGATGAGAAAAAGGCAATTTCATATTTAAACGACTTGAAAGTAAAATATATTATTACAGACAGCAGATTTGCAATACTTGATTTGGGATATTTTGAAGGGCTTATAAAATGGGTGCAAGGCAACGTAGATGATTATATAAATGAATCGGTTGATTCTCCAACCAAGTATGACAATTCAATGATCGCCAGGCTTCATATGTTAGATGGAAGCCAAACCGTAATTAAAAAAGAATTAGATAGCAATAGTGTAAATTTAACTATGGAATCTTTAAGGTATTTTAGGTTGCTTTATGAGTCAAATACTTCGGTGCGCATTTTCCCTTATAAAAATATCGCTAATGAAGATGTGGCCAAAGAAATAAAAGCGGAAAAAATATTTGAATATGTTAATGGGGCGAGAATAAAAGGCATGGCAATTCCTTCTCAAGAAGTGGTTATTTCTGCCAAAATTGTTACGAATCAGGGGCGGAAATTTACTTACGAAAGCAGCGCAATTGCAAAAGAAGACGGAAGTTATGAGTTTATTTTGCCGTATTCAACCGGAAAACAAGAGCAATCAGATGTTACTGCAACCGAATATGAATTAAAAATTGGAAATTGGATCAGAAAAATAAAAGTTTCAGAAGACGATGTTTTGCAAGGCAAAACAATACAAATATGAGGGTTTTTATTGTAGCTCCGGTTTTTAATGAAGAAGAAAGAATATTAGGAGTTCTAAAAAGAATAAGCAATCTTAAATTAGACAAAAAAATAATTGTTGTAGATGACGGGTCTTTTGATAATTCTTGCAAAGTTGTAAAAAATAATTTTAAAGATGTTCTGCTTTTGGGGCATAGTATAAATTTGGGCAAAGGGGCGGCGCTAAAAACGGGTTGCGAAGCGGCAATAAAATTGGGAGCTAAAATTATTGTTTTAATTGATGCCGACGGCCAGCATTCTCCCGAAGTTATTTCTGAAATGGTAAAAAAGCTTAAAAAAGAAAATCTTGATATTATTTTTGCCTCCAGAAAAATGGATGTTAAAAAAATGCCGTTAGTGCTCTATTTTGGAAACAAATTTTTAACAGGATTTACTAATTTTTTTGCCGGCGTATCAATTTCAGACAGCCAGTGCGGGTTTAAGGCATTTAAGGCCTCTGTTTACAATAAATTAATTTGGAACTCAACCGATTATTCAGCTGAATCAGAGATGATTATAAATGCCGGAAAAAACAAATTAAAATACGGAGAAGTTTTTATAGAAACAATTTATAAAGATAATTATAAAGGCACAACGCCTTTTGACGGAATAAGCGTTATAATTAATTTAATTAAAAAAAGGTTTTTATGATTTCAATAACAAAAATAATAGGCGCAACCTTCAGCCTTTTAATGGCTTATTCAACTTTTTTGAATTACAAAAAAAAGGAATTCACCAGAACCCAGTTTTTGTTCTGGGAAGCCGTATGGATTTTTATGCTTTTAGTAGTTTTTTTTACAAATATTGCTACA
>Ga0210057_1005607_pt1 | contig 16050 bp, 19 predicted proteins | sample CryGeyCG2114_010_2_FD_183968 | JGI IMG/M metagenome (GOLD analysis project Ga0210057, IMG submission 183968) | Groundwater microbial communities from aquifer - Crystal Geyser CG10_big_fil_rev_8/21/14_0.10 (SPAdes) (version 2) | ecosystem: Environmental > Aquatic > Deep subsurface > Groundwater ...
TACCTCTAAACAAAACCTCAAACAACCTGTACGATTTAGAACACATATCCCAAATAAATAGAATTGTATAATTTTTTGTCGATAAAAGTTACTTTATAATAGATAAACACAACTTGGTATGTTAATATTTTCTATGTTTTAATGTAAGTAAATTGTCACCTTAGACCAGTCGGTAGACCTGCCTGCCGCAGGCAGGGCAACGGTTTTGCCACAGTGACATATGCATTTTATCTGTGATAAAATTCTATATGCACGTGGTCCCGTAGTTCTATATGCCTCTCTAGCTCAATGGTTAGAGCGGCGGTTTTGTAAACCGCAGATCAGAGTTCGATTCTCCGGAGAGGCTCCATAAGGCACTAAGATACATCGGGATAAACCGTAGGTCTAAAGTTCCACCAAAGTGTCGGGACTAATGGAAACCTCAAGGGTGGCTCCATTTTAAAACATTGCCTGGGTAGTTCAGTGGTAGAACGCTTCCATGGTAAGGAAGAGGTCGAGAGTTCAATCCTCTCCCCAGGCTCCACTTGATATTTATTAATGAGGTTAGGAATTTACAAATAACAATACCAGTCGTAGTTCCGACATGTCAGGAACGAAGGTGGAGACAGGGTAATGTAATCTAGTCTAAGAATGGGCATGCAAGTCAATTTATAGAATTGAATAATATGATTATACCTTCAGACAATTATATACAAGTAAATATAATAAACGATCCAGAAATGCTTAGAATAGGCCGGGAGTATAAAAATAAAGAGTATCCAACAGATGTTTTAACCTTTAACTATTCAAAAGATGAGGGATATAAAAAAGGAGATTTATATGGAGAAATATATGTAAACATAGATGCAGCTAAAAGGCAGGCTAAAAAACTAAATCATACGGTTGAAGAAGAAGTTTCATTTTTAGTTTCACATGGCATGCTTCATATGCAAGAAATTCATCATAGCGGAGATAAATAAACTTTTCCCTTTGCTTTATTTACCTTTAGTTAGTATAATCTTCAATGCGTAATTAAAATTTGGAATTTATTATTTTTAATTTAAATTCAATTTTTAATTTCAAATTGAATAAAAACTTCAAATTAAGAATTTATAGCAATGGCTAAAAAAGGAAACAGAATATTATTTTTACTCGAGTGCAACGTTTGCAAAGAGAGAAACTATATTACTGAAAAAAACAAAGTTAATACACCAGAAAAATTTGCGGAACTAAACAAATTTTGTAAAAGATGTAATAAGCATACATCACACAAAGAGGTACAGAGGCTTAAGTAAGAGGAACAGGAAGATAATAGATATTGGATAATGGATAACAAAACCCAAGGGCTCTAATATCTAAATACCGACCTGCGCGGGCAGGCCAGCAAATAGATATCTTGAATTAAGGGTTTGATTTTAAAAAATAATACTATAGAAATAGAAAATAATTTTCTATCTATATATCTTATATAAAAAAACTATGTCAAGAAAATGCGATATAAGCGGAAAATCTAAACAAAAGGGGCATAATGTTTCACATGCTCAAAATAAAACAAATAGACACTGGAAGCCAAATTTAAGAAAAGTAAAAGTGTTGGTGGCAGGTGTTGCAAAAACACTGACAGTTTCTATGAGCGTTTACAAAAAGCTTAAAAAAGGTGAGATTAAAGATGTTAAGCTTAATTACTCACGACCAGTTGCAAAAAACTAAACACAAAAACCTGTGTCTTAGATATATACTTTTTAATTAGCAAACAGCATAATTATAATATGTTAGAGAAACTAAAAATTTTGCTTTCACAGAAACAACAAGAAAAGATTCAGGAGAAAATTAAAAAAACTCCCTATCCTACTAAATCGCGGTTTCATTATATAACTTTTAAGTATGCCTATGACGGTGTAAAATGGGCATTTATTACCCAACCAAACTTTAAAATACACCTCTTTATACTTAGTATGATTTTGCTTTTAAGTACATACTTGGGACTTAAAAACATGATTTCAGCGGTTGAAGTATTAGTGGTACTTTTAATATCTGCTATTGTTTTAACAGCCGAAATGATTAATACTGCTCTAGAAGCACTAAGCGATGAGGTAGCAAACGGAGAGTATAAAGAATTTATTCGAATAGCTAAAGATGCTTCAAGCGGAGCCGTTTTAATGTCTACCATTTTTGCAGTAATAATTGGAACAGTCATATACCTACCCAAAATTTTGGTTCTCTTTAATGTATTTTAAACTTCTTTTTTCATAAATGCATGGATACAATATTGTTTTCTATTTTTACGTTTAACTCTATAAGGAAGCTTTTGTTTATTTAAATTCTCTTTTTGTTAATAATAGATAATAGATATTTACTAAAAAAAATTTTCTATCTAATATCCAATATCTATTATCTATCTATTTAACCTAGGCACCCTAGTTTTTCGAGAAATAAACCTATAAATAGTTTGTGTGTAGAACAACCGAAAAATACTTTACAAACCTTTATACTTTTTACAATATACTCTATACTTTTTACCATGAGCTTAATACTTACGATTATAATTTTAATATTCGCACTAAGCATACACGAGGCTGCTCACGCAAAGGTTGCAGATATTTTGGGTGACCCGACTCCTAAATATTTAGGAAGAGTATCCCTAAACCCAATAAAACATTTAGATCCTATGGGAACAGCAGTTTTTTTAATAACCGCTATTTCAGGAGGACCTGTTTTTGGCTGGGGAAAGCCTGTTGTTTTTAACCCAGCAAATCTTAAAAACCCAAAAAGGGATGCAGGGCTTGTGGCTCTTGCAGGACCTGCATCTAACATATTAACGGCAACTATTACAATTGCTATTGTGCCCTTTATAAATATAGTACTAATACAAGGGGTTTTAGTTCAGTTTGTAATTCTAAACGTGATACTAGCAGTATTTAATTTAATTCCAATTTACCCATTAGATGGTTTTAATATAGTAGCCGGTTTTCTACCAAACAACTTAAGTAGAGATTTTAGTGAGACTTCTAAATACGGTATTTGGATACTATTATTACTCATACTTACAAATGCTATTTCAAAAATATTATCTCCGGTTATTTGGTTTGTTTTAAATATTTTTAGATTAATGGGTGTTACTTAAATTTAATAATATAAAAAGCTGTATTTTTGGTTAGCACAAGGATAAAAAGCTTTTATTAAATAAAAAAGAGTGTTAAAATACACTTCGACCTATCATGAAAAGCATAATTAACTATTTAAAAGAAGTAAGGTTTGAGATAAAAAAGGTTAGCTGGCCTTCAAAAGAAAAGGTTATAACACATACACAAGTTGTTATTGTTGTGAGTATAGCTTTTGGTGCTTTTTTAGCCGTGTCGGACTATTTGCTGGCACAAGGCTTAAAGCTTATTGTAAATTTATAAATAAAAATGCAAGAGAGTAATATTATAAAATTTGATACAAAGACCACAAATAAATTTAAGTGGTATGTAATACATTCTTATAGCGGGTATGAAAACAAAGTAGCATTATCTTTAAAAGACAGGTTAGAAGCAACAGGTTTAAAAGAGTATGTGTCACAAATTATAGTACCTACTCAAAAAAAGATAGTAGTTAATGAAGGGAAAAAAAAGGAAATAAACGAAAAACTATTTCCAGGATATGTTTTAATAAACATGAATTTAATCGATGAGGTATGGGCTTTAATAAAAGGAACAGATCATGTAACAGGGTTTATTGGAACGGGTTCTAATCCGGTACCTTTGCCCCAATCACAAGTAGATTCTATTTTAACTTATATGAAAATGGATGCTCCTAAATTTGAAGCAAAATTCAAAGAAGGAGATAGTGTTAAGGTTTTAGAAGGTCCCTTTAAGGATTTTTTGGGCAAGGTAGAAAGTATAAACCAAGAACAAGGTAAGGCAAAGGTTTTAATAAGTTCATTTGGAAGAGAAGTTCCGGTAGAATTTGACCTGGAACAATTAAATCAGTTATAAAATGGCTAAAAAAATAATAAACCAAATAAAATTAAACATACAGGCAGGAAAAGCTAACCCAGCTCCTCCTGTTGGCCCCGCACTAGGTCAGGCAGGAATTCCAATAATGGATTTTTGTAATGAGTTTAATGAAAAAACAAAAGAGCTTGGAGATACAATTGCTCCGGTTGTTATAACCGTGTATGAAGATAAAAGCTTTACCTTTATAATAAAAACTCCCCCAACAGCAAGCTTAATATTAAAAGCATTAAATGCTCAAAAAGGAAGTGGTGAGCCTAATAAAAAGAAAATTGGCTCAATTACTAAAGATCAATTAAAGGAAATAGCTGAGACTAAAATGCCGGATTTAAATGCAAATACCGTGGAAGCTGCAATGAATATAGTAGCAGGCACAGCAAAACAAATGGGCGTTGAAATAAAGTAGATTAAAGTAACAAACAATCTCTGGTGTAGAATAGGTGTAGAAATAGATTCTTGTCCGCCTAAATTACAAATAAATAAACAAATTAATATCTAATACTATTATGAAAAAAAGAAGTTTAAAATACAAAGAGGCAAAAAAGAAAATAGGTAAAGAGGGTTTTATGTCTATAGATAAGGCATTAGAAAAAGTTTCAAAAGCATCTTATTCTAAGTTTGACGGTTCGATTGAACTAAAAATTAACTTAAATATAGATCCTAAAGATAGCGAACAGAATGTAAGGTTTACTACAGAGCTACCCTACCCTACCGGAAGAAAAAGAAAAGTTTTAGTATTTTCTAGCGATAAAATTGAAGCAAAAAAATACAAAACAATTGAAGTTATAGAGGCTAATGAAAAATCAATACAAAAAGTTCAGGATGGCAGTCTTGCACCTAAAAAAGATTTTGATGTAGTTGTGGCGGATTCAAAGCTAATGCCTAAAATAGCGATTATTGCAAAAGTTTTAGGTCCAAAAGGGTTAATGCCATCTCCAAAAACCGGCACTGTGGGAGACGTTTTGGAAATATTAAAAAGCCTAGATAAAGGACAAATAGAAATTAGAAGCCAACACAATAATAAAGTTGTTCATCTGGTTTTAGGTAACATAAAAACAAAACAAGAATATTTAGTAGAAAACTTTAATAAAATAATGGAAGAGATTAAAAAAAATAAGCCTGCAAAGGTAAAAAAAAGTTTTGTACAAAGTATATATATTTCAGCAAGTATGAGTCCTAGCATTAAAGTAGAGATTGAATGATATATTAAATGTTAAAATTTAAATGTCAAAGGTGCATGAAATTAATAAAATCAAAAAAAGCAGTGATGTAAGAGTTAGAAGCTTTGATTTCTCTATAAATATAATTAATCACCTGCTCGATGTACCGAATAAACCAATATATTGGTCATTAATTAATCAACTTACCCTCTCAGCAACATCCGTTGGCGCAAACTTATTTGAAGCCAAATCATCACACTCAAAAAAAGATTTTATCCGATTCTATGAAATAGCCCTAAAAAGTGCAAATGAGACAGAATATTGGTTACTTCTATTTAAAGAAAGCAATCTAGATTTTGATAGCAAAAAGATAGAGGAGTTAATAAATGAATCTACAGAAATAGCTAAAATGATTGCAGCGGGAATAATAACGTTAAAAAACAAGAGATAGCTCTTTATAACATTTCACATTTGGGCTTTGACATTTAACATAATCATTGACATATCAAGCTTTTATAGCTAGTATTGTATAAGTTTTAGTACTATGTACATAAAATAAACCGAAGACAGTAGGTATTCCAAGTTAAGGAAGTAAAACCCACCTAGGAAAAGTAAAATTTTTAATTGATCTAATTAATCTAAACAATTACAAATATATTTCTCCCTCACACGTCTTCACAATATCTTTACATAGTACAGTATTATATTTTTTAATTTAGTATATTTATTATGGCAAAAACAAAAGAACAAAAAAAACAAGATCTAGACAAGCTTAAAGAAGATTTAGAAAAATCTAAATCCGTTGTATTTGCAAATTACCAAGGTTTGGGAGTAAACGAAGTAAACGAGCTTAGAGCAACTTTATTTGAAGTAGGAGCTAAAATGACTATAGTAAAAAATAGTTTACTAAAACTTATAAATAAAGATATTAACCTAAAAGGTCAGACCGCGGTGATTTTTTCTTATGAAAGCCAGGTAGAGCCAATTAAAAAAATATACGAATTTATAAAAAAGTACAACTCCCCCATCATTAAACTGGGCATTTTAGACGGGGAAATCATAGAAGCAGAAAGAGTAGAAGTAATATCAAAACTACCTTCTATGGATGAATTAAGAGCTAAATTAGTAGGAAGTATGCAATCGCCAATATCTGGTTTCACCAGAGTTACAAGTGGTGTGTATACTGGATTTGTACGAGTATTAAACGAATATAAGAACAATAAATAACAAGTATCAAATTTCAGTTTGTGTTTCGAAATTTGGTTTTTGAAATTTTTACTTGGGAGGTGATATTTTATGGCAGAAGAAACAAAAGAAATAAAACTATCAGCAGATTCTAAAAAGGTTATGGAAATGGTAGAAAAAATGTCGGTACTAGAGTTAGCAGAATTAGTCAAGGCAATGGAAGAAAAGTTTGGTGTTAGTGCAGCAGCACCTGTTGCAGTAGCAGCAGCCCCTGCAGCTGGTGAAACAGCAGCAGCTGAAGAAAAAGCAAACTATGATGTAGTACTAGTAGAAGCGGGTGCAACTAAAATAGCTGTAATTAAGGCTGTTAGAGAATTAGACCCATCTTTAGGGTTAGTAGATGCAAAAAATTTAGTAGAAGCCGCGCCAAAAACAGTATTAGAGGGAGCTAAAAAAGAGGATGCAGAAGCAGCTAAAACAAAACTCGAAGGTGCTGGAGCTAAAGTAGAATTGAAATAAATAAAATGCGAATGATCTCAAATATAAAATATTAATACTTGCGAATGGGCGGAGTCATAATTACTCCGCCCTAGAATTTAAAACCCTTACATATTCGACTCTATCTTTATTTAAATTAGCTAGTGTATAGCAAGCTATAGATTCAAGGAATTTAGATACCCACAAACCTGTTTATAATCTTTTTTTGTAAAGAAATCCTGTGTCTTTAATTCTAAAATAATCTTTTTGTCTACAACAAAATCTACATAATATTTTTCAATTAAAATCCCCTCGTATTCTACTCTTACGTATTTTTCTCTTTCAAAAGGAATTTCTCTCCTTAGAAGCTCCACTTCTATAGCACGTTGATAATACTTCTCTTGGTATTTTGAGCCTAAGACATTATGCACTTTAAATAACACATTTAATATATTATAGCTAAGTTTGGGATATACTATATCTTTCACAGGTTTATATTATCCTAAACACAGGAGCATGTTAATGAATAAAATCGTAATTAGGAAAAGTTAGCAGAAAATATTCGAAATAATTCGCATCTAGTTTGAATAAATTCGTAATTTAAAAGCTTAAATCCCACCTCTTGCAACGAGTGTCCTGCCCAATCACTCGCTACGTGGATGAGGCGGGATTAAAGCCTTCAAAAACGTAATGTAGGAATATTACCAAAAAACATTACTACTGTCAAGACTATAGGGCGAGGATATAGAAAATATTGGATATAAGCCTTATTAACAGGCTTTTATCCTAGTCTATTTATATTAGACAAGTATTAATAACATTTTTATTCATATAGTTTCGTTATGAAAGAGCATTATAGCAAACATATTTAATATATGCCAATATCTAAAAACTCCTGGTATAAAAGGATTTTGTAAATTGAATTTTTACAAAATAACTATAAGAGTGAAGTACATTACATAAACTAGCGAAAATAGATATAGAAGACTCTACATTTTATTTTCAACCTCACTTAGTAAACTGTTATTTCCAACACTTCGTAAGTTACTCATTAAAATTGCTTTAGAAACAACCTTAAGACCACTCACCTCTTGTAGGTTCTCAAAAGCAGGACCACTTGTAAGCAAAACACCTAAATTTGCATCGGCTGTTGAAGACTCACGCAATTGTAAGTTTTCTTTCCAAAAGTCTAAATCTTCTTTAGCAATATAAAAATGTATGAGCGAAAAGGGATCTAAAGGAAAATACAAAGAAATACCGGCATTTAAAGTAAAAGCATACGTTTTATTATTGTCATCAGCCGTTTTCTTTATAATTCGTGCAATAGCTCTTAACTCATTATATGGACAATAGAAATAATGTACTTCATTTTCATCCAGGTTATTTGTTGGTTCAACCTCTTTTGTTTCTTCTAAAATACTGGATGCTGAGGAAAAATTAGAACTTTGAGTTGGAGAAACACTTTCGTTTTGAACAGGCGCAACAACTTGAGGCTCACTCTGTAAAACATTTTGAGGCTCTTCTTCTTTATCAATAAAATCCTCGGATATCTCTTCTTCATCATCTTCAGATTCTAAAGATTTTAACAGGGCATCTAGTTCTTTTTCTAAATCTTCCTCTTCTGTTTCTTGTGTTGAGGCTGGAGCTGAAGATTGGTTTGGCTCTTGAGAAGGTTTATTATAACCTGTTTGAGAATCACTTTGTTTTATTTGAGGTAAATCCATTCCGGTATTAACCTCAATGCGATTACCAGAATCTTGGGAGTTGTTAGGTATATTTTGCATTAAAGGTTCACCTGAAGAATACAAAAAACCTTCTATCTGTTTTTTTGTAAATCTATGTCTACCACTAGGTAATTGCACAGAATCAATTTTTTGGGAATCCATATATCTATATAAAGTACGTAAAGATACTCCCAATATGTCAGCTACTTCAGTTGATTTAAAAAAGCGATCTTCGAGTTCCATAATAATTTATTGTGTAATTTAATACAATAGGTAACGTAAAGGTACAAACACAGAGATTAATGTGTTATATAAGTTAAAGGCAGTCTTACTAATCTATTTAACCTAGTTTAAGAATAATTATTTCATCATACTTTGTCAATGTATTCTATAAAGTAAAAGTGTCGTAGAATTTTATGTATTTATAAAGGTAATATAGTATTAATAGAACTAAGAGTTTATATAACTGTTTATGTATTGGAAGATATAAAAACCTTCCACGAAAAGACAAATACAGAATTAAACACTTTTTTAATTCTCTTAGGGTTTAAGATTAAACGGACAAACCATGAAATACCTATTTTTTCAAAAAAAGATAAAGAAGTAATAGAGGATCTTATAACATCAAAGGCACCACCTATACCTATATAGACGTTGCATTTAAAATGATTTCTGTTTTTATAAAAAAATTTTTCTTGCATAACTTCACCTAGAGTACATAAAACCACACTATAAGTATTGTTTATTACTCCTAGTCTTCTTTTATATTCAACCATTTGTATTTGGAACACCAAATTAGGATACTTACTCTTTAGTAAAATAGAAAGATCTCGAACACTTATTAAAGAATTTTTTTTATGTAAAATTAATACTTTAAAATAATTAGAGGCACAATATTCAAGTAAATTATGTGTCAAATAAACACCAGTTATTTTGTCATGAATAATGTTAAATTCTTTTTTCCCAAAAGTATGCATTAGACCTGTTTTAATACCTAAATATAGCTTTTGTAGTACAGTGTCATTATGTTTAAGTAAACTAACATATTCTGCAGCTATTTGAACTCCAACACCATCGGCTGTATTAATTTTACTAATGGTATTTAAAATATTACTAAACCCCATGTCATTACATGCTTTTAGTATGAACGAAGGATTGACAGTACAAATTAGGGCATTATTATATTTTTTATTTAAAATAAGATTGTATATCTTAGCTAATACATCTTTTTTTTGTATACAATCAATTCTAACTCCAAGTATGTTTATTGATTTTTGTTTCATAATTACAAATTTTATTACTTTATTAAACTCCTTTCAAAATACTTCAAATTATTTAATATAATACCAAGTCCATTAATCACACAGTATAAAGGCTCCTCTGCCTTTATAGCAGGTATACCTGTAGATTGTGTAATGTAATCGTCTAGGCCAGGTAATAAAGCTGTACCACCACTAAGGACCATTCCTTTATCTAAAATATCGCTACTAAGTTCGGGGGAAGTATTTTCAAGTACACTTTTTATACCATTTATCATTTCTTTTAAAGGTATTTCTATTGCCTCAACAACTTCATTAGTAGTAAATACAATATTTTTAGGCATTCCCGAAGCATTATCCCTACCTCGTACCTGAACATTTTTTTGCTTGTTTTCAGTTACCTTCACCGCTGATCCAATTTTAATTTTAATTTTTTCCGCAGTAGAAGGACCAATTAGTAAATTATGCTTTTTTCTAATATAGTTAACTATAGAGTCATCTAATTTGTTTCCTGCTGTGCGAACGCTATTATATGATACCAAACCTCCCAACGATACCACAGCAACTTCAGTGGTACCTCCACCACTATTTACAATCATATTTCCGGTTGGTGAAAAAACTGGCAGCTCTGCTCCAATTGCAGCTGCCAAAGACTCCGGAACTAAATAACCATTTTTGGCACCCGCACTATTTAGAGCATCTAACACCGCCCTATATTCTACGGAGGTGGAGCCAGATGGAATAGATACAGCAACGTCGGGCTTAATTATACGAACACGGCCAAGAGAAGAGGTTATAAAATAGGCAAGCATTTGTTCCGTAATAGTATAATTGGCTATTGCTCCATTAAAAAGTGGTCTTATTGCCTCTATATTTTCGGGTGTCTTTCCCAGCATTTCTAAAGCATCTTTTCCCACTGCCATAATTTCTTGAGTTTCTTTTATAATAGCAACAATACTAGGCTCATTTAGCAATATTTCTTTTTGATCATTACAAACCAAACAGTTTACCGTGCCCAGATCAATTCCAATTTTAGGACTGAAAAAGTTCATAGGTTAATTGTATGTAGTATAGTGTATATTGTATATAGCATAACATTGAGCAAAATACTAAATACGAGATACAAAAATGTTAAATGTAAAATTCAAATGTCAAAGCAATTTCAAATTTAATAATAATCGAATTTAAGAATTTTAGTATTTGAAATTCATTTGTAATTAGAGCTTTGATATTTGTCATTACCTGCGTAAATATTAAGTCTCCAATACTAGTCAACTTGTAGTATATGATTTTATTAGCCACCTTTTTCCCAAATTTCAATTACTACCCTATCCCCTGCATAAAATGTCTTTGTTTTAACAAAATACAACTCTCTATCTTTTTTTTCACTTTCATACCAATAATTATTAGGGACTGTAATTAAAACTTGGGCGTCTACTAAATTGGTTGAAATATATTCAAAATTACTAAAGTTATAGTATTTTAGCAAAAAGTTGGCTGGTGAATAATATACCTTTTTGTCAGCATAGTTAGTTTTTACATATTCTACACCATAAGGCAAAGATAGTCCCCAATTGTCATTTTTAATATAATTCTTGTTTTGCAGAATATTAGTATATCCTATTTTGTGTAATGGTGTCATGAATAAAAACATTAAAAAAAGTATCATTATTACAAATACATACATATTTTCATGGATCCCCTTGTCTATAATAAAGGAAGCGACAACTAACGATAAAGGCACTATAAGAAATAAAAATTGACGCAATCCTTCGTAGTAATTATGTGAAATTATGGAGTATAGTAGCACAGGAAAAACCCAGATGCACACTAAAATAATATTTCTCTTTTTTTGAAATAATATAAAATTACGTACAGAAAATATAAAAATAAATATTAAAATAAGCGGGGTAGAATAGATTAAATCAACATATAATGGCACAGTACCACTTTTTAAAATAGGGGTGTCAATATATAAAAAAAGAACTCTTGAAAACTCATATTTAAAATTAAAAATCAATTGGGGCCAAAATATAAAGGTAAGCACAAAAAGTATAAGAAGTCCGGTTATAAGAAAATACTTTTTATTTAATTTAAAGGTGCTTTTGTACTTTAAAACTTGGATGATTAAAACATATATAAATAAGGGTAATAAGAAAATTAAGGAGAATTTAGAATATAAAGCTAATACAAAAAAAAGTAAAAAAAGTATGTAATTAACACGGTAGTTTTTATTATTTATTTCGTATAAAAAATAAAATGAAAAAAAGCTAAAAGCCAATACAGGCAAATCTTTTATGTCAGATAAAGAGTATATAAGAAAATATGGTATAGATATTACAAAAAGCTGTGTAAACAGTGATACTATCAATTTCTTTTTGACATTCTCTTTTACTAGGGAAAAGTATTTATAAACAAACTGACCAAAAAAATATAAAAAGGAAAAGCTTAGTATAATATTAAAAATATGAAAAAAATAATACTTAAAACCAAATACATCGATAAGCAAATTTCCTGTTACAAAAGATAAAAAAGAAGAAGAGGTGGGGTGCCCGTTAGAAAAACCAGGTACTTCTAAAAAATATTTACTAGTTAAATTTGGGTAATCTTTTAGATAAGTAACATTTAAGGTTTTTAAAAAAATATAAACTTGTTCTCCTTTTGCAAGGTTAACGCTGGTGTCCCAACCCAAACCTACTTGGGGCAAAGAAAAAAGTGATACTATCAAATATAATATAGGTACTATAAACAGAAAGTATTTATAATTTTTTTTATAATTCATATACATAAAACCTACTATTTTCATAAACAACGGGTAAATTTAAAATTTTAGGTTTCTCGGTTATAACATAATTTGCATTATACTTATTCCCCAATTTTACAAAATCAGTTGTTGTGTTTGAATTATAACCTATGGAGGAGTATTCAAAAAAATCCGAATAATAGGTTTTGCTCTTTAAAAATACTGAAAATGAATTTTTAGTTAAATCGTTAAGAGTTGAAGTAATTTCATTTTGGTAACCAACATTAAACGCTACCTCCCCCATTTGGGCATTTGTCAAAACTATATTTCTTTTAGAAAAAATCCTAAAGTCAGACTCTGTAAAACCTCCTATGTATATTGGAACTATAAATGTAGAATCAACTGGTGTGTATATTGACATCCAGTCCTGTACCTTTTGAACAGGGTCTTTATAACCTTTCATATGAACATTAATAAGGCTTATCTCACGCATAGGTGCGTAGGTTTTAAATTGTATTATCACCAGCACCATTAGAATAACTAATACATACCTTGGAAAAAAGTTCCTTGGTGATACGATATAAATTAAAAAGAAAAGTATAAAACTAGTATTAAAAGGCATAAACCAAAAAACAGATAACATAAGAACATATAATAAATATTTTAATGTTTTACGTTTTGGTATGTTTATAATAAATTCAGAATATAAATAGTTAGACAACACTAAATAGAAAATTATAGGTAAAAATTTTGAGGCTCTAATAAGTTGAAAAGATATAAGTGCATTTATAGGAATGTAAAAATTGACTAAAATGGCAGCAAATACAAAGCACACTATAGTAAAAAACCAAACATATATAAAGGTGGAGGTAACATTTTTTTTATTCTTTAAAAACATCACCAATATGCTAATAATATAAAATACTCCCAAAAGTTTTCCATAAAAAATAAAAGGCATTTTTTCACCAGGCGTTAAAAAGTCATAATAAAAAGGAAGTGTTTTTTTAAGAAAATAAAACCAGTTATAATCAATTTTTAATAAACCAATAGAGGTTGTAGAAGTATATAAAAATTTCCAAGCTAATACAGGCAATATTGTTATAAAATATAAAAACAAATATTTAGATATATTTCTAACCTTAATATTTTTTATATGAAGTAAAAAATAAATTGCTAACACCACGAAAATAAAAAAGGAAGATATAAAATGTATGTTTGCCAGTAATCCCAATAATATAAATGACAGATAATATTTTTTCTTTATAAAAAAAAGTAATACAAAAAGTAAAAAAGGCAAAATAAAAAAACGAGGTGTTAAATATAAATCAAAAGTAGATACACTTCCAAAAGTATATCTGGGTACCACTAACAATATTACACTGGTGATAGACACCAGATGTTTTTTATATAATTCAAAAGAAATACAATATATAGATAAAAAAAACAGAAATAATGAAAATAAGTATAAGACAAAAAAACTGGTGCTAATATCCACCACTCGAACTATAGGAGAAATAAGATGCCAAAAAAAGGTGGTGTTATTATTTTGTAAATTAATAAGAGAGTCATGATTATATAAAGAGGGATCGAGTATTTTATTTAGATAAGGTATATATATAGCTTGATCATGTATACCAAGGTAGTATCCATTTAATATCAACGAAAGAAACGTAATTAAAATTATAAATATAAATACTCTCATGCAAATATTAATACTCATAAAATTTTCAAGTTTAAACTTAAAATTTAAAAATTTATTTGGATAATCTCAAATAAACACAAACTGTTGACTTATAACTAAACTTTAAACTTTCAACCTTTAACTTTCAACTGTAAAAGTTAAGGACATATGAGAAATGTAAAAAATTAAGGGTAGATTTACCTAATACTTATAGTATATAAATTCTGTGGAGCATCTGATTTAAACTTGGAAGAAATAATTATTCTATCTCCAGCAGGAGCAGGATATGCCTTAGAATCAATAACATTTCCGGAAAATAATTCAAACATATTAAAACCATCTATATTTATAATTTTAATGCTACTCGTATCGGCCAAAATTAAATGCTCACTATCGCTGTACCAGTATATATTGGGTAACACAACATCTTTTCTATACTTTAGAGTCTCATTTATAACCTTTTCTCCTACGGGTAAAGGTTCTTTAAAATTATATACCTGTATATAAGTATAATCAGTAGAAGTATTATCATCAAAAAACCAGAATTTTTTTCCATCCGGCGACCACATCGATTTATCAGACATGGCCAAAACTTTTAGGGTTTCTGGGATTTCTATAGCATCAACAATAGCCTTTTTATTTTTATACTGCAATGTTGCCCATTTTTCAAAAATTTGTGTGGGGTTAGAAAAACTCTGAGGTACCTGAGTGGGAGGTTTAGATAAATCCACAAGTAAATAAGCGGCGTCATTCATTTTTACGAGTATTTCTTGATCATCTGGTGACCACTGAATACTTGCGGCACTAGAATATGTAAAACCAGGGGAATCAAGGGCTAGAGCCTTTTTGTTTGTTTGAAAAATATTAATGGGGCTATTTGAAAGCTGAATTGCCCATAAACCGGGTTTTTCTTCGCCCTTGCTTAAGTATGCCAACAACTCCCCATTTTTTGATAACTCAAAATCAGTTACACCATTATTTGTTAATGGGTTTAGCCCGCCACCTTTTAATACCAAAAGGGCAGTTATATCTGTTACTAAATCTTCATAAACCTCAACTTCTCGTTCCCACACCTCAAAACCTTCTTTTTGAATACGTATTTGATACTTTCCTGGAGCTAAAGACGACAAGGTAGCATCGGTTATATCAACTAACTTACCGTCAATATATATTTTTGCTGAATTGGGTATAGATCTAACAGCTAATATTCCAGTTTTTTTAACAACAATCTTAGGTTCAATAGAATTACCATCTTTAGGGTTATCTAAAGAAATTCTGTAACCACGAGCATAAAGCAAAGACAAAATGGTTAAAAAACTCACCGTGAAAAGAGTTAAAAGAATTGGAAGTATTTTCTTTTTAAAAACCTTCATATGCCTATATTATAACACTACACGTTACTTTAGTCTCTTATTATATAAATATTACATAGAGGTTCTACAAGCCCAAGTTTTGAAAGTGAGAGATCGAAACAATAATAACTAAAAACACCATATTAAGGCTCTCAATAAAGACCTAAAAACACAAACACTATAGTAAGGCTCCCAAGAAAGACCTGGTCTTTCTTAAAGCTGGTACAAAAGGACTTTATATAAACGCAAATCCAATAAGGTATATATATATATCACAAAATACATTGTATTGGTATAAAAAAAACACTGGTACTCGTGTACTAAATACCTAAGTATATTCGGTATTGTAGTAATTATAATTATTTTTTTGCTAAAAATAATAAACACCTGTTCATGTTTTTTAGTATACCTTAGTAAATAATTGCCTAACAAAGCCCTAAAGAAGAACCAGGTCTTTCGGCGAGCTGGTATGAAGGGGTTTTATAAAACAATAAT
>Ga0210057_1005611_pt1 | contig 16045 bp, 17 predicted proteins | sample CryGeyCG2114_010_2_FD_183968 | JGI IMG/M metagenome (GOLD analysis project Ga0210057, IMG submission 183968) | Groundwater microbial communities from aquifer - Crystal Geyser CG10_big_fil_rev_8/21/14_0.10 (SPAdes) (version 2) | ecosystem: Environmental > Aquatic > Deep subsurface > Groundwater ...
ACTGTCTCCACCCATTTATCCATGCCACAGCGGTTATGGTGTCCGTGGTCAACTTGAAGCCAGAAACTTCCACATAGCCACTGCTTCCGTCTAGCTCAACTGCATCTTTTAGATACCCATTCTTCGTCCACTTTGCGCCGCCTGCTAACTTACCGTCTTTACCCCCGATACTGTCTTTAGCATCGCCATCAAGGGGCCAGTATCCCACCAAGCCAGAAGTAACATCCACTGCATTAGCGATGTTCACAGTCAGGCAAAGGATTAAAACCAAAACTGTGAACATTACAAATAATCTTTCCATTTTTTTAACCTCCTCTCTCGGTTTTAGATTTTATGGTCATTTGCTATTACTATTTTTCCATCGGCTTTCTTGTCTCTTTTACTAACTCGATAGTCGGTTTCAAAAAATAGACGCCCTTTCCTGTCTTTTTAACAGACTTTTCTGCATCGAAGTCCAAAAGCAATTCAGTAGTCTCTCCTGCCACTATTTCGAAGCTGCGGACTATCTTCAATCTTGGCTGTCCTGTAAGCTTCAAATCGTAAGACTTTTCCTCACCATTTTCTTTAATGACAATCTTTCCAGTTTCCACTGTCAGTCGGATTTGAGTATACCTTCCTGGCTCTAACTCTTTTTCACCAAAAAGTTCTTGGACATCGGAAAGTTTTATCAAATCAAATTGATTTGGCTCTTCTGTAATAACAATCCATGTTTTGTCTTCTTTTTCTCCTTGCCCAACCTCTTGAGCTTCTACCTCGCCTTCAGGCGCTTCTTCTCCTAAAAGAGCCTTATGCACCATTACCTTAGATATTGTGACATTAACCATTAAGACCTCTTCTCCGCCAATCGGTTTGTCTTTAATCAGCAACACCAGTTTTCCATTCTCCGGCGGGCTTATAGGAGTTTCGGGCACACACCCTCTTTCCACTCCTAAGAGAAAGATGATGCCAAAAAAGACGAAGAGGCTCAATAAAATCTTATTTCTCATTTTTTCACCTTCTTTTCTTTATACAGTCATTGACTCCGTCAGGGTGTATGGATTCTTTAGTGGTTTTTGATGCTGCCCCAAGTGGTAGTTAGTTTGTCTGAAGTGGAAGTGGTAGCCATAATATTGCTTTCCATCAGTCGTGCAATCTCTGTTTCACTTAAGGCCCTATTCCAAATCCGAACTTCATCAAATGTAACAAGCCACCATCGGTTCAAGTGATTTCCTAGCCATATTTTGCCCATTCCATTATCGAGATTGTTACCTTGGTCATTGTTTTCTCCAATTAACTCTGCATCAATATAGAGCCTTATTACCCAGATTTTCTGTCGCGAACACCTGCGAGGTGGTGCCATTCCCCATCGTTCACTCTGTCTTTTTGGGAATCCTCAACATTGGCTCCGGGGACAGTGAAAAGCATATTACTTTTTCCGCCGTCTTCGAGATGGTATAACCCAAAATGAACGGTGGGTTTTGTCGGCCCATAAGTGCCCAAGATGCCTTTGTTATTGGATGTTGGATGTTTACTTTTCATCCAAAGGTCCAGGGTAAATGAACTTTTTTCGGTAAAGATTAACTCTGCCGTCAGTTCAATTTCCACATAGCCTCCTTTTCCATCTAATTCCAAAGCTTTGCCAAATTTACCCTCAACCCATTTTACGCCACCCAAGATAGTTCCGTCTTTTGTCTTGCCTGTTTCATCTTTTGCCACTTTGCCCTCCTCGTCAAAAGAGAGGTACAATAGCAAATCTTTATCAGTTGCATTGACAGAAAAAGACAGTGCCATCAAAAGCATCACCAATAACACTATAGTAGAATTTCTCATTTTATTTGTCCTCCTTTTTTAAGGTCGGTACTGTCAAACGAAAATCGTGAAAAATAACAGTACCTTTTTATTGTTAAAAAGCTGTTTCCCTTCTACTTAAGAGTTTACACATCCCAAAATTGTTTGTCAATTATTTTAAAAAGAAAAAACCCATCTCATTCTTTTTAGAGATGGATATAAAATTTAGATTTGAAAATTATTCTTGAGATTCGTTTAATTTACTCGCTAAGTCAATTACCTCTCTGTACCGCTCATAGTATTGCCTTGTTTTATAAATGTTAACGAGCAACTCTCGGGCAGATTTAAGAGCACTCTCTGAGAATTTCTTGTGATCTTCAAAAATGTATTTGCCAGAGATAGCTGAAGCCCAGCCATAATGAACACTTGTTTCGCCTTGATAAGGCTCTTCTAAACGGACCGTAAGAGTACTATCTTCGGCTGAAACTATTCTACCTTTTAATATTTCGTTATCGTATTCTACTGAGACTATACAATTAGGATTTTTTGCGAATTCCTGTTGTTTTCCTGCTTTTATTTTCTGTTTTTTAATCTCTTTTTCTACCTTCTGTTGGGCATACCTTTTAATAGCTTCTTCTCCCTCTTTAATGATTTCTTTGGGTATTCTGGCCGAAGATTGAAAAACTTGCCAAGTATTTAAATGTGCTTTGGTAGGGATGGAAATTTCCTCTCGGTAAGAGAACCAAAGTTCTCCACCCTTTTCAAAGTATTCTATTTTTGGCATTTTTTATCCCTCCTCTTGAGTTTTCAAACTTCTATATTTCCCTATTTAGTTGTTAGAGGCCACCTCTACGAGAGCATAGCAAATAGCAAAAAGTTTGTCAAATGTGCGAAATCTTTAAATGTAAAAAAGCACCAACTTTCTTTTGTCGGTGCTTGTCTGTTTGGGTGAATGCCGCTTGGGTAAGCGGATTCACCACATTGATTAAGTTACTATTATTTGCTCTTTAGGTATCCCCAAGTTGTAGCAAGTTTGTTTTGCGTAGATACATCTGGAAGACGAGGAGCTGCGGTCTGAGTTCCACTAGCTGCTTCTTCAGCATCAACTAAGCCATAGCCGTAATAAATGTCTTTGCCAGTTGCGCCTAGGTCATCAGCAGTTGCCTGAAGCGTTGCTCTGACATCAGTTAATCCTGCTGCTATTGCTAATGCTACAGTCCCAGTGACATGCGGAGCAGCCATACTTGTTCCTGAAATGGTATTATAGCCCCCACCCTTCCAAGTGGAGGGAATATTAACACCTGGCGCTGCTAATTCAACTTCTGGCCCAATACTGCTAAAGGAAGCGATAGTGTCTGTACTATCAGTGGCGGAAACAGCAATGACCTCTTCATAGGCTGCTGGATAAATAACAGGCCCTCCTGAAGCATTGCCAGCAGCAGCTACTTGAACTATCCCGGCATTGTTCACGGCAATAACTGCATTGTGGAAAGATTGAACATTGCTAGATGTGCCCAAGCTCATATTGACAACCTGCATCCCATTATCAATGCACCACTGTAGTCCTTCAATAACATCAGACAAGAAACCGCTGCCGGTTCTGCTCAAGACCTTGACCGCATATAAATAGGCAGTTGGGCTGGTGCCGATTACACCAATATCATTGTCAATTGCTGCCACAGTTCCTGCCACATGAGTGCCATGCCCATTGTCATCATCGCCTGTCTTTCGGGGATTGATGGTATTAACATTGCCCTTGATATTGGCTTGCAAATCTGGATGGTCTAAGTCAATGCCTGTATCAACAATAGCAACCTTGACTCCTGTGCCTGTGCTGGTGGCCCAAGCAAGCTCAGCATCAATCCTATCTACCCCCCAGGGTAGAGTTTCTGCTGGTGGTGGTTTGGGTGGCTTGCCAAAAGCTTCCACAATCACATCAGGGTCTATTCTTACTACTCCAGGTATTCTACCAAGAGCTGCTTCTGCTTGTGGAGGCAAAAGCACTGCCTTGCCGTTTATCAGAGGTAAATCCTTGAGGATAACGCCGCCAACAGCTTTAACGAGAGCTTCTTGAGCTGGTTCATTGACTACTGCGGGGTTAAAGACAACTATCTTTCTTCCAAAAGCCGCCTCTGCCGCGTTCCAACCAATAGCCAAGAAAATTGTGATGAATAGAATCGCTGTCAGAGTGGCTTTTGCCCATCTGTTCTTCATGATAATCACACCTCCCTCTTTTTATTTCTCAGGTTATGCCAATTTTTGAGAGTGCTAAATAAATTATACACAAAAACCTATTTTGATTCAATAGAAAAAGCACCAACTTTTTGGCTGGTGCTTGAATGTTTTGGGTGAATGCCGTCCCGACTGAGGGACGGGTTCACCACTTTTTTATTCGAATAGGGTCCAATAATGTGATCGTGATGTACTACAAATTACACTTCGTATATTGGGCAATTATCTCTATCGCATGAGCCAATTACCTTACCTCTTATTTTTTCTGAAACATCTCCGAGATATAATCCCCGTGTCCCACCCTTGTTCTCTGGATGTGTACAATATAAACTCCAAGCTGGGCGGTTGAACAATCCTGTAAAATGAAAATCAGCCTTAACAGTTTCCAGATATTGACAATCTCTTAAGAAATTCCAGAAGTCAGCGTGTTTAATCGCTTCCTCTAATTTAGTTTCCATTCCTCCAAGATTTGATGGAAGATATTTTAAACATTCCTTAGCCTCATCTAACCCGAGCTTGAGGGTGACCTCCTTTGCTTCAGGTAATTTTTGATTTTCCTTAGCCATTCTTAACCCTCCTAATTTTCAAACTTCTATATAAAGACCCATAGGTCTGGTCGAAGTCCTTTTAAGAAAGCGGGTTCACCACTTTTTTAATCAATCACTTGACCGAGTTGACTTATGGCTGTTTTCCAGCCTTGATAGTGCATGTGCCTTTCACCAACAATCGGCTGAGTGCTCATTACCTCCAGAGTTCCAGTAGCAGACTCTATGGCAGAGTCACCCACTGTCCAGAAACCCAAAGGGCTTGCTCTTCCTTGAAATTGGTTTAATATTTTGCCGTTGCGGTCTCGAACCATAATGTTGATTAAAGCCTCTGCTTCACCCAGATTCAGAAACCTGAACCAGTCATAAGCGCCTGAATGGATTTCCGGGAAAAATAACCTTGTCCCAACAGTGCCTAATTCATGCGCGGCGCCAGGAAAACTCAAGACTTGTGAGCCGAGATGACAATGTCTCTCGCCAAGAACAAATTGGTCGCTTTCTATCTGCAAAGATACATCCTTGGTGGTGGCTTTATCCACGGCAGGCATCCAGCACTGATACGGCCCGAGAGTTTTTTCATCCGACCAAGCGACGTTTCCTGATTGGTCTCTCAATATAGCAGTCAGTTTTGCCTGTTGTCTGCTGAAGTTAGTGGTTGTTATCCAATCGCCCCATTCGCCTGGTGCTATCTGAGCAAAATATATTCTTTTGGGCGGAGGATATACTCCATCAGCCACCTGGCCAAGTTGCCCTACAGCACTCTCGCCACCGCTATAATGGGAGTGCCTTTCACCAACAATTGGCTGAGTGCTTATTACTTCAAGGGTGCCAGTGATTTTTCCAATTTGAGCATCTGTTATTGTCCACCATCCCAGGGGAGTTGCTGTTCCTTGAAACTGGTTTACTGTTCTACCGGTCTCTCGGTCGTGTGCTATTACACTTATTAATGCTTCAGAATCCCCTACATTTAAGAACCTTATCCAATCACCGATATATGAAGCGATCTCGGCAAAGAACAATCTTGTCCCGATGGAACTTAATTCAAAAGCAGCACCAGGAAAATCAAGAACTTGTGTACCTAAATGACAATGCCTCTCACCCAGGATAGGTTGGTCACTTATAACCTTTAAGGAGACATCGCCTTCTTTATCAGCAACGCCTTCCACAGGAATAGTCCAGCACTGATAGGGACTGAGGGTGCTTTTCCCAACCCAGATTGCTTGCCCAACCTGGTCTCTTGCTATTGCGGTAACATCTGCCTGTCTATTGCCCAAGTTAATTACTTCCACCCAATCTTGCCAAGTCCCATGTGCTATTTGAGCAAAGTAAATTCTATTTGGTGCTGGCATTGAAATCTTAACCTCCTTGTTAAATTTTGATTAGCTCTCTTTGCGGCCTGTTAAAGAACTACTTTTAGTTTAACTGATAATATCCCTTTTGGCAAACAGAATTAAATGAACTTGGTACAGAAAAAAGCACCAACTTTTTTGCTGGTGCTTGAAATTTTGGGTGAATGCCGTCCTGATTTTTGGGACGGGTTCACCACTTTTTATAAAGAACAATTTGGTTTTTAAGGTGCTGTTATCGCATTAAAGGCAACAACATTGTCGCATTGCCTAACGCTTGTTTCTGGGAGATACTCTCCGCAGAAGGGACAGTAAATCAGAGCAATGGAATCTATCATAAACGCGAGGATGTTAGTGCGCGGGTATGGATAAATTTTAATCCATTGTTTTCGTATTGCTTTCTGCATCTTGGTGCAGCAAAGCTCCAATACTTCGTTCATCTCCTCACCTTCCTAGCCGCGATAATAGCCATCGCGAAGCTGCATCCAGGTTGGTTATATCCTCACTGCATTCGGCGCAAGAGATAAAATCTACACCTGCTTCTATGCCGATATATTCTTCTATACCGTCGAGTTCGTTAAGATTCTCATCAATGAGAATTTGTTTTGAGAGATACTGATAAGCCCACGAATAGAAAGTGAGTTGAAGGCTTTCGTCAGCTTGGTCTTGAGTATAAGACTTGCTGGATGTTTTGAACTCGTAAAGGGTCCCCTTTGATACCAAGTCAATCCTGCCCTGGATTGTCTGTTCCGCGTATTGTCCGGTGGCTAAGTCCAGCATTGGGAGCTCAAAGAAGAGCTCAATATCATCAGCTAAAACCCCTGAAAACAGTTGATGGTAAATCTCCATCAAGCGTTTGCCGCGTTCTTTTAGTTGCTTTTCGTCTAAGGAGCGAAAACGCAAGTTTTCGGTGTGCGATACGGCTTTATCCCAATGCTCCTCAAAATTGGCTGGGGAGGTAGGATTCGAACCTACGAATGACGGCTTCAAAGGCCGTTGCCTTACCGCTTGGCTACTCCCCAAAACTTAAGATTATCTCTATCACAGCTATCTCCAGCGGAATCTGGGGATAAGGCGCAATTTTGATTGAGTTTTCAGCTTCAAGCAAAATGCGCAAAATTCCGGGCATATCTTTTTCTTGAAAACTTTTACCCTGCTCTAAAATAACATCCAATTGCTCTTTAGTCAATTCCGGCGCAACTAAATCAGCCAAGCCCGCATCTATTTTCAGAATCATCATCTGCCGGCAATAATTAACCAAAGATTTAGCGTACTGATGCAAATCAGAGCCAGCTTGGCTCAACTTATTAATTATTTTCAAAGCTTGATTAGTTTGCTTTTTGATTAAGCAATCAATTAAATCAATGATTGCTTTATTATCCGAAATACCCAAAACAGCCTGTACTTCAGCTAAAGTTATTTTTTTATTTTCGACAGAAACCACTTGATCTAAAATAGAAATAGCGTCGCGCAGATCGCCGTCAGAGATAACAGCCATAAGCTTTAATGCTTTTGGCTCTATTTTGATTTTTTCTTGATTGGCAATTTCAGATAAGCGCTTGATTATCTCTTCCAGGAAAAATTTTTTAAAATCAAGGCGCTGACACCGTGAAATAATTGTCGGTAAAATTTTATGCGGTTCGGTTGTCGCCAAAATAAAAATCGCATGGCTTGGCGGCTCTTCCAAGGTTTTTAAAAGAGCGTTAAAAGCCTCTTTTGTCAGCTGATGAGCCTCGTCAATAACAAAAACCTTGTATTTTAAACGGGTTGGCGTAAATTTAATACCCTCGCGCAATTCACGAATTTCATCAATGCCGCGATGCGAAGCCGCGTCAATTTCAATTAAATCCAATGCTCTGCCAGAATTTATTTCTTGACAAGAAGCGCATTTGTTGCAAGGCTCGGCGTTTTTTAGATTTAGACAATTAACTGCTTTGGCTAGTAAGCGGGCAATAGTAGTTTTGCCAGTGCCTTTTGGCCCGCAAAACAAATAAGCATGGCTGATTTTGCCTGCTTTCAGCTCATTAGTTAGAATTTTGATAATATATTCTTGACCAATGACTTCTGAAAAATTTTTTGGACGATACTTGCGGTAGAAAACCATATAATAAAAAATTTCTAATTTTTAATTTCTAATTTCTAATTTCTAAACTATTTTTTAAAGACTAAGAATTTATAGCCGATAAAGTTCCAGATTAAAGCTAAGCCAACAGCCACTATATTAGCGAAGTTAGCCCAAAGCTCTTTGCTCATTAAAATTGGCGGAATTAAAGTAGTTATTGAATAAATAACCATTAAGTGAATACCTAGGGCAATGGCCGAAATAATTAAAAATTTGCCGTATTCTTGACTAATATTTTTTTTCTGCCCTTGCTTGAAAGTCCAATATTTATTGCAAAAATAACTATTGATATTAGCTGTAAAAAACGCGGCTGCTTTAATTGGAATAATACTACTGCCCTCGTAAATGCTGAACAGACGCATTAACAGGTTTAAAACGGCAAAATCAATGCCGGTATTAAGCATGCCAATAAGAACAAATTTAGAAAATTGCTGAATAAGCTTTTTAAGCATATTTGACTATTTCAATCATTATGATATTCTCTTAATAGAGGTGATAAAATTGAAAAATAAGTTTTATAATGGGAGAAATGAGTGGGAACGAGATATCAAAAAGCTTAAAAGACAAAAATACAAAAAATTTCTAGAAACCTTAATATCCTTTTTGAAAAAGATATTCTAGCCCCTTGATATCGCCACTCCAATCAATGTTTTCTTTCAGCTTTGAGTCCTTGCTCAAAGCTTTTTCTTTTTGTTCTAAAACCTGATTGATTATTTTTAAAACTTCTTGATGTCTATTCGCAACAGATATTCTTTTTTTAATGTTTTTGCGAAAATAAAGCTTGGCATATTTAATTTCGTTTTCTAGCTGACTTTTAATTGCTTTGAGCAGGTTTAGCTGGATAGCGTCTTCAGCCAACTTTTTAGTCTTTTTGCTAACGATCATCTCGCTTAATTTACGAATAAGATCTTTGTTCACCCCAATAATAATCCGCGGAATCCCCAAAATTCTCCCTTTGATATTTGGGTCAATCTCAGAAGCAAAATATTTTAAATTAGTTAATTGCCCTTTTTCAATATCTTCTTTAATATAGGTTCTTTTCGTTTCAAGAATTTCAGGATTTTCAGCCATTGTTATATCAACTGCTAACCTAACAATTTTCTCTTTTTGATTAAACTCTAAAATCAGGTCTGTATGAGAAAAACGATCGTCATAATTTGAAGCCAGGACAGTGCAACAATTTTCTCCAAACCAATTTGATTTTTCTATTTGATCAGCTAGAATTGCTTCTAAAATCAAAGCTCGCTCATGAGTTTCTTTTTGCTCTTTTTCTTTTTGCTTAGCCAGTCTTTCTTTGTCTTTATCAATTTCTGCTAGAGAATAGATATCGTCAAAATCATCAAGATTAGGTTTATACTCTTTTGTCCGCTTGACTAAAGTTCTCTCGATTTCAAGTTCTGTATCAGCAAGCGGCTCTTCATATTGAAAATATTGTTGAGCATAAGCTTGCTCTGGTCTAAGTATTCGCATAATTTAAAATCATAATTTTATTCTCTCTAAAATCTCTCTTTCTACTCCCTCTTTGCTTTGACCATACTTGAATCGTGATAATTCTTTAATCTGAACAGCGATTTCTGCATCCGGCTCTTTTGGCTTCAGATGCTGCATACTAAACGCTGGCGTTGTCTGGCCATTAATCTGGAGTTTAACATAAGAGTTAAAATTATCAATATTAATTAAATCATTTTGATTAAAAACCGGCTCAAACTGCTTAACTAAAAATTCAGCATCTTCTGGCCCAACCCGCAGACAAATCATATTGCCGACATTGCCGAAAACCGCTTTTTTAATTTCCTCGGTCAGCTGACCGATAAATTGATGAGCTAAAATTAAATCTAACTTATATTTTCTAGCTTCTGATAAAATTACGGCAATAGAAGGCGTGGTAAAATTCTGAAATTCATCAAGATAAAAATAAAAATCCGGGCGCTGCTCTGCTTTGATATCAGCTCGGCTAAACGCAGTCATTAAAATCTTGCCAACAATAATTAAGCCAAGTAAAGCGCTGTTAATATCACCTAATCGGCCTTTGCTCAAATTAACCAAGAGAATTTTTTTCTGGTCCATAATCTCTCTGAAATTCAAACTGCTCTTTGCCTGGCCAATAATTGGCCGCATATAATCATTAGCAATAAAAATATTAAACTTGGAAGTAATATAAGGCACCATATTAACTAAAGCCGCTTCACCGCCGGCTTTTTCTGCTTCCTTTTCCCAGAAATTTTTAACAATCGGATCGCGGCATTTGGCTAGCAATCTATGCCGATAATCTTTATCAGCCAGCGCTTTTGGCACTTCCATCAAAGTAGCCGGCTCTTTAGGGTCGTCCATCAAGAGTAACAAAGCGTTTCTAGTGTATTGCTCAAATATTGGTCCGCCGGTTGTTTTTAAATCGTATAATTTATCAAAAATATTAATCAGTTCATTGACAATAAAAGTTTTCTGCTCTGGATATGCTTGATTATATTCAAGCATATTCAAGCCCATTGGCCTTTGCAAATCAGAAGGGTCAAATAAAACAACATCTTCAGCTCTTGAGCCCGGGATTAAGCCCAAGATATTTTCTATTAATTCGCCGTGAGGGTCAATAACACCAACCCCTTTGCCAGCTTCTATGTCTTGTTGAATAAGCTCTTGCATTAAAGAGCTTTTGCCAGTGCCGGTTTGGCCAATAATATAAAGATGTCTTTGTCTATCTTGTTCGGTTAGTCTGACTAAAACTTCCTGGCCGCGATAGATATTTTTGCCTAAAACAATGCCTTGGTCCGGCATATTAGCCGGAGCCGGCGCCTGCTTAGTTTTAAGCCATTTTAATTTCGGCGTTTCAGTGCTTGAAATCGGAAAGTGATAAAGACTGGTTAATTCTTCGGTATTCAAAACAAAAGCATGTTTGGGATTAAAATTCCTGAAACTAAAATCAAAAATCGATTTTTTCTTAGCTCGGCCCTTATTTTTAATAATCTTAAAACCATTAAAATTAGGCGCGTCAAATTGAGTAAAAGATTTGGTTAATTGCTCGAGGATTTGTTCAGCCCTGTCTTGGGTGGCAGCTGAACAAACCAGCCGAATATTGGCGTTAAAGCCGGTTTTGTTGGTTTTTGCCTCTATTTTTTTAATAGTTTCTTCAGCTAAGGGCGATAATTTAATCGGTTCTTTGGGTTTGTCTTTTTCTGCTTGTTTTTTCGGCATCAGGGTTTCACTGATAATTTTCAAGATGTCAGTTTTTTGATCTATTTTGCTAGTCTCTTGAATTCTTTTTGCTTCTTGTTCTCCAGCCTTTTTCCAATCTGCGGCTGGCTTAATTAAAATCTGGATAGCCGCGCCCTCGCCTTGTTTTTCAAGTTTTGACAGAGCAGTCGTGATTCTGCTTAATGGGTCTGATTCTAATTCTTGATAAGTTTTGATTGGCAAAATATTGCGTTTTTTGAGTTTTAAATAAGCGGCTGCTTCAGCTCCCTGCGGGTTAAAAATATTATAATCTTCAATTTTTAAAACTTCAGCTTTTGGGAAAAAGCCGTGAATATCTTTTTCCAAATCCTGCTCATGCTTTCGGCCTAGAGCAATATAAAAATAAATTTCTTCTTCTAAAGATGGATTGGCAATTTCTAAGACAATTGGCTCTTTGATTGAGCTTAAACTTGAATATAATTGCTCCATGACAGCAATAATCTCTTTTTCGGGTTTTTTCTCTTCGCCTTCTCTGCTTGATTCTTTGGGCACTTTAATCAGAAACAGCGACATATTTAGAGCCCTGCTAGTTTGTCTTTTTTTAGAAAAAATTTTTGCAAGAATTACAAAAAAACCAATAATCAAAAATACTGGCAGGATCAATAAGATTAAGATGATATTGTGCATATTATAAATACCCTAAAAAAGAAACATTGTCAAATTCTTCTTTTATCTCTTTCAAGATTTTGTATTCTTGCAGTTGTAAGGCATAGGGAAGTTTTTTTAATTCTTCTTCGCCTCTCATAATTTTAATTCTCTTATTTGAAATACCTCCTTCCAAATCTTTGGCGCGATGAGTTTTTTGAGAACCAATATACTTTAATTCAGTTTCTTGGGCGATAACCATGGCTTTCAATTCATCTATTTCTTTTTCTAATTTATTGTATTTTTCTATTTCTGAATTTGAAAAATTTTGCATTTCTTGATTCGCTTTTTCTATTTCTCTGTCTAATTTTTGCTTAACTCTTGTAAAATGCTGTAATAATATTTCCGGCTCTCCTTTTTTGTGCATAAATTCTTTTGCCCTCTCAATGGCAACTGCTTCTGCTGCTCGGCGTATTTGCTCTTCATTAGCTCCTTTGAATTTTAATCGGCTAAGATATTTTGCGTCTATCTCTTTTTGGGTTGTGTTTATTGACCGCGCATTATCTAGACTGTCAACATAATCAGAATCAAGCCATTTCTGGTACTTGTCTAGACATTGCTCGATTTGGTCTGTTTTTTCTTCCTGTTTTTCTACTATTTGCTCTTTGGCTGCTGCTTCTTGGTCTTCTTGGCTTGTCGCAGATTCTTTCGACTTTGATTGAAACATTCTTTCAAGTATTCCCATGTTTTTATTTTTTAATTTTATTTTCCCGCGAGTCGACCTTTCTCAATTAATTGCTCGTGCAATTTATCAATTAGTGTATCATGAAACTCGTCTAAAACATAGGCATTATCCAAAGAGCGAGCTGTTTTGATTGAATAATCAAGCCCTTTTTGAAATGCTAAGTCGCAAAGCGCTTTGACTTGATTTTTTTGGTCAAGATTTTTTATTTCTTTAATCTCTTCCGGAATCTCTTTTTTAATTTCAGGTTTAACAATTATTTCTTTTCTTTCTTTTTCTTCAGATAAAATTTCCAGCTTTTTTTCTGGTTTTGTTTCAGGCCCAATCTCTTGCTCCGGCGAGATTGGCATTTCTCTTTTGATTTCTATTTCTTCAGGCATTAAATTATCTTAACATATTTTAAAAATAGCGACAAAAATTGCTTCGTTTTATTTTAATTCTATTGGTAAACTCACTGTAAAAATAGTCCCTTTGTCCCTGCCCTGATGGAGTTCAATAATATTACTTATTATTATTATTATAATATCATATTAGGAATGGTTATGTCAAAGAAAAAGATCTGTCCAGGTCCAGATAGATATGGACCACCCCTAGCTTAATAATTAGGTTTGCAATGGAATAAAATCTCTTGGGGTTAATCAATCCTCTGCGTTTTAAGATTCTGCCAATAGTGCTAGCTGATGTTTTAATTGCTTGCTCGTTTCTCAAGTAAGCTTGAATCTTGTGCTTAGACCAAGTTGGGTTCTCTTTTCTAGTTTGGACAACTGCCTCAATGATTTGCCAGGCAATAGTTGGCTGGCGAAGACTCTTTGGTGTATGTTCCACCTCTTGGGTGGATCATATCATGTGGACCAGTACAAACTCTTGACAACCCCTCCCGCTTTATTCTATAATTACATCAATGCCAACCAGCTTGGCAAAATTTTTAAACACCAAAGAGCTTTTGCTCTAAGATGTTTTTTCCGAGGGCAAGGATAAAGGCACGACTTTTACGGTGAGTTTGCCGATGGAATTAAAATAAAATCATGAACATAAAGAAAAAAATACTTTTAGTTGAAGATGAGTTGATCTTGGCTAAGACTTATAAGCTGGCTTTTGAACAGGCTGGCTACGAGGTCAAGCTGGTTGAAAAAGCGGATGAGGCTTTGACAGTAGCTAAAAGAGAAAAACCAAATTTAATTGTTTTAGATTTGGTTTTTTATAATGAGCACGGTCAGCTTTCCAAAGAACCGGGCTTTAATGCGTTAAGTTCTCTGATGGCTAACAGAGAAACAAAAAATATCCCGGTTGTTATTTTTACTAATTTGTCTGAATCTGACGATGATCAAAATAAGGCGCTAGCTTTTGGCGCCAAAGAGTATATTGCCAAAATTGACGCTGTGCCCAAAGATGTTGTCAGAAAGGTTGAGAAGTGGATAAGGTAAGATAAAAAAGCTTGGCAAATTTAATTTTTTATATTAGACTATCGATATGGCAAAAATATGTGAAGTTTGCGGCAAGACTTCGATGATGGCAGTAGTCAGAAAACTTCTTCGGGGTCATTACAATCCGACAACTAAAAAAAGAAAATATCCAAATTTGCAGCATAAAAAAATTGGCAACAAGCGGATTTGGATTTGTGCCAAATGCTTAAAAGCAATGGGCAAAATCAAAGCATAACTTTTGTAAAATATCTTAACTTTTATCGCCTATCGCCGGAGTTGATAGGTTTGTTGGGGTGATTTAGTGTGGTATAATAGAAAGATGAAAAAACAACTTGGGCAGTTTTTTACAACAAATTCTGATTATATTTTGCATGGCTTTGAGCAATTTGTCAAAAACAAAGAGATTTCTGATCCTTTTGCCGGCAATCAAGATTTGATTTTGTGGGCAGAAAAGAATAATTGCCAAAAAGCAATTGGCTTTGATTGTGATAAAAAATATATTGATAATAAAAAAGTTTTCTATAACGATTCTTTGAATAATCCCAAAAAATATAAATTTGTTTGCACAAATCCGCCATATCTGCATAAAAACAAGGCAACAAAAAAAATTAAAGAAAAGTTTTTTTCTGGAATTCATTCTTATTTCGAAGATCTTTATCAAATTTCTATTCTTTCTATTCTAAATTCCAAAGAAGGAATTTTAGTTGTTCCGTTAAATTTTCTCTGCGCTGAAAATTCTGAAAAAATAAGAAATTTGTTTTTTAATCAATTTGCAATAATCAAATTAAATATTTTTTCTGAACAAGTCTTTGAGGACACAACTTACAATGTAATATCTTTTTATTTTAAAGCCAAAAAAAGCGTTTCTGATAAAAATAAGATTTTCGCTACTATTTTCCCAAAAAAAGAAAAAATTACTTTTACTATCCAAAAACAATTCGGGTGGCAATTTGGAGGTAGTTTTATAAATAAGATCAAAAATACTAAAAATTATTTAGGTATATTTCGTTTAACTGAAAATTATTTACAATCCGGAGAATATAAAGTAGAAATGGCTTTACAAAATATCAAAAATAAAATAAATTATGATATTAACCAAAATATAAAAAAAGAGCTAGAAAATAATATTTTGTTCTTAAGGGCGATTGACAGCAAGAACGGAAAAAAAATTCAACTAGAAGACATAAGAAAATATGGCATCACAGGGCTTGTTGGCAAAAGTACATCCCGCAACATGGCGCATCTAATTTTTCGCAATCAAATTGCCGTGAGCGATCAAGAATGGCTGATGAAAAGATTTAACGAAGAGTTGAACAAAAATCGTAAAAAATATTTTTCTTTTTTTCTTACAAATTTCCGCGACAATAACCGCAAGCGAATCTCTTTTGATTTCGCGTACAAATTATTAAATCATATTTATGAACAGCAAAATTCAAAGCAATCAACACTATTTTAAAATTTCTTGCGAGAACCCTGAAAATTTTTTAGATAAGTTTTATATTTTTGACGAAAGACATCCCGACATAGAGAAATATATTGCAAACACAAAAGATATTAAGAATATCTTAATTACGATTAAGACTTTACAGAATAAGAAAGAAAGGGTAGAAATAATCGAAAAATATTTTTGCGAATTACAGAAAATTTTGTCCGATTTTTCAAATTGCTCAGAGTTTATTTGCTTTGTTAACGCGTGCGACAACACACTAAAGTCAGTAAAGACCGATTTGAATTTAATCAAAAAAATTACAAAAAAATATTTCTCCAAAAGAACACTAAACGAATTCGTTCCAGAGGAATGGATTCAAGCGGTATTAGACTCAAATTCTTCTCGCAAAAAAGGCAAATGCGGTGAAATTAAACTGATTGCAATGTTAAAAGGATTTGGTTTTAATGAGATTGAAACATGGGATGATTTTTTGAATAAGTTGAACACATCTGGATTTAGGGCTTTATTTGGAGATTTAACGAAATAATGTCTAAATATTTTTTAATTACAATAACCTTCTTTCTTCTTGGAGGACTATTTTGTCTTGTGAATTTTGTTCAGGCAG
>Ga0210057_1005612_pt1 | contig 16043 bp, 13 predicted proteins | sample CryGeyCG2114_010_2_FD_183968 | JGI IMG/M metagenome (GOLD analysis project Ga0210057, IMG submission 183968) | Groundwater microbial communities from aquifer - Crystal Geyser CG10_big_fil_rev_8/21/14_0.10 (SPAdes) (version 2) | ecosystem: Environmental > Aquatic > Deep subsurface > Groundwater ...
TAATCATATATGCGTATCTTAACGCATCATTGTGCACTGTGATAAATCCTCTGATCCCCTTATATTTGCTTTGAATTCTCATGCCCCCATTTATTTAATGAGTGCAATATGTATGTGAACTTAGTCATTTAGATTGGCTCGTAGATAGGGATTGTGCTGGTTGGTTGAATAGTTAGATTAATTGATTCTACCCCATTTCCCCAGAGAGTAATCGCTTTATCCCCAGTGAATCGATACGAAGCAAATATTTCCAAAATTGATTTAATTCCATTAGTAAAGTAATCAATAAAAGATAAGGATGGACAAGAAAAAATAGCTCTATTAGTCGTCTCACTACCTGGAGATTCTGGTAAGTTTGATAAATCAGCTGAAAAAGATACACCTCCCCGATAACCATTCCAAGAAATAATATCTATCGCTGTTGGAGTAGTCGTTGCTCCCCCTCCGGAAAAATCAACTTCTACATCGGTTGGAGTAGCGAACATTTCAAATCTTCCTTGCGGTGCAGAGACAGCGGTGACACTCTTGCCCGTTGCATTATAACAAGTCAAAGTATAACTCGTAACTTCCATCACAGGTTTGTCAATCTTGAAACTTGTAATATTTGCACAATCTGAAGTACAAGCGTTTGGATAATTATAGCCGGTAGTGCTGGTTAAATCACAGCGAACAACATTTTCAACCCCCCAAGAAGCAGTTGGAGTCCTGCCTGTGATTACATCAAACACCCTAAAATCCCCAATCTCTGGGGCAGGAGAATTAGCAACAACCGTAATTTCCCCTGACGAACAAGTTGTAGAGCCACTCTCTCCGAGAAAAGTTCCTGTATAGGTTGTATGGGTAGTTGGCGAAACTGAAATACTCCCAGCAGAGATAGGAGAAACTTCCCCCACTCCGTTATCAATCAAACCAGAATCTGCAAAATAAGATGTCCAAGCTAAAATCAAACTCTCACCTAAATTAATTTCAGTTTTTGAAGGAATTAATGAACAAGTTAATGTTGGGGGAATGGGAAGAGGAGGGTTAATAACAACACCACCCCCTCCTCCGCCACCTCCACCGCCTCCGCCTCCGCCTGCACTAGTATTAGTTACGCAAGTATTTTCAATTCCCGTAGAATTCTTAACAGTAAAAGTACAAGATTCCGTGCCTATTTCTGTTGTATCAAAATCAAAGACAACTACACCGCTTAAGGGAATATGTCCATAATCTGCCGCCCCCGGCTTAGGACCAGTACAAATGTATTTCATATCAACAACTTCAGGAGAAGAATTCCAAGTCAAAGTGCTTGAATTTGGAGCAATAATTGAAGCTGGATTAAAATCGGCTTCACAAGATGGAACTAACGGGGATGAGGGAGACCCAGGAAGACATTGACAGGTTGCACTACAAAAATAACCAATGGGACACAAAATAGCAGGATCAATTGGACTAAAAACTGTGTGTTCACATTGTTCTCCACTTTCTAAGATATTATTGCCACAAACAGGAGAACCAACCGGCGGAACAACAACCAGACTGGCAAAACAAGTATTTTCCACTCCCGCGCTATTTTTTACAGTCAGTGTGCAACTTTCCGTTCCTGGTTGTGTGGCACTAAAAGTGAAAGGGACTGAAGAATATGTTGGGACAGACCCCCAATCGCCTGAACCCGGAAGAGGTCCTGTGCATGAATATTTTAGCGAAACTGTGCTTGCGGAAGAGGACCATGTTAATGTGCTGGAACCGGGAGCGGTGATACTAGTTAGACTCCAACTGGCTGTACAAGTTGGAACATCTGGAGTCGGCGCAGCCACGGTATATGTTTCAGTTACCGAACCTATGACATTTCCGATTTGGCAAAAAGGAGACATACCATTAAGAGGACATTCTCCAAGATTGATTGAAGAACAAATTCCAGTGACTGGAGTTACTAAATCGAGACAAGTACACCAAGAATAATATTCGTCACCAAAGGCACCATAAAGATCACAAGTAGCAGGATTCGTATAACCAAAACACGATAAATTTTCAAAACACTCGCTCACATCAAAAAACCCATCAAGTAAAAATTCAAGTTTAACTGTATGATCTCCCGGAACAGTTGACCTTGCAAAAACAGTTACTCCATCAATCTCCAGAGCGCCTCGAAATACGCCATCATGATAAACTTTTATTTGAGTGCCAAGTGCTCCATTATTATCACAAGCAGTATATGAATAACCATTATATCTAACATATACATTAGTAGCAGATGGATTAGTATATGTGTAATTATAAGTTATCCAGCCAACAGGATATCCAAGCGGATCTTGTCCCGATACCCAGGTATCTGCTTTCGCTTCTCCACCTGGCATTAAAATTAAAACGCTTAAACTTAAAAGAAAAAATAAAGAAAATAAATTAATCGCTATCTTTTTCTTTTTCATCACAAAGATTAAACTTAAAACAATTATAAGTGCTAAAAAGCCACCTCCAAAATAAAGGTATTTATTTTTCTGTGGAATTTCTGTGCTTTTAAATAATATTTCACTTTTATCCAGAATGTTTTCTCCATCTTTAATAGTTAAGATAACTTTGGGGTCTTGACAATCTTTTATGATAGGAACTTCTATGTTTAAAACGCCATTATTATCAAAAGAAATTTCTTTTGTAAATTGTTCTGAACAGCCTTCAATTATTCCTTCTAAAATTGGATTTTCAACAACAGTCTCTTGCTTTGCTCTTGACCCATAGAAACTATCGACTGATAAAGTCGCCAAGAAAAAAACTTTAACTATCTCTCCTTTTGAATAATAGTCCTTGTCTAATTTTACATTTTGGATTGTGGCACTGGCGCCCCGGAGAACATAATGGAAAACAGCGGAATTTGAAATAATATCTTCAGAACCATACGCACCAGTAAAAACTAACTTGGCGTCATAGGCCTGTGGTTCATCAGCTTTGGGAATAACAAACGAGATTTCTCTTTCTTCTCCTTGTTCCATACTTAAGAGTTCTCCCTTAAATTCAGAGAGAATTTTTTCTCCAAAGGTAGAACGACGATAAAGCTGGATGTTTGTCTTGAAATCCATTTTTTCGGTATAATGATTGACAATTTTACATTTACCAATCAGTGTTTCTTCCCGAGAAACATCAACACCTTGATTTGAGGTGTATTTAATATCACCTTTTTCTCCTTCAACTTGCAGATAACAAGAAGAATTATCTATTTCTATGTATAATCCACTCCCTTGCAGAGATATTTTTTCATCAGGGATTCCTACAGCCAAAAGCATAGCGTTGGGATGTTTTACAATAATTTTAATTTGATATTCTCCTTTTAAAAAACCAGGAGCTTCATAGGAGATTTCTTTTGAAATCGTCTTGTTTTCTTCCAAATTCAATAATTCATCATACACTTTTTCATCGACCACAAGATTGTCTTGAACTAATTGAACACCATACTTGACTTGCGGTTGTATCCCATTACCGTTGGATAAATCAAAAGAAATATCAATTTTATTCTTCTCTTGAGAAATTATCTGAGCGTTATGAATATTAACTTCCGCAACTAAAGTTCCTCCTTGCGATCCTTGAGACAGGACCGGGCAAACTATAAAAAAAGAGAGCCACAGAAGAGTCACAATAATTTGTTTTTTCATAAATTTAAAGTTATTTTTAATAATATTTTTAATAATAATTGAAACTATAAAATCTCTTCCACCGAAACCAACCCTTGCACTGCCCGAAAAAGAATTTCTTCTTTTAAAGTTAACATCCCTTCGTCTCTCGCTTGTTTTTCAATCTGATCAACAGGAGCTCCTTCTTTTAATAATTCTTTTATTGCTAAACTAACTTTCAACACCTCTCCCATCATTATCTGCCCGTTTTTAGCATCTATCTTTGAATTATTTTTCCCAATGACTGATTTAAAAAATCTTATTTCAGACCAAGATTTTTTAATAGGAAGAATCTTTTCGTCTACTAAAGCGTTCATAACCTTTTCTAAATCTACTGAACGAGAAATCCTCTTGATTTCTGAAACATTTAAATAATATTCTTGTTTTTCATCACTGATTCTTGGTATCAATTTCTGCAAAATCACTATTTCTAAACTATTTATTATCAAAATGGGGTTAATCTTATCTGATAAAACCAATTTACGAATAACCTCCGCTGAGGACTTCGCTCCTATTTCAACAACTGCAGAAATTAATCTATCATCATTCGCAAGACTCGCCAATTGCAAAAAACTTTTATTAGCATTATTTGAACCTAAATCTTTTATTTCATCTACCGCTACAGCATCACAATCTTGTTTGGAAAGGTGAGTTACTCCATCTAAGATATCAAAACCAATCTCCGGTTTAGTCACTATTTGACTTATCCCTGACATCTGAAAACCAATAGAATTTTCTAGAGTAGCAATGTTTAAGTTAGGATTCTTCAATAAATCAAGCAATGTATAAAAAGTTGTCGTCTTACCAGATTGTTTAGACCCAGCAATTAAAATCATCTTCTTTCTTTTATTCAAAATTTTATACAATAAATCAAGAGCTCTTCCGTGAAAACCAACCGCTTCCAAAGAAAAACCAGCATCCCCTGTTTGTAAAATATTTAAAACCATTTTCTCTCCCCAAAAAGTAGGGATGATATGAACACGAAAATCAACCTCTTTTCCATCAAAACCTAACGAGAAACGACCATCCTGACAGATCTCTCTTGTGTCTAACCTCAAACTCGCTAAAGTTTTAATTTTCATTATCAGAAAAACAGCCGACCTTTTTGGTAAAAACATAGCCGAGTGCAAATATCCACTTATTCGATATCTAATTAAAACATTGTCTTCTTGTGGTTCTATGTGGACACTTGAGGCATTTTGGATTAAAGCATGCCTTAAGAGTAACTCAAAAACATGATTAACTTGTTTGCTTCTCGCTAATTCTAAAATTGATTCTCGTGATAAACCATTCAACGCATCCTCTGAAATAGTTTGAAAAGATAACGAACCCTCTTGAATCATAGCCCCATATTCTTTCTTCAACAATTCTTGATATTGCACAACCGCTTTATTTAGAGAAACTTTATCGGTTAGATAGGGAATAATTCTCAACCCCACTTTTCTCTTGAGAAAATCAATCTTTTCAAGGTTATCTAAGTCTAAAAGAGCGATTTTTAAATTTTTATCATCCTTAGCAAAAGCAATTACTCCATACTGCCTAACAATAGGTTCTGGAATTATAGATAAAATATCAGAATCAATTTTTAACTTCCCTAAATCAATAAAAGAAACCCCTGTGGCTTTCATCTGTAAACTTTGTAATTCATTTTCACTAATTGCTCCTTTTTTTAAAAGTATTTGGTAAGAAGGAAGACCTGTCTCCTCAACTTCTTCTTTCGCCAAAGCAAAATCATCTTGGCTAACTAAACCAAGCTCTAAAATCAAGTCTTCTATTTTGTTTTTATCTATAAACATAAATTTTGTTCCATATTTCTTCTCATTATTATACATTAAACTTAAATTCTCCCCTAAAAATATGTGCAAAAGAAGCCACCTCTACCTGAGTCTTCCGTGGATATCTAGATGCAGGGGGTTATTTGGACACAGTCAAAGTAATTACTAGCATCAATAAATTTATCCCATTCGAAACTTGTTTTCGCCGGAACAAAAAAGTCAACCCAGCATTGATTATTTGTTATCTTTTTACAATTACTACAAACCCCTCCTGTTTTATAACCAATGCAAACTGAAGTCGTATTATTATTGATGCGATAATAATCAGCTGTGCAAGTACAAGTAGCGCAACTTTCTTTATAAGCCGTACAAATTGGACTAAGCGTCGCTGGATCTACTGGGGAAAATATGTCTGTACTGCATTGCCACGACTGATAGGACCCAGCAACTGGAAAAGCTGAACTCGTTGGATATCCCGTGCTACATTGAGTATAAGAAGAAGAATAATCTATATCTGCACAAGAGAAAGTATGATAATTGGCTGTTCCGCAAGAACCGGCAAGAGGACAAACACAACTTGAAATTGACGGACAGGCCGGATTAACACAAGTATGTGAAGAACAACTCAAACCAGGCAGACATTGGCTGTCATTAAAACAATACCCTCCACAAAGAGCATCATAAGCAGCTCCATTAGTACAAAAAACACTAACCGAATTGGAACAGAAAGAACCATAATATGGGAAACTACTACTATCAGGAAAAGTAGAACAAGGAAGTCCGACAGACCAAGCTTGACTACCGCAATCACCAACTGAACAAAGATAACCGGCACCAGGTACACCAGCCGCTAAATATGTATCACAAAGCCAAGTTGTTCCTACTGGACAATCATCGGCAAGGACCTTGTTTATCGGAATTATCAAAAACACTGGCAAAACAAATAATCCTATTCCAACCAGTCCGGAAAATAGATATTTTTTAATCTGTATTTTTTTCATTTTATTATTGACAAAGTGGTTCCTCAAAAGTTTGTTCCTTTTCTTGATAAATTTCTCTTAAATAACCACAATATTTATTTTTATAATTTTCTTTACTAGATACTAATAATGATGAATCTTGGGCAATCAATCTAATCGCCTGACTAAAATTTTCAGAAGCTTTATCTATCTCATTGGTTTTTAGATAAGCATAACCTAACTCACCAAAGGCTACTGCTTTTTTTGAATCTATTTCAATTGTTTTTTGAATATTTTTCTTCGCTTCTTCAAAATTCTCTTTTTTGTTATAAAAAATAGCCAATGTCAAATAATTATTGGGGTCTTGAGGTGCATAAAAAATGGCTTGTTGTAATAATGAGAGTACTTCATTTGGTTTGTCTTGATTTATTTTAACAGTAGCCATCATTTGAAAAGCGGTTGACTTATCATTTCCGTTGGCACTTGTTGAATCTATCACTACTTGACAAGCTTCAATCGCCTCGTCTTGTTTATCAAGTATTGATAATTTTAATCGACATAAATGAAGATGAGCTATAGAAAATCTTTTTTCAACATCTAAATCAACTGCTTTTTGACAATCTTCTAACGCCCTTCCCAAAAAACCAAAAAGACTATAAGCATGACAACGCCCGATATAAGCGGGAATATATGATGAACTAATTTCTAAAGATTTATTATAATTATCAATAGCCGAAATAAAATCAGGTTTCGTCTCGTAAACATATCCTTTTACTCTATAAACTTCTGGATTATTTGGTTCTAAAGCCACTGCTTTATCAACCCATTCTAAAGCTTTTGGAAAACAAATTTCTTCTTGGTGTTTCATTATCCCTTTTTCTGAATAAGCTGAAGCAATGGCTAAATAAGTCCTAACATCTACATATTCATTTTCATTAGTGATTGCGCTTTCATAAACATCAATGGCATCATTGTAATTTCCAGCTTGGAAAAAAAGAGAGCCTAAATAAACAGGATTTATCTCTCTAAGAGACTCCACACTCTGTTCTATTTGTTCAACACAACTGTCTTTTTTCCCTTCATTTTCAATACTTTGACAAATTAAAGGATTTAAAGTCCTTAGAGCTTGTTCTTCTTTAATATTTATTTCTTGTTTATTTTTTTCGATAATCAATTCCTCCTGAATTTTTAAATTTCTTTGTTCATTATATAAATATAAACAAAAGGAAAGTAAGACCCCACAAACTGCTATTAATAATATCACTTTTAATTTCATATTTTATTTTGTTTTTTTCTTAATTCTCTTTTACCCTTTCTTTTATCTCTTTTATTTCCAATTTTAGAGAATCTATTTGTTCTTGTTGATCAAAATATTTATTGAATAAATCGTCAATTTTACTAGCTAATTCTTTGATTGCCTCTATCACTGGAGAAATTAAGTTGCCATATTCCACTGACTTTAATCCCGTCTTTGTATCAGTCTGGACCACCTCTGGGAAAACTTTTTCTACATCTTGTGCAATAAAACCAAGACTAACACCCTCCCCTTTTTCTTTATTCTTCCATCTAAAAGAGACTCCTTCTAACTGCAAAACTTTTTCTAAAGCGTTACCAACAACTTTGATGTCTTTCTTTAATCTTCTGTCAGAATGATAAATAAATCCACTGGCAGTAATAGTGTTAGCTAGATAAACATAATTAAGTATAGAAGTCCCATTCGGGTCAACATAATAAGCAGTATCAATTGAATCAAAATATATCTGTGCTCCCATAACACCGTCAGCAAGAATATTACCAGCAACCTGTAATTCCTGTGTCGGAACTGTCGTCCCAATGCCAACTTTACCACCTTCATAACAGATATTACGATACGGTGACCCATCCAAAGAAAAGGCTTCCGTCCAAAAAGAATCTCCACCTTCACTTGGCCAAGTTGACCGTTCCACCCCTCCAAGGTCTATCGTGTTAAAGTTAGAGACCCCTTCCAAATTTAAAATATAACCATTTGATTCCCCTGTCTCATCATCTAAATCTTGAAACTCTCGAGCGCGAATATCATTAGAAAATAATCTGTCCAACCAAGAATCCTCATTTGGATCAATGTAGTACTCCATATCAGTATCAAAAAATTCTGGAGCCGTTAGATATGTCTCTGATTCAAAACGGCCTACCTTTGTTTGGGGATTAGAACTAATATTGATTGGAGCCGAGGTATTAGCAGAAGGGGGATCAGCGGTTGGGCCAGTCCAAGCCAAAACAAGTTCCGATCCCCCTACAAAAACCAACAACGACAAAATTATTATTTTGGTTTCCTTTATTTTAATTTTCATATTTTCATTTAAAAATTATTAGTAATAAATTTATCTCTTCAACTTAGGAACAACTGGTTCTGGGCGAGAAGAAGCATCCTCTGGTCTCGGAACAGCCGGTTCTGGGCGAGAGAGAAGATCAGTTGCTTTTGGAACTTTTGGTTCTAACCGGTCAGAAGTATTTTTTAAGTTTGAATCTAAATTATTTTTTATAAAAACAATTAATACAAAAACAACAACAAAAATAATGAAACTAATTCCGACCATCTTTAGATTTTTTTTATAATTAAATTTCTTCATAAACTGGTTCAATTTTCCCTGCATTTATCCTTATATTTACAGTTGACACTCCATCATTGCCAGAGACTGTCACATCTTCTTCCCCCACAAATCTCTGCGAAGCAAACATTTTTAAGGTTGATTTAATTTCATGAGTAAAGTAGTCAACAAAAGATAAGGATGAACGAGAGAAAATGGCCTCATTGGTTGTTTCAGTTCCGGGAGATTCTGGTAAAGCTTCCGCCACATCAGAGGAAAAAGAGACAAGATCCGTAAAACCATTATAGGAAATCACCCCTATCTGAGTGGGAGTGGAGGTCGCCCCACCTCCAGCAAAATCAATCATTACTTCAACCGGATCAGCAGTTAATTCAAAATATTCTCGCGGGATAGATTCAAAATTAACACTATCACCTATTCCGTTAAAACAAGTCAGAGTATAAGTTGTTTCTTCCATAACTTCTTTATCAATAGGGAGATTTGTTATTGTTGCACATTGATTTACATTATGACAAATATCTAAATCTTCATAGCCGGTATCACTTACTAAATCGCAACTAACAGCATCCACTGTCTCTAATGTAGCAAAAGGTTTGTCTCCAGTTAAAACGCTTGAAACTACAAAATTTGTTATTTTAGGAAACTCTCCCGCAAAAACCACTTTATAATCAGAAGTTGAACAAATATCAGTTTGCCCTACTCCGCCGTCAAGACAGTTAAAACTAATCCAACCCACCACCTCACCTCCCCAAGCATAACCAGTAAAGACATCTTCCTCTTCATTTAATATTACTCCATAATCTATTACTCCTGAGGGTTGAGTGCTTAAACTTATCCAACCGTCCCAGCCCTCTTCATTTGCTGACAAAGCTTTTGCCCAACCTTCTAAAGTAGTACTTTCAATTAATTTAGCCTTGCAAGTCCCCTTGGGACAATCATATAGATCACTTTCATTAAAACTAATCCAGCCGATATTGTCACTCCAGGCATAACCAAAGAGATTGTTATCAACATCAACACCCACCCCGTAATCAGAAGTTGAACAAATATCAGTTTGCCCTACTCCGCCGTCAAGACAGTTAAAACTAATCCAGCCGATATTGTCACTCCAGGCATAACCAAAGAGATTGTTACTACTCCCAGCTTTTGCTACTGAAAAAAGATATCCGCTTTCGTTTTGATTGCTGTTCCCCCCAAAGATTAAAAACATTAAAACAAGAACACCTCCAATAATAAATATCCCCGTCTTAAAAAATTCATCATTAGTAAATATTTTTTTCATAAAAAACAAATACAAAAATTACTTGCCCACTTGACTCTTTTATTATAACACCCCACTGAAGATAGCTCGCAGAAAGTGTGTGGATAAACTTTCTTGATTTTCAGAAAGTTGCTTTTTTCTTGAAAGAATGCTATTTTAAAGTTGTGACTGAGATGAAAACACGGTTCGCCTGACAGCGGACTTTTTTTAATAAATAGAGACAAGTGTTTTAGTAAAAGTAACCCATATTAAATATCATCCACCCACCCAGAAAGTATTGCCGTTAGTGGTATAAACGACATTAAGAGCAAAAAATTGAGTACTGGGTGGGGGATGATTAAAATTTCTACGAAATTTTATTTAACAGGGTAATATTTTTCTAATTCGCTTCGCTCATAAGAAAAATATTATGTTTGATTTAAAAGTAATCCACTCTGTTTTAGACCAATTAGAGCAAGAAAAAGGTATTTCGAGAGCTTCTTCAATAGAAACAATTGAATCTGCCTTAGCGAGTGCCTATAAAAAAGAATATGGAAAAAGAGGCCAAATAATACGGGCTAATTTTGACATTGAGACTGGAAAAACAGACTTTTTCCAAGTAAAAATAGTTGTTGATCAAACGAGAGTCAAAATGGAAGAAGAGGAGGGAGAAAACACCGAAGAAGATGGAAGAATCCGTTTTAATCCTGAACACCATATCTTAATTGAAGATGCCCAAAAAATTAAAAAAGACACTAATTTAGATGAAGAAATTGTCTTCCCTCTTGAGCCAAAAAGTAATTTTGGTAGGATCGCTGCTCAAACAGCAAAGCAAACCATTATCCAAAAAATTAGAGAAGCCGAAAGAGGTTCCATCTCTAAAGAATTTGGTGGAAAACAAGGCGAAATTGTCAGCGGAATAATCCAGCGAATAGAAAAAGGGAATATCTTTATAGATTTAAAAAGAGCCACTGGTATTTTACCCTATTCTGAACAAATTCATTCTGAAAGATTCAAACCAGGAGAAAGAATCCGCGCTTATCTTTCTTTGGTAGAAGAAACTTCTCGAGGTATTTTTCTACGACTTTCCAGATCTCACCCTCAATTTCTTAGAAAACTGTTTGAAACAGAAGTCCCTGAAATCGCCAGCAAAACCGTAGAGATCAAAAATATTGTTAGAGAAGCCGGCTCTCGTTCAAAAATCGCCGTCCACTCCAATGATGAAAACATCGACCCGATTGGTTCTTTGGTTGGGCAAAGAGGAGTCAGAGTTTCCACTGTGATGAGCGAATTAGGCGGAGAAAAAATAGATATTATAGAATGGTCAGAAGACCCTAAGAAATTTATTACTGAGGCCCTTTCCCCTGCTAGGATCCTTGGTATAAAATTAGAAGAAAATGAAAAAAAAGCTCTTGTAGAAGTCACTGACGACCAACAATCATTAGCTATTGGGAAAGGTGGTCAAAATGTTAGATTAGCTGCCAAATTAACAGGCTGGAAAATAGATATCAAAGGAGTCGGAGAACCTGACAGAAATGAAACTAAAGAAGAAAACAACGACACAAATTAAATTTGTAGATAAATAATATAAACCTCAATTCACAATTTTCAATTTTCAATTTCTAAACAATTTCCAATGATTAAATGTTTAAATTCCCAATTATGACGAATTTTGCTTCGCAAAATTCGTGTTTGAAAAATTGAAAAATTGAAAATTCAAAGCGAAAATAATTTGAAATTTAATGTTATCTATTCTATACTATTAAAATAATTAATCGCTAATCAAACTAATACTATGAACCTATGGCACGATATAGAACCAGGAAATCAAGATGAAATAAATACCATCATCGAGATAAACAAAGGTTCCAAAAATAAATACGAAATTGACAAAAAAACAGGTTTAATAACTTTAGATAGAGTTTATCACACCTCTCAAGACTGTCCTTTTGATTATGGCTTTGTCCCCCAAACTTATTATGATGACAAAGATGCTTTAGATGTTATCGTTCTAACTACTTACCCATTAAATCCTGGTATTTTAGTTCGAGTAAGACCAGTAGCTCTCCTTATAATGATTGATTCGGGAGACCAAGATGACAAAATTATTGCGGTTCCCAGAGATGACCCTCGTTGGGAAAATGTCCAAAATCTAAAAGATATTAACCCCCATACCCTCAAAGAAATTGAACATTATTTCTCAACCTATAAGAAAATTCAAGAAAAAGAAGTGACTGTAAACGGTTTTCAAGACAAACAGGCAGCTCAAATGGCCTTCCAAAAAAGTATTAAACTATATAAGCAAGAATTTGACAAAAGCCATTAATTAATTTATACACAGTTTAAATTTCTTTTTTCTTGTTATTTTTACTATAATATAACCATAAATAACAAAACCAGATGTTTTGTTGTATTTTGGCAGTTTTGATAACCCTTTTTTGTCTGTGTATTTTAATAATTAAATCGTAAAAGAACTACAAAAAATTATGAAAAAACAAAAATATTTAATCTTTTTAATAATATTTAGTTTTTTGCCCTTGAACATTGTTTTCGCTGAAAATGGAAATCCCAATCCACCCCCCTCAACTCTGTCCAATTCGCAAAAATCAGAAGCAGAGCCATTAAATAAACCTCTAATTCCTAAACTTATCCAACAAGAAATTGAAAAAGTCAGAGAAAATCAAACCAATAGAGCCAATTTAAACTCAGAAAATACTGTCAATTCGGACAACCTCCAACAAGTAGGAACAACTACAAACACCCTGAATAGACAAGTAAATACGAACCAAGCCAGAGAGAGGAGAACTGAACAAATTAGAAAACACCTGAAAAACATTTCTGAAAGATTTCAAGCCCTTATCCAAAGAGAATACCAAATAAAATCTCGTATTCAATCAAGAATAGGTAAATTAGAAGAAACCGGATTTGATGTCCCTGAGAGCAAAAAATTACTGGCCCAATTTGCTGTTGACTTTGAAAACCTTAAAAACCAAATAGACTTAATGAAAGACGAAATCTCTCAAACGATAGAGTCTTCAGATTTAGACGGCCTCTTTGAGAGAGTCAGAGAACAGACACAAAACCTAAAAACAGTCGCCCAAAACGCACACACAAAATTGGTTCAAACAGTCAGCCAGATAAGAGCAGAAATAGGCGACAGCCGACAAACTACTGATAATTCTTCAGATTCAGAAAGCGAATAACATCAATTATTATTAATAACAATCTGAGGCAGGTCACCACAGGTTTTATAAATTTAAAAAAAAATAAATATGAATATGAACGAACAAAATCAAGAATACAGAGCAGAAGAAACAGCGCCTGAGGTAACGGCGCCTGAAAAAAAACAAACCGGTTCAATTATTGGTTCTATAATTGTTATTATAGTTATCATTATTGGTGGCTTATATTTCTGGGGAACAAAATCAACCACCCCAACCGAGGAAGAAACAGGAATTTCAACAGACACAACCGCCACCGTCCCAGATATTATTGGAGATGCTTTAAAAAATACATCTGGCTCAGATGAGTTAGACTCCATCGAAACTGATTTAAATGCAACAGATATCAATAATATTGATGCTGGTGTCAATGCAATTGAATAATAATGACAATCGTTAAAAAATAGTATAGTATAAGAAGACTCTCTTATTTTTAAGAGAGTTTTCATTTTATTTATAAACTTAGTAAATTCACCCTGTTAAATGATTTTATTCTTTCAGAATAAAATCATTTAACAGGGTAAAAATTATGCCAAAAAAAAGAATTACTGACTCAGTTGGAGATAAGAAGTCAGAAACTTCTGTGACCTCTAATGGAGTAGAGATAAAAAAACTAAATAACTCAGAAATAGAAATTAAATCATTTATTCCTATAGAAGAACTAAATAAATACAGAGAAAAAGCACTAAAAAAACTAGGAGAAGAAATCTCCATTGCTGGTTTTAGAAAAGGGCACATTCCTGAAAATATTTTAAAAGAAAAGCTGGGGGAAATGACTATTTTGAATCAAATGGCTGAAATGGCCTTGTCAGATATTTATCCTGTCATTGTTTTAGAAAACAAAATTGATGTTATCGGACAACCCCAAATAACCATCACTAAAATGGCACCCAACATCCCAGTTGAATTTACAATCAAGTCTGCCGTTTTTCCACAATTTGAGTTGCCTGACTATAAGAAAATAGCTAAAGAGTTAAATTCAAAAAAAGAAGAGGCCGTAGAGGTAACTGAAAAAGAAGTCGAAGCCACCATCAAACAAATCCAAAAGATGAACTCCAATACAGAAGATCCCCAAGGAAGTCCTTCTGAAGAAGAAACAGAATTAACAGATGACTTTGTTAAAAAATTAGGCGATTTTAAAGATGTAAATGATTTTAAAACGAAGTTAAAAGCGAATATCAAACAGGAAAAATTAAACAAAGCACAGGAAGCAAAAAGAGTTAGAATTATGGACTCTATTCTAAAAGAAACTCAAATAGAACTTCCCGAAATAATAATAAAAGAAGAAACAGAAAGACTTTTCGCCCAAACTAAAGCAGATTTAACAAGAATGGGATTAAAATTTGACAAATATCTTGAACACCTCAAAAAAACTGAAGACGAATTAAGAAAAGAACTCCGACCAGATGCAGAAAAGAGGGTTCAAATACAATTCGTGCTTGATAAAATAACCAAGGCAGAAAAAATAACAGCCAATAAAGAAGAATTAAAAAAAAATGTCACACAAATCTTAAAACAACACCCAGAAGCCAGAGAAGACAGCGTTCGTCCTTATATGGCTATGGTTTTGTCTAACCAAGAAGTGTTTAAGCTTTTAGAAAAAGCTTGAAAGTATTAAGTAGTAAGTATTATGTATTAAGTATATGGACAATGACATCAACAACGATAAAAATTCCTAACTATTGAAATTGAGACAAAAATAACCTATACTGAAATGAACAAAAATTTGCTTTGCAAATTTTTAGCTTAATACTTACTACTTAATACTTAATACTTAATTATGTTAATTCCAACTGTTATAGAAAAATCACAATTTGGAGAACGAGCTTATGATATATATTCCCGTCTCTTAAAAGACAGGATCATCTTTTTAGGAGGAGAAATTAATGACCATGTTGCTAACATCGTAATTGCTCAATTACTTTTCCTTGAATCAGAAGACTCAAAGAAGGATATTTACCTTTATATCAACTCCCCAGGAGGTTCCGTTTCCGCTACTTTAGCCATGATAGACACCATGCGACATATTAAATCACCTGTTTCCACGATTTGTGTCGGAATGGCTGCCTCAGGCGGAGCGTGGTTACTTTCTTCAGGAGAGAAGGGGAAAAGATTCTCTTTGCCTAATGCTGAAGTAATGATTCACCAACCGCTTGGAGGAGCTGAGGGACAAGCCACTGATATAGAAATCTCGGCAAAACATATAATCGCTACCAGAGAAAGGTTAAGTTTAATATTAAAAGAAAATACGGGGAAACCTCTTGCTCAAATCCAAAAAGATCTGGATAGAGATTTTTGGATGACAACCGAAGAAGCTAAAAAATACGGGATTATTGATAAAATTCTTGAACCTAAGAAATAAAAAAAGATTATTTTGAGCCATAGTGAATAACTCAACCCACTTGTCCGCCGATAAGGAGGGTTGAGCCATTCAAAAATCAAATAGCGGGAGGTTCCCCCTCCCGCTATTTGATTTTCTTAAAAGGTCACCCAAGTTTGGACATTTTTAAAAAAATAAGATATAATTGGGGGGTACTTTATTTAGAATTAATTTGTGAATTCGTCCAAAATAGATGACTATGAGCCCTCTAACCATTATTTTATACACCTACAGAGAAA
>Ga0210057_1005613_pt1 | contig 16043 bp, 27 predicted proteins | sample CryGeyCG2114_010_2_FD_183968 | JGI IMG/M metagenome (GOLD analysis project Ga0210057, IMG submission 183968) | Groundwater microbial communities from aquifer - Crystal Geyser CG10_big_fil_rev_8/21/14_0.10 (SPAdes) (version 2) | ecosystem: Environmental > Aquatic > Deep subsurface > Groundwater ...
TGAATTTAGAGTTTATTAGAATTTTTGACACTCAAAATACTGGATCTATTCCATCATTAAACGCAAATATAAAATTACAATTTGCTGATTTTGGAGGAAATGAATTAACTGGCACCATTCCATCATTATCAAACAATCCAGATCTTGAATATTTTGGTTGTAGCTTAAATAATGGTATGACTGGTAGTATACCATCACTATCAAATAATCCTAAACTTTGGGGATTTTCATCTGGTGGCTCTTTATTTGGTGGTGGTTATCAAGGGCTTAGTGGCACTGTGCCGTCATTATCAGATAATCCTGTATTAGAATCTTTTAGTGCGGGCTGGACTTATATTTCAGGTTATACACCATCAACATTGGCATTAACATTAACATTTTTCTATATGCCATATTGTTCGTTAACTCAAACGGCTGTTGATCAAATTTTAGCAGATTTTGCTACAAACATTTCATTAAGACCTACAGATGGACGAATAGATTTAAATAACGGAGCGAATGCGGCTCCTAGTGCGGCTGGTTTAGTAAATAAAGCAATCATTCAAGCTCATGGTTGGACCGTTAATACCAACTAAATTTTAAAATTTGGACGGGCTTGACACAAAGCGAATCGTGGTTAAATTGTAAAAATGACAAATCATGATTCGCCAGACGCTATCACTGCTCGCGCCAATCAAGAAGATCCTATTATCATGTATTTGATTGTTAGAGCATCTTTAAACATGAGTATTGGTAAAACTGCGGCGCAATGTGCTCATGCGGCACAAATGATACTTTTGAAATATATGGAGTTTAATAAGAATGAACACTCCACACAATTACCACCATTTTCTAGGGAAGTGTATGACTTAATAAGTGATTGGTTGGACCATTCCTTTAGAAAAGTCGTATTACGAGCTAATGAATCTGAATGGAATAAGATTAAGCTAGAAATTCGTGAGAGAGATCGAGTAATGGTTGTTGATGCTGGGTTAACCGAAGTTGAACCCGGAACTGAAACTGTAATTGGTTTATTTCCGATGTATAAGAGCAAGGCTCCGAGGGTTATTAAAAGGCTACAAGTATTGAAATGAAAATGATTCATCAGCGCCATTCTAATGGTTGTGTTCCAGCTTGCATAGCGATGATTTCTAATAAAAGCTATGATAAGATGTTTAAGTTTATTCATGGTAAGAAAAATGGTCGCCATTATCCCGGTTTAACATTTGAACATATAATAAGAGTGCTTAATAGACAACATCTTAAATATAAAATCTCTTTCAGTAAAAGAGATTATGTGAATTTATTATCAAAAGATAACAGTGCAATAATTGTTGTTGATTATGGCGGTAAAAGAACTGGATTTTCTTATGATGAGCATTCGCGACATGCAGTAGTTTGGGACGGAGCATCTAAATCAATTAAAGATCCATTTTCTTTGAAACATAAAGATATTGACGTGAATGAAACATATTGTTTTTTGAACTTCTCTTTCCTTATTGAATTTGAATAATTAAACGATGGTAACAGTAATTTTATCTGAAAACGCATGTAGAAGAAGCAAAGAGCGCCTTTCTAGATTCGCTAATAAAGAACACCGAATAGAGCTTCTCAATATGAAAATAAATCAGTTTTTAAAGGGCGATAATTTTGAACCGGGCGAACACATGATGTATTTTAGAATAAGTACCTGCACAGATAATTTATGGTCTTGTGCGTGGGAAGGTTGGATCCCGGCTTGTGACATCGCAGAAATTATAGATGAAGAATGAAATTATTAGACACAATCAAATCAAAACAAGATAACACTATTAAACAAGTTTTTTTGTCTAATGGTGATGTTTTAGAGTTTTCTTATATTGACAAGAGGGATGGTAAAGATATCGTGGTTGTTCCAACCCAAACTTCTTGCAATTTGGGTTGTAAGTTTTGTTTTCTTACGGGGTTGAATATTGCGGTTAGAAATTTAAAACCATATGAAATGATTGATGGCGTTAAGTATGCATTAACTACTTTTCGAAATGAAAACAAGATATTGCTGGTATCTTTTATGGGGTGTGGAGAGCCGTTACTCAGCATTGATAAAACAATATGGGCAATGAAAGAGTTAGCAAATTGCGGTTATGACTATAACTTAATTCGTTTTGCAGTAGCCTCTTTAGTGCCCTCTTATAGACATTTAGAGCTATTTACTGATGCTGTTAAAGAGAATCACTTATTAGTTAAGTTTCATTATTCGTTACATACATCAGATGACACATTGCGAAAAACATTAATGCCAGCAGCTATTATCAGTAAAAATGCAATCAATGGTTTAAAGACTTATAATAAGGTTACTGGCAACGCAGTTGAGATTCATTATTCATTAATGAATAATTTGAATGATTCTGATAAAGATGCTGAAGATTTATCTAAGCTAATATCTGGGACCGGTTTTAATGTAAAGATTCTAAAGTTGAGTGAAAAAGATTCTGCATTACAAGGGTCTAATAGAGTAAATGAGTTTAGAGAGATTCTTACTAAAAACGGTATAGATAATGAGTATTATGAGCCGCCTGGTAGTGATGTAGGATCAAGTTGCGGTCAATTTCTATTAGATTATTACATAAGATATGGAAGGTAATTTATGATTAACATTCGTCACAATGTATTCGAAACAAATAGTTCTAGCTCCCACTCTCTCAGTTTGACATTTAGTGATACAGATTTAAAATATCTAACAGACACACTATCTCCAAACGAAGATGGACTTCTTGTTATTACTGGTGAAGATTTTACCGGAATAGAATTTGAGATAAGTGGAGCGAAATCGAAAGCGGCGCTGATTGCTACATATATTGTTGTTAATGACGATAAGGCTTTGAAAGATAGATTTGAATCAGTTCTTAAAAAGCGTACTGGTTGTACTAGCATTTCTTACAATATAAGATTCTTTGCGCAAGATGGACAACCAGCAAACACTTTCTATTTTCCGGATATTGAAAATACTTATTGGTATGATGATAAAGATGACGAACATACATTCACTGATATTCTGAAAAGCAAAAAGCGTATTGAAATCTTTATCTTTGATAAAGGTGTTATGATAGATGCTGGAGAACATGCTTGTTGAGAAAGAGATAATTATGATTAATATAAGACAAAATGTATTTGAAACAAATAGTTCTAGTTCCCACTCTTTTTCTCTTAAGTTTAAGAAAAACAGCGGTGATTCTATTTTAAATACTATAACTCCAGATGAAAATGGGATGATTGTTTTTACTGGCGGGAATTTCACTAAGTCTGAATTCTCAATAAAAACCCCACAACAAAAGGCAAATTTAATTGCTGCAAATATAGTGGTATATGGAAATGACGAATTAAAGGTAAGATTTGAAAAGGTTGTTAAAGAACATACTGGAGCAACTGAAGTCGTTTACGACATCAGAACTATGGCGGTTAACGGCAATCAACCAAATACTTTTTACTCTCCAAGAGTTAATTCTGCGTATTCATATTATTATGATGAAGAGACAGATGAAGAGTTAGAAATATACTTTAGTGATATATTGGCAGATAATGATTTAATGAAATCCTTTATTTTTAGTGATAGTTCGTACATTGTAGTCGGAATTACGGAGTGTTGAAATGACAATTAATATTCGCAGCAACGTTTTTGAAACAAATAGTTCTAGCTCACATAGCGTATCTTTACATTTTCCGCTAACTGTTAAAGATCAGTTGGAAACAATTGAGCCTAATACAAAGGGCGAAATTCATCTAGATGGTGGAGATTTTGCATCTACTGAAATTGATGTATCTTCCCCGATAGATAAGGCGAACTTTGTTGCAGCATATATTATGGTATATGGCAGCGAAGCTCTTAAACAAAGATTTGAAGAAGTTCTATTAGAGCACACCGGAGCAAAAAAGATTGTTTATAATCTTAGATTTACTTACTCTGAAGGAAAGAAGGCTAATACATTTTTCTCTCCAGAATATTCTAATGCCGAAGATTGTGGGTATTATGGTGAGTGTTACGATTCTGACGAGGATGAGTCTGAAGAATCCGAAAAGAAATCAGAGCACCCAGTAGAATTTTCAAAACTTGTGAAGAGTAAAGAAAAACTAAAGGTTTTCTTATTTAGCAATAGAGCAAAGATTGATTCAGAAATTTCGTATGGATAAAGAACAATGAGTACAAAAGATAGTTTGGGCGACCGCATGAAAACTTATGAGGGAGCTTACCGAATTGGTTTGCCAATTCGAATGCCCGTCATTATTAGAATTGATGGTAAAGCCTTCCACAGTTATACTAAGGGCTGTAAGAAGCCAGTAGATGACAATCTAGTTGATTGCATGAATCAAACGGCAACATATCTGTGCAAAAATGTTCAGGGATGTCAACTGGCTTATGTTCAATCAGATGAGATTTCTTTGCTACTAAAAAACTATTCCTCAATCGAAACACAGGCATGGTTCGATAACAACCTTCAAAAGATGGTTAGCGTATCTGCCGGAATGGCATCTGCTGTGTTTACAAGTGTTTCTCCGCAGATTTTCGGAGTACACAAATTAGCCATTTTCGATAGTAGGGCTTTTATACTTCCAAAAGAAGAGGTGTGTAATTACTTTATTTGGAGACAGCAGGATGCTACAAGAAACTCCGTTCAGATGTTAGCAAGAACCTTATACTCGCACAAAGAATGTAATAACAAAAATAACTCTGAACTACAAGAATTGTGTTTCCAAAAGGGAATTAATTGGAATTTCTGTCCAATCCCTCAGAAACGAGGGCGTGCAATTGTAAAGGTTAAGACTTTTAAATCTGGAACAAACCCAATTACTGGAGAAGAGTTCAGTGCTGAGCGTTCAGATTGGGTAGTGGATAATACAATTCCTATCTTTTCAGAAGACAGAGAATACATTGATAAGCTGGTAAGATAATGGAAAATATATTTGGAAATGTATTCTTGGGTAGCTTCGCGGAGGTTCAAGACATTAAGCTTGGCAAATTTCCATCTTGTGTCGCGTGTCTAAGCATTGGGTCAGAGTTTATCATGTCCGATGTTCCTTCAATTCAATTAGAAGACATATCGGATATTATTCTGCCCGACTTAAACCTTATTGGAGTAGAACATCGTCAGTTATCTTTGGTTGATGGAGAAGATAATGCCATATGTAATATTCTTCCAAAAGCATTAACCTTTATAGACGACAACGTGAAACGTGGCGATGTGTACGTTCATTGTTTTGCAGGCGTTAGTAGATCTGCAAGTATAGTGTATGCTTATATGATCTATAAAGGTATTGAACCCATGAAAGCATTTGAAAGAATGTCTAGTAAACGAGGCACAGTTCACCCGTATAGAGGGTTTGTTTCAGAAATATTAGCTTATTTCAAAGTGCCTAATAGGAATATAATCCTAAAACAATTAGACTCTGGATTGTATAAAAACATAAGATAATATGGAAAAATTTCTAGCAAACTCTTTATCTGTTGAGTGTCCAGAGCTAACAAAAGACTGGCATCCAACACTTAATCTTCCGTTGACTGCCGAGTCTGTTTCATTTGGCTCTAATAGGCGAGTGTGGTGGAAATGTCATAAATGTGGGCATGAATGGCAAACATATATTCATCTTCGTAGACGACAGAGGACATCCTGTCCTAATTGTATTGGGAGAGTTCAGAAGTTAGAGAATTCTTTTGCCGCAGCACACCCAGAGTTAATTGAAGAATGGCACCCAACTAAAAATCTGCCATATACTCCTTATAATGTTCCAATGTCTGGTACTAGAAGATTTTGGTGGGTATGCCCAACTTGTGAACATGAATGGGAAACTTCTCTTTGTACAAGAAGTAATGGGTCTGGATGCCCTCTTTGTGGTAAGTTTAAGAATAGACAGCCGTATTGCGACCATGATATATGGGCTAAAGAAATTAGAAAACTTGTAATCAAACCGAAATATATACATCATGGAAAATAAAGAATCATTTCAAAATAGAATTCGTCCATATTTTTCTCCAACAGATCAGCTTGATATTAAATTAGCTTATGTGCTAGCTAAGTTTGGTCATCGCGCCCAATTTAGAAAAGAAGAGGTAAATGGTAAACCATTACGATATTTTGAGCACGTAAGAAGAACTGCTATAATCTTAATGGATGATATGAAAATTATGGACCGTGATATGATTATTACATGTCTATTACATGATGCCATTGAAGATACTCAGGACTTAACTCCAGAACTATTAGAACATTCTTTTGGCAAAGACGTCGCAACAATGGTTCAGCTTTTAAGCAAAAATCCTAAAGAAGGATATCATGATAGATTGAAAAACTGCAATAATTGGAAAGTTTTGGCTATTAAAGCGTGTGATAGATTGGATAATTTACATTCTTTAATCACTTTTGGGACCACTGTAGAATTCCAAAAGAAACAAATTAATGATACTAAGGAACATTATTTTGAACTATTCGATAAGCTACTTCGATTATGTCCAGAAGCCCATATAGTTAATGTTCGGTTTATTAGAGACGAAATAAGAAGGCTGGTTGAACGATATAGTGCTATCATAGAAGTTCAAGAACTACAAGTAAAAAGCCCAGATGAAGGTCGTTGTCCTACTTGTAATTCCTATCCAAGACGTGCGTCTTGTCCAATTAAATGTGACGAAATTTAAAATTTCGTCCTCAATTTAAAAAATAACGCGGGACTTGACTGTTGCTGCGTGCGGACTTATATTGTCTATAAGCGGAGGCTATAGTAAGGAAATATGTTAAATAATCGTATTCAAGATTTGGTTGTTAAGATTAACCAAGCAAGGCTTGACTATTATAACGGTCAACCAACAGTGTCAGATAAAGTATATGATGCTTGGTGTGATGAACTACGACTATTAGATCCTAACAATACCGCTGTAACAGCGGTTGGCGCTCCGGTCGCATCTGCTTGGCTTAAAGCTAAGCATCAAATTCCTATGGGCTCTTTGAATAAGGTGAATACTCCAACCGAGTTTTCTAAGTGGACAAATGATGTTGCTGATAAAGAAACACTTTTTGTCACACAGAAACTAGATGGTCTTTCTATTGAGCTGATTTATGAAAACGGAACGCTAATTCAAGCAATCACCCGTGGTGATGGTGATGTTGGCGAGGATATTACGATAAATGTTAGGAAGATGGATGGTGTTAAGTCTCAACTTCCAACTACATTCAACGGCTCGCTTCGTGGCGAGATTATCATGTTGAAGTCAAAACATCGGAAGCATTTCTCGGACAAAGCTAATCCTCGCAATGCTGCATCGGGCGTTTCTAAGAGGCTTGATGGTGTTGGAGTTGAGCATCTATCTATTATTTTCTATCAAGCATTGGGCGATGTGGATTTCAAGACTGAAGTTGAACAATTCGAATGGCTAAAGGCTCAAGGCATTATTATTCCGGATTATTGGATATTTAAGAATGCTAGTGAAGTTAATCTACACTGGAGAAATTATCAAGACACTGATCGAGATAAACTAGATTACGATATTGATGGTTTAGTAATTCATATCAATGATATGGCTAAACAAATGTCTTTAGGTGATAAAGATATGCGTCCATTAGGAGCTATCGCATTCAAGTTCGATAATGAGACTCGCGAATCTATTATTCGTGATATTATCTGGCAAGTTGGCAATAGTGGTCGTTTGACTCCTGTTGCAGTAGTTGATCCGGTATCATTGGTTGGTGCGACAGTCACTAGAGCCAGCATCTATAATATGTCTTATATTGAAGAGCTAAGTCTTGATATTGGTGCAACAGTGTTGGTTGCACGAGCAAATGATGTGATTCCGCGAATTGAAGAATTGGTCAAGGGAACTGGCAAGGTAGCTATTCCTCCGACACACTGTCCATCTTGTGGTGGTATTGTTGTAATGATTGGTGAAAATCTTACATGCACGAACTCTGCCACTTGTCCTGCGCAAGTGATTGGTCGTATCAAGAATTGGGTTAGCGATTTGAATATCCTTGAGTGGGGCGATACCTTAATTGAAAAGTTAGTTGAAGCCAAGAAAGTAACGACTGTTGCTGATTTGTATACATTAACAGTTGCCGATTTAGCCGGAATTGATAGAATGGGGCAAAAGTCTGCGCAGAAATGTTATGATAGTCTGTGGAAGAATAGTGAGGTGACTTTAGACGTTTTCATTGGCGCACTAAGCATTCCTATGATTGGTTCAACAACTATTCGTCAGATCATGAATGCTGGTTGTGATACATTAGAAAAATTTGGGCAGCTCGGTGCTGCACAATTTGAGATGGTTCCCGGTGTTGGTCCGTCTAAAGCAGATTCTCTTGCTAATGGACTTTTGCAGAATCAAAAAGTTATTCTCGCACTACTTGATAATGGCGTTAAGATTAAAGCTAAAGTTGTTGGTAAGATGAGCGGATCATCCGTTTGTTTTACTGGTTCTATGAAGAATAAGAGACCAGTACTAGAAAAGATGGCGTCTGATGCTGGTGCTGATGTTAAGTCTTCTGTTGGAAAAGGCTTGACTTATCTTGTGATTGCAGATCCTAATAGTACAAGTTCTAAGGCAGTTGCAGCAAGAAAAATGGGGACAGTGCTTATTTCTGAGGATGAGTTCTTAGATAAGGTTCAATAATGTGTCGGACGCGTAGCAAACAATAATCACAAATAAACTGTAAAAATAGGCAATCTCTAATATATTATTAGAGGTTCACATGCGTTATTCTAAAATAGAAAGCGAAAGAACTTCTGATAAAACCGAAGGAATAATACAAGATGAAGAGATTGTATTTGTTGAGGAAGAAGATGAAATTACTGAGAAGATTCCTATCGAGAAGTTTTGTCAGATCAACAATGCCCCATTAATTTTCGACGATCCTGCTGCGATTGTTCGAATCCTATTATTACGTGCCAAGCCTGATTATGTTACCTATTATGGTTCAAAGATTTATTCAATCTTTATAAGAACTGAAAATAATGAGTCGTGGTTTGGTGTGCCTGTTAAAAATCCGAATGTAGGTCTTATGCGATGGGAGAAGTCTCATTGGGATAAGATTTATGGATTCTCTTTATCCATGACTATGCACGAAGATACTTAATTTCACTCGCTTTTTACTTAAACACCCACCGTCATGCCCGATATATCTTGACAGAGGGTGTAGAGCTATGAATAAAATTATTTTTACGCCGGAAGATCTGAAAAAATGTATTGAATTTTCCGAGCAAGTTGATACGAGTTTGTATTCCAAAAGAAACCAATGGGATGCAGATAAAAGAAAAGCAGACTCTAAAATTGGAAAACTTGGAGAGTTGGCGGTTTACTATTCTCTAAAAGATAAATACCCAAACATTTCATACCCTGATTTCAAAATCTATCCTGCAAAACAAAAGTCATGGGATTTTGATTTAAAGGATGAAAAGTTTAATCTTCATGTTAAGACGCAGGAGTCATTACAGGCTTCAAAATTTGGAGAATCTTGGATTTTCCAATATGGAAATGGAAAGAATAGGCATTATGATAGGGAGATATTTGATCGTACCAGTCCCAATCAGTATATTGCTTTCGTAAAGGTAAACTTCATGAAGCAAGAGGGCGAAGTGCGAGCAATTGTGTCTCTTGATATGTTGCACGAGAATAAACTGTTTGCTTTACCAGTTTTAGAAAAACTTCAAGTGGCTAATAAATTAGCCGTGTATTATAAAGACTTAGAGAAGTTTGCTAATGATTTATGGCAATTATAAATGGATTATGTAAATTGTCCTAAATGTGATACAGAATATAAAGTGACTTGGGGCGATGAAAATATGGATATAGACTGTAAGTGTGGTGCAAAGTTAGTAGTTGTATATGATGAATATTATGACGAAGAAGCCAATGAAGAATATAGTTATTGGTGGTTAGAAGAAAGAAAATGACAATAACCCCATTTCGATATCCTGGTTCAAAAAATAAACTACTACCAGTCTTAATGGAGCATATAGATCGTGCTATGATTGGGCATGATAGTTTTGCTGACGTGTTTGTTGGGGGTGGGTCAGTATTATTAGAGGTGGCTCAGAAGTATCCAAATATACAGTTATATGCTAATGATAAAGATTATTGGGTATATTGTTTCTGGAAGGTTGTTTCAGATGTATATTCAATACCCTACTTAGACCTGCTCAACCTGATTGACCACCCGCCGACTCTGGAGCATTTTTATAAGTTGCGCGAGGAACAGACGACAGACGAGGTGCGATGCGCTTACAAAGCAATTTTTTTCAATCGCACGACGTTCTCAGGAATCTTTTACAGTGGTCCAATAGGCGGCAAAGAGCAAAAAAGTGCTTATCCAATTGGGTGCAGATATAATAGCAAGAAGCTACGCGCAAAGATTGGTAAATGTAGGGAGTTATTAATGGGAAGAACCATAGTAACTAACAAACATTTTGCGGAGTATGATCAGCTATATAATGATGCTCCAATGTATCTGGACCCTCCTTATTACAAGAAGGGAGACTCTTTGTATATAGAGAAGATGACTCCGGGTGACCATTTTGATTTGGCGGTATTATTGTATCAGCGCAAGAATTGGGTATTATCTTATGATGACTGTGATGAGGTTAGAGAGCTATTTGGCGCTCATGAGATTGTAGATTTATCAGCCAGATACTGTATTAATGGGAAAAAAGATAAGTGGGAACACAAAAACGAATTTATTATTCTTCCATGATTGATTGGACTTGCGTAAACTAATGCCTAGCACTAAAGAATTCGAAGAGGAAGATACTTCTCAATGTGTTTTACTTGAGTCTAATGGCGCTCTGATTACCGTAGATTATATGGATAATTATACAATAGAAACTGATGAATTTTGGGTGCATATAAATTGTGATTTTAATCCAGGCATAGATATCAAGCATAAAAAATCTGGACGCGCTATGTGGCGTTTTGACACCAAAACATTCTATGACATAACAAATATGCCAAAACCAGAGGAACTGACTGGTGCAGAACAAATAGATAGAATTTTGAATAGATTTTTTAATTTGAGGGCATTTTTATGACATATGATGAGTTTGAAAACAAGAATCTGTTTAAAAGCCCAGATATTTCTATTGATATTTCTATGGAGTATAGAAATTACATAATAAATATAAAAGAATATTGGGTATATTGGTATTTTTCTGGAACGGTCATAATCATCAAAGATCATAATAATCTACTTGAATTTCATCAACTGCCTATTGATTTAACGTTATTTGGTATAACTGGCGAAGACATAAAACACATAAATGTAAATCCACATGAAGTAGAGCGTAGAATTAAAAAATTATTATCTTTAAGGGCGTTTTCATGAAGAATGATGAATTATACGAGATGATTGATTATCAAATTAGAGAACAAATTTCTAAAGAGCTAAAATCTCTTTCTCCAGAAGAGAAAGATTGCTTTTATGATATTAAAGAACGATATCAAGAACTTTATGCGCGATATTATCAAGAATATATAGATGATTCTTTTGATGAATTATGCGACTCTATAGAAATTTCAGATACTTGGTAAACCATGACACCAAATAGTGTATTTAATTCTGATCCTTCAGATTTTGTAATTTATAATAGAAACAACATTGAAGTTGTTGAAGATTATGTTGGTAATTTTATTATTAGAACGAAAAAATACGTCCTATGTTTTTGGTGTACTGATGGCATGACATTCTTTAAGAAAAAAAGAGGGCAATTAAAGCCTTCGGATTATATTGAATATCAAGGGGTAACGACCAGTGGCAATTATGAAGATACAGTTCTTATTGGTAAAATGCCTCATCCTTTTATGGATAAGTTAATGAATTATAAAGAGCTTAAATCTGATAAAGATATAGATGATATTGTAGAAAGATATTTCAATTTAGTGGTATTTTCATGATTTTATTCAATTTATTAGCTATATTTGGTTTAGCATTTCTAATAAAAGAATCGGATGGTCCGTGGGGCATTATGGCTTGGATTAGAAACAGACTAATGACTAATAAATATGTAGGAGTTTTCTTCTACAAGTTATTTGATTGTTATTTTTGCGTTGGATTCCACTGCGGCTGGATCGTGTATCTGCTACAGGCGGAAAAACTGCAATGGAATTTTTTAATTTTGTGGGGGCTTGCGGGTGGAATTTTCAGCCTTATATTAGACGCAGCGCTGATGCGATTGTATTCTCAGCGCGGTGATTAGGGTATGTTAGTTTCCAATCTGTTCAACTTTGTTAGATTGTTCTTGAATTTTACTATCAACTTTTTCACCAAAGATTTTAAATCCAGCAAGTGCTACAAGTGCTATTACTCCGACCAAAATTATATATTCAACTAGGTTGGCTCCGAGATTGTCTTTTATCAATTTATTAAGCTTTTGCATGGTTACTCCTATACAGATGTCTTATAATTAGTTTGTCGAGAAATAGTTTCTATTCTAGTATTCATATATAACTTCGAAAGAAGAGTCGGTCGATAAAATCAATAAGACTATAAATAGTCGTCAGAACAGATAAAAGGACCTATAAAATGGGAAAAACAGCTTTGAAAGAGAGCGAAGTTTCGGTTGTTGTAAAGGATGTTCTTAAGAGATACACTCTTAATTTTACTGACATCATCAATAACAATAACAAATATTACAATCTGGAGATTCAAGAATCTAAAGATGGTAAGTTTTACCTATACACTCAGTATGGGCGCGTTGGCGGAACTGCTGCTAAAGAATATCGTATTTGCTCTGGGCAGGCTGACGCAGAATCTGAAGCGCAAAAGATTATCAAATCAAAATTGAAGAAGGGCTACGTTGAAGTTAAATTAGTTCAAGCGACTGTTGGTTCTGATGTAGCACGATCAAAAATTGAAACTTCTCAAGTATCTGTTGAAGATCTGAAAAAAATTGGCGTTAAGGTTGCCGAAGATGCCGCACTTAGTAAGTTGCACCCGCAAGTTAGCGATTTGATTCGTACTTGGTTCGGTGTTACCGCCGAATTCGTTGAAATGAATCTTGATACAAAGAAGTGTCCTCTTGGTCAATTATCTGCTGACTCTATCATCAAAGGTCGTGATATCCTTGAAGAAGCAAGAAAGATCATTCACGCCAGTAAAAAGGACGTGGCAGAATTAAATAGATTGACAAATCTATACTATTCCAACATTCCTCACAATTTTGGATATACAAGAATTAATGCCGATGTTTTGCGCCTGGATGATGACTTTAAGATTGATAAGGCATTTGATATTCTTGATGTCTTTTCTAACGCAAAAGACGTTGAAAAGGTTATTTCTAAGAAGAGCAATGTTGATTCTCAGTATGATACTTTGCATGCCGATCTTCAATTCATTGATCCGTCTGAGCCAACTTGGAAGTGGATTGATGCTATGTTGAATAAAACAAAAGCACATAATCATCATTTCTTGGGCAATTTAAAGACTCATAAGATTTTTAAAGTTGCTCGTCACAATGAAGAAAAGAACATGCTTGCTGCGGCAGAAGATATTGCGAGAGCGTGTGGCAAGTCGCAACCTTCACAAGCATATGCGTCTCTAGTAAAAGAACGCCCTGATGTTCCAAAGGAGTTGCGCAATCTATATGAAAAAGCAAATATCCTTCCAGGCTGGCACGGAACTCGTAGAGCGAACATGATCGGTATTACAACCAAGGGTCTTTTGATTCGTCCTTCTGGTGTTGTTCATGCTGGTTCGATGTATGGTGACGGTATTTATTGGGCAACTCAATCCACTAAGTCTATCAACTATTGCGATGTTAAGGGCTCTTATTGGGCTCAAGGGACCAATAAGACTGCGTACCTATTCTTGGCAGATGTTGCTTATGGCAATTACAAAATGGCAAACGGAGCACACTTCTATTCTAAGAAATCTATTTCTCCTAGTCATAGTGTATTTGCACAGGGCGGAAAATCTGGAGTTATTAATGACGAGATTATTACATATACTCCTTCTGGTCCCGGTCAACAACACTGTTTGCGTTACATCATTGAATTCGAAACACAAGTTAGATAATGTGGTGTAATCATGTTTTATCATGTTTCATTGCAGAAAGAAACTTTAGAAGTGGGTGATGTAAAATTATTTACACCAAGAATTCCCATAAATGGATATCTTGATGAAACGGGAAAAACTATTGAGGATTATATCACGCCAAGAGTTTGTTTAAGTCCAACTATATTTGGTTGTCTAGTTGCAAGTAATGGGTGTGATAGCCCAGCGTCATTATACTTAGATTATATTTCTACTATATCTATATTCGCAACGAATGATATACCAAATATCTTAAGACCAAGGCAGGTTAAGAAGAAAGTTCCTGACAAATATAAAGGCATCGTACCTGATTGTCATGTAACACATGAAGTCTGGTCTCTAGACCCAATCAATCTAACACTCATACATAAATATAATTGGACCACAAGTCTTAAAGATAAAGCATATAGATCTTTTATGATTTCTGTGTGGAAGGACGAGTATAATCGATATATGCCAAAGAGATATAGAATATGAATATATTTGTGCTAGATAATGATATTGAACTGTGCGCGCAATATCATGTTGATAAGCATGTGGTGAAGATGATTTTGGAAACAACGCAATTATTGAATAATGCGTTTGTAAAACATAATCCAATGTCAAGTCCTATTTACAGACCAACACATGTAAATCATCCTTGTTCTATTTGGGCGTCCAAGACAAAATCAAATTTTATTTGGCTAAATAATCTTGGTTTGTCATTATGTAAAGAATATTCTTATAGGTATGGTAAGATTCATAAGTGTCAAGAGATATTAGAGCGTTTTGCTAAGAAGGACTTCCTTCTTCCAGATGGTGAATTAACCGAATTTGCAAAATGTATGCCAGACGAGTTTAAATCTGATAATGTTGTTTTCTCATATAGAAAGTATTATATGGGTGCTAAGCAATCATTTGCTAGCTGGAAGAATAGACCGATACCTGAGTGGTGGAGTGTAATATGATAGATATTGTTACTGGTAGTATATTTGATTCTAAAGAAAAGTATTTGTGCCATCAGTGTAATTGTATTACAAAACGCTCGGCGCATTTGGCTCAAACAGTATTTGAGCATTATCCATATGCTGATGTATATGCTGCCAGAACTGAACCAGATAAACCAGGCACAATTATTGTTAGAGGCAATGGAGAAGACCAAAGATTTGTAATAGCTTTGTTAGGGCAATATTATCCTGGCAAACCAAAATATCCAAATTCAACTTTGGATGGAACAAAAGTTAGAGAAAAGTTTTTTCATAAAGCCCTAATGGCTGTTGCTCGCATTCCTGATTTAGAAAGCGTTGCTTTTCCGTGGCGTGTAGGCTGCGGAGCTGCTGGAGGAAATTGGGAATATTATCTTGGCACCATAACGAATTTCTCAAGATATATTGAGAAAACGCAAGGCGCAAAGGTAATAATTTATAGACTTGAAGGAGAAGAATAATGTTAACAGATCTATTAAAGAATTTAAGTAAAGCAGTTTCGTATGCGTATCGTAAGGATGCAACCTGTCCTGGAGTGTTAGTTTCCACATTAAAAGATGGAAGTATTTATTCTTCTGTTGTTAGATATGGTACTGGAGATGGATTCAAGAATGGCAAGAAAGTTGTCTGTAAAAGCGTTGCCACTGATGTGGAAACTGCCATATCAGATCTATCTGATTTGTTTTTGGATCATCTAGGAGACGCTGAGCTTAATCCTATTGAAGTTTTGCGCAGCGCTAGAAAAGTAAAGTAATTATGACTATAAAATTTTACAAAACAAAAGACCCTTATGGGTATATGAGTAATTTCTATAGATCAAGAATGTTTATTGGTGGTAAATGGTGGAATACAATTGAGCACTATTATCAGGCAATGAAAACTGATTTTGCTGATGAACGAGAAATGGTTCGTACTGCCAAGACTCCTCGTATAGCTAGAGATATTGGTCAAACGGTAACTATGCGTAAGAATTTTGATGATGATAAATATCTAATCATGAAGGCTGCCGTTTTAGCTAAGTTTTTACAACACCCAGAACTTAGAGAGCAATTGCTTTCTA
>Ga0210057_1005614_pt1 | contig 16043 bp, 10 predicted proteins | sample CryGeyCG2114_010_2_FD_183968 | JGI IMG/M metagenome (GOLD analysis project Ga0210057, IMG submission 183968) | Groundwater microbial communities from aquifer - Crystal Geyser CG10_big_fil_rev_8/21/14_0.10 (SPAdes) (version 2) | ecosystem: Environmental > Aquatic > Deep subsurface > Groundwater ...
CAACGCTCCGAAGGACGACAAATACGAAGTATATTTGGAGAGTTGGCTGAGTGGTCGAAAGCGCCTCACTGCTAACGAGGTAAGGGCGTTAAACCCCTTCGAGGGTTCGAATCCCTCACTCTCCGCCAAGAGAACTAAGTATCGGAGTGACCCGAGTACCTTTATTTTAAGCCAAATAAAAAGTATGTGAGACGACCCACATACCTTGAGGTAAACAGGACACCCGAACTTTAGGATTTAACGCTCATCTACCAAGGTGAGTGTTTTATCTTTGTACTGAATTCTTGATCTCAAGTTCGCCAACAGTTCTCTTTTCTCAACAGTAGTTCCTTCTTTCAAGATGTACTTAGCATAGTTTCGTATATCGGTATCTTTGTCCGTTTTTATCTTTTCTTTAGCTCCAAGTACTGATCTCTGAAATATATTGAATCGTGCAATCTCATTTTCCAGCTTCTGTCGCATACCCAGCTCATTGATATTCACCTTGTCCAGTATCTTTAATAGTTCTGTTATCAAATCTTCTTCCCGGATGTATTGGTTCTTGCAATTTCTATCTCGTGCTCGCGAGCAGGAATAATAGATGTATCTGTTTGCACCTCCGTCCTTGAGTTGTTTCCACTTCTCTTCGGCAGATATTCCCGATCCGCAGTATCCGCAGGTGAATAGCTTGGTAAATGCGAACTCTTTCGTCTCTCGCACAATCTGATCGCGCTTAAGCTGAGCTTTTGCTTTCTCGAACAGTTCTTGTGTGATAAGTGGTGTATGTTTTCCTTGATACCAGTTTCCGCTATTTCTCGGTCTCTCGAATACTCCATAATAAAAAGGGTTCTCTAGTATTCGGTACACACCCGAGAGAGTAAGAGGTTTATTTCCTCTAGTATAAAAATTTAGTTCAAATTTTAACCAGTTGTATACCTTACGTCCTGACCATTGTTCGTATGCTACTTTCTCAAACATCTTTCTTACTGTAGGTGCGCGTAACGGGTCCACAATTACTTGGCACTTTTTATCCATCAATCCTTGTGTGAGATACCCAAGTGGTGGTGTTCCTGACCATAACCCCATCTCTGCTCTCGTACGCAGACCTCGCTTCACATTGATACCTCGATTGTCATTTTCAAGCTTCGCCTGACTTCCGAGAATCATCAGGAGAAATTTTTCACTTGGCGAATTTGTGAATCGTTGACCAAATGTTCGTATCTCCTGAAGTTTGCCTGCGTCCATAAGGTCCACGATTTTTCCAAGATCACCAGCGTTTCTTGAAATACGGTCTGGTGCCCACGTCAGTATGCCGTTATATTTTCCTTCCTTTAATTCCTCAATAATTTCATTGAACACGGGACGCTGTCCTGTCTCCTTGGCGGAGTGTGATTCTCGCTTCATAACCACAACCTCCAAGCACTCTCTCTCAGCCATCTGGAGCATCTCCTTAATCTGACTGTCTATGGAAAGGACTTGGCGCTCCTCTGATTCTGTTGATTTTCTCGCATAAAGGCAGTATTTCACCTTTATGGGGACTTGCTTTTGTACCGTCGTCCCATACGGCATTGATATTGCTTTGTTCATACATCCTAAGGAATGACGCAATCCGCCCAAGGAGTCCAGAGCGTCCCAAGTAGGTAACAAGTTGGTAATTTTTATCTCAATAATTACTTCAACGGCTTTACTTAGAGGTAAATTTAGTGTAAACTAATGGTAAGTTAGCTTTATGCCAACAAATCACGACAAAAACCTGTCTGAACTACCTGATATCCTGACGCTCCAGCAGGCTTGTGATGTGCTGAATTGCCACCCAAACACCCTTCGGTCGTGGGATAACAAGGGTGTCTTAAAAGCGATGCGGTTTGGGACAAGAAAAGACCGTCGTTACCGCAAAGAGGACATCATCAAATTTTTGAATAAGAGCAAATAAATTATGGCATCAGATATTAAGCAACTAGAAAGTAAATTATGGGAAGCGGCAGACCATCTACGCGCCAACTCTTCTTTGCGCCTCAATGAATTTGCAGAACCAGTACTTGGTTTGATCTTCTTGAAGTTTGCCGATGTTAAGTTCACAACTGCTAAAAATGAGATTGAAAGTGAGTCAAAATCTACAGCATCAAAACGCCAGCGACCAATAACCCCAGAAGACTACCAGTCTCGAGGCGTTCTTTTTGTTCCAGAGCATGCGCGCTTCTCTTACCTCATCGCACTCCCTGAAGGAACCGACATGGGTAAGGCGGTAAATGATGCAATGAAGGAGATTGAGACACAGAACAAAGAACTTGCTGGTATACTCCCAAAAAACTACAACCTCCTAGACAATCCAGCGATCATTACGCTACTCAAAAATCTCAATCATATTCCCGACAACATCGAAGGAGATGCGTTCGGCCTTATTTACGAATATTTCCTTGGCAAGTTTGCTCTCGCTGACGGCTCAGGTGGTGGTGAATTCTTTACCCCAACTTCAATCGTGAAGTTGATTGTCGAAATTCTTGAACCATACCAAGGAAAAATCTTTGACCCTGCCTGTGGTTCTGGTGGTATGTTCGTCCAATCTCTGGAGTTCATCAAAAGTCACCTTGAAAACGGCAAGAAAGCGAAAGCATCTCGTGAAATTTCAATATACGGACAAGAGAAAACTGACCAAACAGTACGGATTGCAAAAATGAACCTTGCGATCCACGGCTTGTCTGGCGACATTCGCCAAGGCAACACCTACTACGAAGATCTACATCGCTCACTTGGCAAGTTTGATTTTGCAATGGCAAATCCTCCCTTTAACGTAGACGGTATCGATAAGGAGCGCATAAAAGACGACCCGCGTTTTCCATATGGCTTGCCTAGGACCGACAACGGAAACTATCTCTGGATCCAGATATTCTTGAGTGCACTCAAAGAAGGAGGTCGTGCTGGATTCGTTATGGCCAACTCAGCAAGTGACGCTGGCCACAGCGAAAAGGACATTCGTCAGCAACTTGTAGACCATAGTCTCGTAGATGTCATGGTAGCTGTCGGTCCGAACATGTTTTACAACGTCACCCTTCCCGTAACGCTCTGGTTCTTGGATAAGGGAAAGAAGAAAACCGACCGTAAAGACAAAATTCTTTTCATTGACGCTCGCAATATTTACAAGCAGATTGACCGTGCACATCGCGAATGGACAGACGAACAAGTACAACAAATCGCCGACATTGTTCGCAGTTACCGAGGCGAGAAAGGTGCAAAAAAGTACGAAGATATAAAAGGGCTTTGCAAGATCGCAACTTTGAAAGAAGTTGCAGACGCTGGCTATTCGCTAAACCCCGGACGCTATGTGGGCGTGGTCGAATCAACTCAAACAGACGAAGATTTCGAATCTTCAGTCAAAGCATTGCATGGTGAATTTTTGAAGCTGACCGACGAGGCGCACGGTCTTGAAAAGAAGATTGCGGATAATTTCAAAAAACTATTCTGATATGACTACGCAAACTTCTACAAAATGGAATAAAATTCGCTTCGGTGATTTGCTAGAGGCTACGATAAAGGTTCCCCTTAAAAAGGGCGATATATACGATTCATTGCCTATGGATCTTGTTTCTAATTCAAGTAAATTTCCTGAATCTTTTGAACCTAAGGTTTTTAATGGCAGTGGTACTCGTTTCGCAGATGGAGATACAGTTTTCGCTCGAATTACACCTTGTCTACAAAATGGAAAGATAGCTAAGATTAAAAATCTAAAAGGTGGAATTGGTTTTGGTTCAACTGAGTTTTTTATTTTTAGAGCAAAAGAAGGTTTCGCTGACTCAGATTACATTTTCTACGTTGCCAAGACAGCAGAAATCAGAGGACCCGCTGAAAAAAGTATGACTGGCGCCTCAGGTCGTCAGCGCGCAGATAAGAGCGTTGTTGAGAATGTAATAATTAACGCTCCTGATTTTTCGACTCAAAAGCAGATAGCGGATGTTCTGTCTGCCCATGACGACCTAATTGAGAACAACAATCGACGCATAAAAATACTTGAGGATATCGCTCAGAAAATCTATATGGAATGGTTCGTCAATTTCCGCTTTCCTGGTTACGATAAAACAAAGTTTGGCAAAGATGGGTTGCCTGAAGGGTGGACAGTCGAACCGTTAGACTCTGTTGCTACAGTTCAGTTTGGCTACAACTATAAAGCTAAAGGTTTTACTGAAGAACCAGTCGGCAATAAAGTTGTGAGAATTCGAGATATTTTAAACGGTGACAGTAAAACATTCTCTGTTGAGTCTGTAGATAGTAAGTATCAAATAGAGGTTGGCGATATCCTGATAGGCATGGACGGTATCTTCCATATGAGAATTTGGTCTGAAAAAGATTGCTATCTGGTGCAGCGAGTTGCGGGCGTCAGATCATCCCTGCCAAGTCTTTTTTTGATTGAATCAATTAAAAAACAATTGGACTATTTTCAAAAAACAATAATGGGAGCGACGGTCGGGCACCTATCAAATGGAAACGTAAGAGGATTCAAGATAATTCTCCCAAAAGATCGGGCAATCCTAGATGTCTTTGAGAATTTAACGAAAGAAGTAATACGTCTTGAAATAGTGAACAGGAACCTACAAAAATCTCTCGACCTTCTTATACCGCAACTTGTAACTGGCAAGTTAGAAATAAAACCATGAACGAATTTTCTGAAGACAAACTAATTGAGCAGACAGCCGTCAAAATATTTGGTGAGCTTTGGGGCGCAAAGAATTTTATCAATGCCTACACAGATGAAGGCGATGCTCTGCTTGGACGCGACAACCAAGGACAAGTAGTCTTGGTGAATCGACTAAAGCCAGCGCTCGAGAAACTAAACAAAGACGCTCCGCAGGAGGCTATCGCTCAAGCAATCGAAGAACTCACGCGAGATCGCTCCGCAATGAGTTTGGTGAATGCAAGTGCCGAACTCTATAAGTTCATCAAAGATGGGGTAAAAGTAGATGTTCGTGATGAAAAAGGCGGGGTAGAAACAATCAACATCAAGGTCATTGATTTTATTGACTCAACTCAAAATGACTATCTCCTTGTATCTCAAATGTGGATCACGGGAGATTTACACAAGCGTCGACCAGATCTCATTGGATTTATAAACGGCCTTCCGTTGGTGTTGATAGAACTCAAAGCATCGCACAAGAATCTTCGCAATGCGTATCAGGAAAACATCCGAGACTATAAAGACACTATTCCTCAACTCTTCTGGCACAACGGATTCATTATCATTTCGAACGGTATTGAAAGTAAGGTTGGAACACTCACTTCTGCGTACGAACACTTTAATGAATGGAAAAAGGTTGAAGACGAGAGTGAAGAAGGTGGGGTAAGCCTTGAAACAGTGCTTCGTGGTACCTGTGAGCCGTCTCGGCTTTTGGATATTGTTGAAAACTTCACACTCTTTGATGGTTCGCGTGGCGAGCTCACGAAGATCGTTGCGAGATACTTCCAGTTCTTGGGAGTTAACCGAGCGTTTGACCGCATACTTCATCGCGATGAGAACGGCGGACGCCTCGGTGTCTTTTGGCACACCCAAGGGTCTGGTAAGTCGTATTCAATGATCTTTCTTTCACAGAAGGTTTTTCGGAAGATGCATGGCAATTTTACCTTTGTTTTGATTACTGACCGACGCGAACTTGATAAGCAGATTTACAAAAACTTCGTAGATTGTGGCGCAGAAAAGAATAAAGAGGTACACGCTGATTCAGTACAGAATCTCCGAGATTTGTTGAGTGAAGATCACCGCCACATCTTCACTCTTATTCAGAAATTCAATGAACCTATTGAGCTCAACAAGCGAAGTGACATCATCGTGATGGCCGACGAGGCGCACCGCACTCAGTACGATACCTTTGCAAAGAATCTCCGCATCGCTCTTCCAAACGCTGCTTTCATTGGCTTTACAGGAACTCCGCTTATGACTGAAGGAGAAGAAAAGACACGATCAACCTTCGGAGACTATGTGTCTACTTATAACTTCGCTCAGTCAGTAGAGGATGGAGCAACCGTGCCTTTGTACTACGAAAACCGTGTACCGAAGCTTGAGAATGCGAACCCAGAAATCCAGAAAGACCTCGAAAGGGTTATGGATTACTACGATCTCACTACTGACGAGGAGGACAAACTTGAGCAAGAGTTTTCCACCTTCTATCATCTCATCACCCGTGAAGATCGTCTCAATAAGTTGGCAGAAGATATTGTCACCCACTTCACATCTCGAGGATACGACGGGAAAGCCATGGTGGTATCTATCGACAAGAAGACAGCAATTCGCATGTATATGAAGGTAAAAGAACAAATGCAACGTCACATCGGGAAACTCAACATTGCGGTTTCAAAGGCAAAAGATGAACACGAGAAGGAAGCGATTCGCGATCAAATTCATAAATACGAAAACATTGATATGGCAGTGGTGGTAAGCCAAAGCCAAAATGAAATTGCAGACATGGAGGAGTTTGAGATTGATATGCGTCCAATCCGCGCACGAATGATTGATGAGGATCTTGAGACGAAGTTTAAAGAACCAAATGATAACCTCAAAATCGTATTTGTGTGTGGAATGTGGATGACAGGTTTTGATGTGCCAAACCTCTCTACTCTCTACCTAGACAAGCCACTGAAAAATCACACGCTGATGCAAACGATTGCTCGTGCAAATCGTGTGTACCCTGGAAAAACTAACGGTCTCATTGTTGATTACATCGGAGTGTTTAGAAATCTACAAAAAGCACTTGCTATTTATGCGGTAAATGAAGATGGCTCTGACGACATCATAAAAGACAAAGATGAGCTCGTTGAAATACTCTTTGCTTCTGTTGCAGGAACTCGAAAATTCCTCAAGTCGTTAGATCTAAACATCAATGACCTGCTGAAAGCGAAGGATGTTGAAAAGATTCGCCTTGTTGATGTATTTACAAACCGAATCTTGGTTGATGAGCAAACAAAGCAAAAATATCTTGAACTCGCAGGAAATGCTCATAAGTACTACAAGGCGGTACTTCCTGAGCCGAAAGCCGAGGATTACTACCAAGAAGTAACAGCATACAAGGTTATTGCGTCGCGTATTCGTGAAGTGATAGATGAAGACACGGATGTCTCTCAAGTGAAGAAAGACCTTGAAGATCTTCTCGATCGTTCAATACGAGCTGGGGAATATGTCATCAAAGATGTCCCGAAGCTCAAAGACCTGAGTAAGATTGATTTTGAGTCCCTAAGAAAGTTTTTTGACGACTCCGATACAAAGAACATTGAAGTCGAGGAACTCAGTGCCGAACTTGAGGAGAAAATCAAAGAAATGGTGAGGAAGAATAAGCTTCGCAAAGCTTTTCTTGATCGATTGAATAAACTTTTGACTGAGTACAATTCGGGATCACAAGACCTCGAGACTTTCTTTGAGCAGTTAGTGGAACTTGCGAAAGACTTGAGCGAAGAAGATCGACGCGCTATTTCAGAGAATCTTACCGAAGAAGAACTTGCTGTTTTTGATCTTCTAAAGAAAGAGAATCTCAATCCTGATGAAATTGATCAGGTTAAAAAAGTTGCCAAGGAGCTCGTGGCTAAGCTTAAAGCGGAAAAACTCGCGCTTGATTGGAAGAAGAAAGAGGAAACGAGGGCGGATGTTAAGGTCACCATCCGTGCTCTTTTGTATGACAACCTCCCCGAGCCAACATATTCAGAAGTTGATTGTGAGGATCGAACACAAAAGGTCTATTTGCATGTCTACGACAGCTATGTGGATCGAAGGGTGAATGTATACGTCTAACATGGAACCAACAGGAGAAATAAAAGTCGAAATAAACAAACCCCTCGTACTAACCGATCGTCAGAAATGGTTATGTTCTCATCTAGATGCCCTAAATAAGGTTCAGCAATTCTGTCCTAATGCAAAACCCTCAGATTTATTTATCGGAGCTCTCTATGCATTAAAAGCAGACCAATCATCTACAAACCCAGATCGTATCGCTCAGTCAGCACACTCTTTAAGAGAGATAATGTATGGGATTGGTGTATCGAAACGTCCAAAAAACAAGTGGCTCCTGATACTTTATGAGCTTTTCAAACTAGATAAAAAAGCCACTTCACGTAGAGAGAGAATCAAGAATATTATTGAAGTGTATCAGGAGGAAAAGAAGGCCACAGAATTAGCAAAAATTCTGAATGATCTTCATTTTATTTTCACTAACGTTGCGCATCACAATCAGGATGGTTCAAAACAAGGAGGTTTAAAGAGGAAAATCGCAGGGCTGGGAGTAATCCTGCCGTCCGCTGGGGTTTTTGTTACTGAAGCAACACTTTCACAATTAATTGAGCTCTTGGAGAATGCATGGACAAGGTCAATCCCACATCAGTTAACCATACACAAGCGCATTGAAGATTTCTTGAAAGATAATTCAACAGCTGATAAAGAACTGTTGGGGATACTAATTTCATTTAATCCAGATGCACGACAATATTTCTATTCAGTTGCTGATGAACGCTGGATAGACTGGCTCTGGTCTAATGGCTTTCTAGATTTACTTAAGCAAGCACCAGAAAAGTCAGATAGCTATGGATACAGAACCCCAGAGATTTCGTATCTCGTGAAGGTAGCTCCAAAGGCGCCGGTAAAGGTCGCGGAGATCATACTCGACGATAACCTTGCGACAACCGAGCAAAAATTCAGACCTGAGTTAATCGATCAGATTTTACGCATTTGTGAAAACCTTCCGCAACCACAACTTGCTCAGGTAATCCAAAAGATCCATCGACAGGAATGGGCAAGAATAATGGCGCCATTTAATCGATGGGGGTTCGAGTATGAAAAGATATTTGAGGTCCTGAAGTCAGCAAATGATTACGAAACTCTTTTTCTGCTAGCCGAGAGCGTTTTATCTATCCGTAGCAAAGAAGCAGACAAAGAAAAGGAATCGAGACTTGGATCAACTAATCCGTTTTATTTCAATGAGCTGTCGTATACCAAGGTATTTGGGTATCTTGCTGATGTTCCTGATGAATTCTCAGAACAATCGTTTACTCTTGTATCAAAGATATTAAGTAAAATCGTCTTGCTTGGCGGTGAATCCGAAAAGGGAGACACGTTTCCAATCCAGGATAGCTTTTATTTGTTTGATGTAGATTTCTTTACTCTAGAACTTGATAGTAAAAAACCACTTTCATACCGTGATGATGTGCGGGAGCTTGTTGCGGTTATTAAAACCCTGGCAGATAAGTTGATAAAGGGTAACTGTAGTAACCCAACGCGCGCACGTGAGTATTATGAGAAGTATGTTGCGACCCTTCCAGATAGCTGTGCAATGTGGCGTTTTCGTCTTTATGTGTTAAGTCTTTGTCCAAATATATTTGCAACTGAATTGCGATCATCATTCTTCAGACTTTTCGATACTGACAAATACCATAATGTTACTTCCGGTGCTGAGTACGAGAAATCCTTACAGGTTGGTTTCAGCACCCTTTCCGCTGAAGATAAAGAGAAATATGTCACAAATATTATCGAGTACTTTACTCGTATAGCAAAAGAGCACCCAGACCAGAATTGGCACATGCGTCATGGCTCTGAAATCCTCACCATGATTCAGAGTGAACTTACTACTGTACAGAAAGATAGAGTTACATCCTCTGGGTTTAGCTTCATTACAAACTACGAACCGTCTCCCTCAATTGGAGAGATTCGAGGTGGAACTGTGCGCACGAGAGGCCCTATAACCCAGGAAGAATTTGATGCACTTCCTTTGAGTGAAGTGACCGAAAAGCTTCGCAGTGAGTGGTCACCCAAACAATTACGAGAGACATATAAGAAGGATGATTTCCTTAATCCTCGCAATGCTGAAGGTGCTGGCGATCTAGTTAAGAATGGAATCTCAAAACGACTACAGAAATATGTTAATAACGCAGATCTTTTCTTTGAACGAGACGTGCTCGATGCACATTACACATACTCATATTTCAGGGGCATCGAGGAATCCATAAAAAACAATCGACCTCTTGCCGATTCTATCGACTGGACCCCTCTCATTAGAGTGTGCCTAAAAATTGCACAATCTGGTTTAGATAAGCCATTTGAGTTTGGTCGTCGGGAGCGCGAGGTTGGAGACGCTTGGCTTGCTGGATGGGACGGTGTTCATTCAGGTATAGCAGATGTGTTCCAAATTCTCCTAAAGGAAGAGAATGGGAAATTGCCGATTGATTTTGCAGAGAATAGAAACGCAGTATTTGATATTATTTCCTATCTTCTTTCATATCCTGACCCAATACCTAAGGATGAGGAACCTGACACTGCCTCGATGAAAGTATCTTCGGGCGGTGAACCACAGCTTGTTGGTGATCCGTTCACTATGGCTATTAACTCTGCACGTGGTCGAGCTTTTCAAGTATTTGTACTATTTATTTATCTTGATGGAAAACAATTTGATAAAGATATTGATGTTCGCATTACTGATGATGTAAAAAAGTTGTATGAACGTGTACTTCTGGCTGAAACCACTAGGGCAATTATGTTTATGTTTGGTCATTATCTCCCACAGTTCTACTACCGAGACATAAAGTGGATCCGAGAGTTGTTGCCAACGATATTTCCAGAAGCTCAAGATAAATCACATTTATACCTCGCCGCTTGGGAGGGATATCTTGCAAATAATCTCTATAAGGAGATGTTTGATGATCCCGAGATTCAAAAGCTGTACTTCCGTGGAGTAGATATAGCTAGAATCAAAGAAAATACACGTCGATATTTCCGTGATCCAGATGAGGGTATCGCCACACACATGGCATTGGCATTTATTCATTATGAACATGCACGATTTGAACACCCACTCTTTAAGGCTTTCTGGGCAAAAGGAGACATTGAAGAACGTAAAGGATTTGTTAGCTTTATCGGTCGTAGTGTTGTCTCTGGTGACAATTCACAAATTGACGAATATCTGAAACAGAATCCTTCTGTAAAAGATTTACTAAAGACCTTGTGGGACTGGATTTTGGAAAACAACACGGAACCAGAAGTATTTATGGAGTTTGGTTTTTGGGCAAATCTCAAGAAGGAAATATTTGAACCCGTGTGGCTTGCTGAACGTATTCGCAAGACTTTGGAAAAGACGAAGGGCGTGTTTGACTGGGATTATGGTCTCACGCAAATCTCAATTGAGCTGTCAAAAAGCGCCCCGGAAGAGATGCTTAAAATTACCAGACTATTCTTCATAGATGGTGGTATAAGAGCAGGACATCAGCGTCGTCCATACTATGTCGAACGCGAATGGTTTGATGTGTTTCGCAATCTCCATATCAATCCAACAACAAAACAAGGTACTATCGAACTAATTGATGACCTCATTCGAGAGGGCGGGAATCCTTTCTGGGGACTTAAAGATATTCTTAATTAACACAAACACCACCTCCAATCGGGAGAGGTGTTTGTTAGGAAACGACTACTATTCCGTGTCTTCTTGCTTGTATCTAGGATTAAAGGCGTTTTTGTGTAATGGACGCCCCTCCCATATCTTTAGAAGTTTTTCAATTTTTCTCTTCTCTTTCTCTGACAACTCGCTGTCCTCATATTTGATGAGAACACGATGGGTATACCTTTGGTGATTGTGTTTAAGCCAGAAGATAATTGAAGTAATATCTCCTCCTTGAGCTTTCTTTAACAGTACAGATTCAATAACATCATTTATTTTCTCTCTACCTTTAAGTTGTTGCTTATCAACTTCTCTAGCAAACTTACTATCACTATTTCTCCACCGGTAATAAGTCGAACGATCTATACCTACAAAAGGTGCAGCCGAACTAACGAACGGAATTTCCTGGATCTTTTCTAGAAATCTGTTCTTGAGGACGCTTTGCCTTACTTTTATTGTTTCTTTTTTGTTGCTTGTAGTCTCGCTAGATATTATCTTCTTGCGAGGCATTGTTATTTTTCGTTAGAACTAATAAGTTTAGCTGTTTTGCCAGTTTCTTCCTGCCATCTGCGAAGTATGATCTCTGCATAAACTGGTGACTTTTCCATAATTCGGCACTTTCTACCAAGCTTGATTGAAGCTATTAGTGTGCTCCCAGAGCCCCCAAAGGGCTCTAGAACAAGATCTCCACGCTTGGTAAGGACTTTGATGTATGGGATGAGTAATTCTATTGGTTTAGTGCCAAAGATCACGTCCTGACCCGATGACTTTTTATCGACAGCTGTATGGTCGATAAAATCAGTCGGACAGATTTTCTTTCCTTTTTCGTACTTTTCCCAATGCGGTTTGCCTGCTGTGGCAAACAATGCGTTTTCGTACTGACTTTGGAATAACTTATCTTCCTCTTCAAGATTGAGACCAATTTCTCCGCTGGTACCAACAAGAGCAATGTCATGCTTGTTAAAAAACTTGTATTTTGCAGAGAAATTCTGAACTCTATTTGGGACATGCCAGACTATTGTGTTTCTGTATCTCCAGTGTTTCTCTAGTGCGTTCCAGATTGTCCTGAGATTCTTTGGGTGTTCGAAAATGAGAATTGAAAAGTTCTCATTTTGTACCTTAGCCACGTTTGCCATCCAGAGTTCAGTGAAGTTATCGGGCAAACTTTCTGTCTCGAGATAACGTCGGTTTTTCTTGAGACCAAATCCTGTAGTCACTCCATCTTTTTGTTTGGTCTTACCACGAAGATAATCAAGGATATAAGGCGGATCCGTATTTACATGGTCAGCTTTTACTCCATCCATAAGCTTGAGCATGTCTGCTTCAATGGTGCTATCGCCAACCATAAGCCTCGAGCCGTCGATTTCAAACACATCTCCTTTCTTGGCTTTTATATCTTTGATACCAAGATCATTGAGAGACTTGGCGAGATCGAATATCTCTGAGTCCTTTTCTATCCCAAAGACTTCATCTAACTCCTCGCTGGCAAAGCCGATATCTTTTAGGAAGTGCTCATCGAATTTTGCCAGAAGCTCGAAATCAAATTCTCCTGTGTTTTTGTTTAGTCTTACATTGAGTTCTTTTTCCTTTTCTAGATCATCAATGTGGACGTAGACGACAGGCACAGTCTGGTACCCTAGCTCTTTTGCTATCTCAAGTCTGAAGTGTCCGCCAATAACTACATTCATTCGTTTTGGGCTACTGTTACAGACTATTGGATCTACGATTCCAAACCTGTTAATCGACTCTTTGAGTTGTTCTGCTTGTTCTTTTGTATGTTTACGGGGGTTATATTCTGCTGGTTTGAGATCCGCTAAGGCAACATACACAACCTTAAGATTATTTGTGTTTTTTGTAGTCATAATTTAGACAAATTAAATAACTGGATAATGAATCCTTTAAATTGCTGTTATGTTGCCTTGAGTCGGACGACAGTATCGACCAAATAAAAAACTGCCGGTTGTAACTTTGGGGAAGAGATCCCAAATCCGAACAGTTGCCGTTAAGTGCCTATATTCTCAGTTGGTTTAATTATAGTTTTTCTAAAAGTCGTGTCAAATTAGACTGTGGATAGTAAACCATGTCAATGGGGTCAATGGAGACAACCGAGTTTCGCAAGTCTCCAAGACTAAGTTAGAGTTCAAAAAGATAGCTTGAAATGCTATCATTGTCATTGACAACTGAATAAGAGACCTAACCCGCGAAGTCCCAAAAGACCTTGCGGTATGGTCGCCAAATCCCGCTAGAGCGCAATGGACTCCCAGTCCAAAGTCGCTCTAGCGGGTCATGTCCGGAAACGGATATGGGTTGGCCGAAAGGTCGATCGCGATGGCTGGGAGTCCTTTGCGTTGTCAGAGGGATTCACGGCATAAAACCCGCTAGAGCTATGAATACTTTTGAATATCCCGAAGATCGGGAGTATTTTGCCAATCTACTTTGCGATGGCGACTGCAATCGTCTCGACAAAGAGTTTGTTGATTTTTTTGATTTTAGACACCCCGCTATTAAGCGCTGGGAGTTTGATAAAGTACGGAAGAAAATACTCCAAGGTCTTATAGAAAAATATGACGGCAAGTGCCAGCTTCGTATCCATGCTGACTGTAATTCTGATGGCGGTCTTGAGCCTGACCACATCATTCCGCTTTCAACGAATGAGCTCAATAAGAAGCTTCGGAATATGGAACGTACCTCAAGCGAGAAAATACTCGCACAAAGTTTCGGCTCTAATCATTTGAATAACCTGACGCTTGCATGCAAGAGATGCAATGCATTTAAAAAACACAAACTCCTTGATAAGGATATTATTCTCCGACTTCTAGGAGTTAACTAGCACTGCCATGAATCCGAAAGTGCTTGTTATAGGTTTTGTGCCGAAAGCGAAAGAGAAGGAAACAAAAACTACCTTGCGGAATCGGCAGTACGCCGAAGAGACTCTGGCTAAATATGATTTAGGCGAGACAATTGTTTGCAACGACCCTGAATTCCGAGAACTTCTGCCAACCCATGATCCGATTATTGTTCTCGTCACTTCTGAAACAACGGCTCAGGAAGTTAAGACGATAAAGCCAGATAGTCTAGTGTATGTAATACAGGCTCCATCCTCAGTTTTTTATAGGAAGGAAAATGTTGAAGAAAATTTAGCCGAGCAGGACAAAAAGTTTTCTGAGGCGGAGCGTATGGTGAAGCACTATAGAGAATCGAGTGAAGAAGAGAGAGTGCATTTCCGTAAATTTGCAGCCATGTCTTACAACGATATGTATAAGATGATTCAACAGGCGATTATTGGAGAAAATGAAGAGTTGAGAAAGAGCGCATGGGATCTTTTGATGAACAATGATGGCCATAGCAATTTTGTCTGGATGCGAGTGCAACTCATGGCGGAAGTTTGGGAACACTCTAAAGGCAAACAACTAGAAGAGCTTATGCTTATGTCGATGGAGAGACATATTGATCAGAATACGGCATATAAGATGGATAATTTCACTGATGAAGACGGTCTTGAATATCACCAATACATGTTTCTCGATCCATTCGGGTGCGACACCAATCACATTCGTCGCTTACCGTTTGCTATAAAAAATCAGGATAGATATGCATATGAAGCTTTACTTGAGAAAAACGAAATACCGACCAACTATCTACGGATACAAGTCGAAGCGAATGCTGTAAGGAAACAGTGGGACGACTATCTTGCTAGTGAATGTGTGAAGGTTAAGAAGGTGCTAGAGGATTGGAAGAAAGATCCGAGTAAGAGCAAGAAGGAATTACATGTGGTCCCATGGAATAGCGAGGATAGCAACGAAGAACCCCTAACTGAGCGAGAGCTTGATAGTATGAAAAACTTCTTAAAGAAGCATGATTTGCCAGCATACGAGTCAGTGTTCAATTAAGTTGTATAATCGTATTTATATGAGTCTACCGTCCGAATTACAACCAACTGAAACTACAGACATTGTTCTTGCAGATGGAACGATAGCCACACTTCCTGTTTGTCGTCCTAAATTCTCCCCTTGGAATGGAATTCCAGTTAGTTTTGATTATGGAAAGAAGCCTATATTGAACTATAAGGATGATGCTTGTTTTGCTGAATTAGTTATTCTGCGAATCCTTCTGGAAAATGGATGGGAAGGAGTGTGGGTTGAGAGTTACGGCGGGACCCATTATCTTCGCACCATGCCAAATGAGTGGGCGTTGAAATCTGAACATGTATCTATCCCTGAGGATAAGGAAGCAATCCTTCGTAAAATTTGGAATACCGCTAAAACCTCCGCATGTTTTGATGTCTTTGCTTGGAAAGGTAAAGATGTACTTCTCTGTGAGGCAAAACGTACAGGGAAGGATAAGCTCACTGAACCGCAAAAGAAATTCATAGCTGGAGCCTTAGCATGTGATATCTCTCCTGAATCCCTACTTATTGTTGAGTGGTCTTTTTTATAGTGTCGCATTTGTAGTATTTAGACCCCGACCCGAGTACCTCAAATCGCATAGCCAAAAAGTGCTAGAATATCCTTACAAGGGTTGACCACGTGGGTACTTAACCCGAGTAGCCCGCACTGGCTATTTTGATATTCCTTCAAGTTTTCGGAATATCAAAATTGGCAGCTTCTCGATGAGGTGGGATTCGAAAGGCGGAAATCCAGACTGAGCGAAGCGAAGAGGATTGAGCCAGGGTAG